>ENA-OQJT01000290-OQJT01000290.1-human-gut-metagenome-genome-assembly--contig:-NODE-290-length-12974-cov-0.838406_pt1 | contig 12974 bp, 19 predicted proteins | sample MGYA00242612_ERZ504779 | MGnify/ENA primary metagenome ERZ504779 (study PRJEB26092, sample SAMD00036366) | human gut metagenome | host: Homo sapiens | study: EMG produced TPA metagenomics assembly of...
ATAAAAAAGAAAACAGAAAAACGCGTGAAATGCTTGACGGGAGAAGAAAAAGAACCGTATACTAAAAAATAGAACAAACATTCACAGGACAACGGTGTCCTGCAAAGAAGAAGCGGAACGCTTTTGGAGCAGGAATGTGAATTGGAACAGAAGGAATTTGGATTTTTCAAAGTCCAGTTCCTTCTGTTTATCTCTGTTAAAATTGCATCGGAGCTGTGAAATGCAGGAGAAGAAAGGAGGCATTCCGGGGCGAAAACGCTTTGGAAAAGGGAAGGACTGTTATGGTCAGAAAGATCATAGCAGACAATGGCAAAAACAAAAAGAGGGAGAAAATATATGATATTTGGAAAGTACATTAACAAATACTACCTGAAGAATGCGCCCATTCTGATTCTCGGTCTTGCAGCGCTGATTCTCGTAGATTATTTCCAGCTTTTCATACCGGAGCTGTACCGCATGGTCATCAACGGCATGAACGGCGACCCTGTTCTGGTCAACGGCCAGGCGGCGGTGTTTGATATGGAATTTCTGCTGGATCAGGTCTGCCGGCCCATGATTATTACCATTATCGTCATGGTAGTCGGCCGTTTCCTGTGGCGAGTCTGCTTTTTTGGCTCCGCGATCCGCGTGGTGACCGATCTTCGTACCTGCATGTTCGCGCACAGCAAGGAGCTGTCCCAGGAGTATTATCAGGTCAACAAAGTCGGAAACCTGATGAGTCTTTACACGAACGATCTCGATACCGTGCAGGAGTGCTTCGGCGACGGTATTCTGATGTTCTGCGATGCGCTGTTTTTAGGCCTGCTTGCCGTGATCAAAATGTGGCGCATGAACCACTTCCTGACCGGCCTTTCCATGATCCCGATGGCATTTCTGATGGCCGCCGGCACAACGCTCGGCAAATACTGAATGAAAAGGTGGAAGAGCGCAGCGGCCTTTTCCGAGCTGTCCGATTTCGCGCAGGAAAACTATTCCGGTCTTGCTGTCATCAAAGCATTCGTCAAAGAGACGAAAGAGCTGATGATGTTCCGCAGACTGAACCGCGAGAACGAGGACATCAACGTAGAATATACCAAAATTTCCACACTGCTGAACATTATGGTAACGCTGTTCGTCGAGTCCGTCATCTGCGTAATCTTAGGCTACGGCGGCTATCTCGTTTACTGCGGAAGCTTCGACGCCGGCCAGCTTGTCGAGTATATCGGCTATTTTTCGGCCGTTGTATGGCCGATCATGGCGGTCTCCATGCTGATCGAGAAGACATCCCGTGGAAAAGCGTCCTTAAACCGTATTACGGAACTGCTTGACGCAAAAGTCGATGTGAAGGACCGCGGCGGTGTGCAGGATCTGCCGTCCATCCATGGAAAAATCGAGTTCCGCAATCTGACCTTCCGCTATCCGGACGGGGAGTACGATGTGCTGAAAAACGTATCGTTTACCATTGAGCCGGGCGAGAGTGTCGGCATCGTCGGAAAGACCGGTTCCGGAAAAACGACCATCGTCGATCTGCTGCTCCGCACCTACAACGTGCCGGACGGAACGCTGTTCATTGATGACCACGATGTCAACACCGTTCCATCCACTCCGTGCGTGAGGGCTGTGCCTACGTGCCGCAGGACAACTTCCTGTTCTCCGACACGATTTCCGGCAATATTTCCTTCGCCTTTGATGACGAAAACCAGGAGGCCATTGAGGATGCGGCGATGATGTCCGATGTCCATGACAATATCGCAGAGTTCAAAGAGGGCTACCGCACCGTTCTTGGCGAGCGCGGTGTGACGGTTTCCGGCGGACAGAAGCAGCGAATCTCGATTGCGCGTGCGCTGATGAAACACGCACCGATTCTGATTCTCGACGATTCCGTCTCTGCGGTCGATACCAAGACAGAGCGCACGATTCTCGACAATCTCAAAAAACGTGAGGGACTGACGACAATTCTGATCGCACACCGGATTTCAACGGTGGAGCAGATGGACAAGATCGTGTTCGTCGAGGACGGAGAAGTCCATGCAGTCGGAAAACACGAGGATCTGTACCGGACCTGCACGGCGTACCGCAAGATGGTCGATCTGCAGAAACTTGAAGAGGAAGCGGGGGAGGAGTAGAAATGCACAATTATTATCCGATTCTCTGGGTCGGCGCGATCATCGGCGTGATTTCCACCCTGCTGATTGTGGCCGCGTTTGTAGTGAAAGATGGAGAAAAAGAAACCGGCTTTGAGCGGAACATGAAAGACAGTGAAATCATGCAGCGTCTGATGGATTACGCAAAGCCGTTTTACCGCCAGTTTATCGTTGTTGGTTTTCTGATGCTGTTTTCGATCGCGTACGATATCATTTCGCCGCTGATCGTCGGCAAAATTGAGAGCTCGTCGTTGGAAAATTCGCGCTGAATACCCTGTTTCTGTGGGTAGCGGGCTATGCGGCAATCCTTCTTGTCTCGATGGCGTGCACGTATTTCCAGGCCGTGATTCTGCAGAAGACGGGTCAGAAAATCATTTCCAATATGAGGGAGGATCTGTTCGTCCACATCGAGCGCCTTTCCCACGAGCAGTTAAATGAGATTCCGGTCGGAAAGCTTGTCACGAGAACGACAAACGATACGAACGCGATTTCGCTGATGTTCACCAACCTTCTGGTCAATCTTCTGAAGAACTTCTTCGTGATCATCGGTATTCTGATTGCGATGCTGTTTCTGAACTATGAGCTGACGCTGATGGTGCTCTGCTTCGTGCCGTTTATCGTGCTGTTCTCGATTATTTTCCGCAAATTCTCGCGAAGAGCACACCGGAAAGTAAAAGACTGTACTACGGACATCAACACGTATCTGTCGGAGAACCTTTCCGGTATGAAAATCACACAGATCTTCAACCGCGAGGATGCCAAGATGCGCGAGTTTACCGACAAGAGCAACGCACTCGGCCGCGCACAGCAGGAGCAGATTTTCGTGTTTGGTATTTTCCGTCCGCTCGTCTACATGCTGTATATCAGCTCCGTGCTCTGCCTTTTGTATTTAGGCGGCAAGGGCTATCTGGAGGGAACGTCGTTCCTCGGCCAGACGCTTACCAGCGGTATGATCGTCAGCTTTTACATGTATATTTCAAAATTCTTCAACCCGATCCAGAACCTGGCGGAGCAGTTCAACTGGCTGCAGTCCGCATTTGCATCCGCCGAGAAAGTATTCTCGATTCTGGATCTTGAGCCAAAAATGCAGGATGCGCCGGATGCGATCGAGCTTACCGGCATCAGGGGCGAAATTGAGTTCCGCGACGTATGGTTTTCCTATATCCCGGGCGAGTGGGTGTTAAAAGGCGTTTCGTTCCACGTCAACCCGAAAGAGACAATCGCATTTGTGGGTTCCACCGGTTCCGGAAAATCGACGATTCTTTCCCTGATCTGCCGGAACTACGAGTTCCAGAAGGGTGAGATTCTGATCGACGGCATCGACATCCGAAAGATCAAGATCGATTCCCTGCGGAAAAAATTCGGCCAGATGCTGCAGGATGTCTTCCTGTTCTCGGGAACGATCCGTAGCAACATTATTCTCCGCGAGGAGGGGATTTCCGATGAGGAGATCATGGACGTCTGCCATTATGTGAATGCTGACCAGTTTATCAACAAGCTGGATCACGGCCTCGACGAGCCGGTGCGGGAGAGAGGAAACAACTTCTCCGCCGGACAGCGCCAGCTTCTCTCGTTTGCGCGTACCATCATCCATAAGCCTTCGGTCATGATCCTTGACGAGGCGACGGCGAACATCGACACCGAAACCGAGCTTCTGATCCAGGATTCCATGGAAAAGATGAAGAACATCGGAACGATGCTGATCGTAGCGCACCGTCTTTCGACGATCCAGCATGCGGATGAGATTATCGTACTGTCCCACGGAAAAATCGTGGAGCATGGAACGCATCAGGAGCTTTTAGCAGCGCAGGGAAGATATTACCAGCTCTACACGCTGCAGTATCACCGCGAGCAGAGTGAGAAACAGAGAGGAAGAAAATAAGAAAATTTTAGAACAATAAAGACAATTTACAAAAAGGGAGAAATTTTGTTTGTGCAAAGTGACAAAATTTCTCCTTTTTTTTACGGTGTATCATATTAAAATGATTTTAAATCAATATAGTCATATGAAAAAAATATGAGCATAATACGATATCCGTTTTTCCATCTCAAAAAGCGGGCGGTTATAATAAGGGAAGCAAAACGGCAGGCACCAAAAAGCCGGGCCGTCTGTTGAAAGAAAGGGAAAATGTATGGAAAAGAAAGCAAGCCTTGTAGGACGCCTGCTCTCGGAAAATCAGATGTCGGAAGCATTTATCAACAGTATGTTTCTGGCGCTGTCCGGCGGTTTTCAGGATGCCTACACGTACAATTGCAGAGATGAAGTATTCTCAAATGCCCAGACGGGAAACGTTGTGCTGATGAGCCAGAACTTTCTGGAAGGAAACTTTACGGCAGGCCTTCGGTATCTCTTCCCGATCCTCTTTTTTGCGATGGGTGTATTTCTGGCAGAAAATTTCCAGGAGCATTACCGGTATGCAAAGAGGCTGCACTGGCGCAGGTACTTCTCGCGGCGGAAATTGTGATCCTTGCGATCGTCGGATTTATTCCGTCCTCTTATAATATGCTCGCGGCGATGCTTGTATCGTTTGCGTGCGCGATTCAGGTACAGACCTTCCGCAAGGTCGGCGGTTATTCGTATGCAAGCACCATGTGCATCGGAAACCTGCGAAGCGGAACCGCAGCGCTGTCCATGTATCTGCGGGATAAGAAAAAAGAACAGCTCCGTCAGGCCGGATACTATTTCGGCGTGATTCTGGCTTTCGCCATCGGCGCCGGAATCGGAGGCGTGTTCTCCATGCTGTATGGAATCCATGTAATCTGGATTTCCTGCGGACTTCTTCTGGTGAGCTTCCTTCTGATGTCACTGGAAAAGTACCGCTGAGAAATAGGAGAGAGTGAAGAAAGAAGGCTGAAAAAATGGAAGTATTTCTGGAGTGCTGTATGACACTATTCTTTTCAGCGGCCATGCTGCTGCTGATCGTCCGCCTGGCAAAGGGTGAGGAGAAAAACATGATGTTTGCGCGTGTGTTCTCCCTGGCGTCCAACATCGGTTTCTGGATTGGAATCGTCCGCATCGCTGTGCTGAACCGGAGCGGATTTCTGATGTTCTTCTACATCACAGGCGCAATGCTTTCCTACACGGCGATGGTCTTTGCCATGCCGCATAAAAAAGAGCAGATTGCCGGACAGCAGGCATAAACGAAAAAGAAGACCCTGTGTACGGGAAGGATGGAGCAGCGATGTTCCGTCCGCCGGTACGCAGGGTCTTTTTCTGCTTCAAACAAAAGTTCATAAAATCTTATACGCGTTCCAGAAGCTCCTCGATCAGCTCTTTTGCCGCCGCGTTCTGGTGCTGCCGCGGGTTGATGATAAGACAGATTTCACGTTTGGGGGCCTCCTCGATGAGCGGAATCCGACAGACGGTACGGCTCTTTAAGGCATCGCGTGCCAGCTCCTCCGGATAAAATCCGATGCCGAGGTTATACTCGACCATAGGAAGAATCTGATCCGTCGTCGCCGCCTCCATATCGGGGGTGGAAGGCGAGGTTGTGATTCAGAAAGTACTCGGCGTACAGCTCCCGCGTGCCGGTGTCTTTGGCAAGCGAGATAAAAGGATATTCTGACAATTCGCCGAGATGATGCGGCTCTGCGGAAAGGGATGCATATTTCGATCCGCCGATCAGAATTTCCTGGAATGGGAAAATCGGGATCTTGTGCAGCGGTTTGCGGATTTCCACCGGGCTTGTGACGACTGCGAAGTCGACTAGACCGTTTTCGAGCGCCTGGATGGCCTGCGGCGTCGAGTGGTTGGAGATGCGCAGGCGGACGTGCGGATAGCGGGTGTGGAAGTGCTCCAGGCGGGAGAGCAGCATCAGACGAAGTGCCGTCTCGCTCGCACCGATTGTGATAAGGCCGCTCTCAAGAGACCGCTCAAGAGCCAGCTCCTCCTCAACCGTGCGGAGCTGTTCGTAGGCAACGGCCACACGCTCATACACCTTTTCGCCCTCCGCTGTCAGTGTGACACCCTGGTGGGAACGGATAAAAAGTTTGCAGCCAAGCTCACTTTCCAGATTGTTCATGCACCGTGTGATGTTGGGCTGGTTGTTTTTCAGAATTTCCGCGGCTTTTGTAAAGCTGTGATATTGTGCTACGAAGTAAAAAATGCGATAATAATCATATGTAATCATAAAAACCTCCGAAGGATGAAGAAGAAAAAATCATCCATGATTGCTTCAATATAAAATACATGCGCCGGGTTGTCAAGGAATTTCTGAGGATGGTCCGGCCGGATTGTGCGGGGGATGGCAGAAGAGAAGTGGAAATTTTTTGAAAAAACACTTGCAAAATACCCGGACAGGGTATATAGTGTAGAAGAAAATAAGATACCCTATTGGGGTATGCGGAAAAGAAAATCCAGAACTACAGAAAGGAAGACATACGATGGAACAGTACAATGTAACCGGTATGAGCTGCGCCGCCTGCCAGACCCGTGTCGAAAAAGCCGTGTCAAAGGTACCCGGTGTCACATCATGCGCAGTCAGCCTTCTGACAAATTCCATGGGCGTGGAGGGAACGGCCTCCCCGGCAGAGATTATTGCCGCCGTGGAAAATGCAGGCTACGGTGCGTCGAAAAAAGGCGAGAAGGGAAGCACATCACAGTCGGCTTCCACAGCAGAATACGAAGAGATGCTGAAAGACAAGGAAACACCGGTCATGAAACGCCGTCTGTTGAGCTCCGTTCTTCTTTTGATTCCGCTCATGTATTTCTCCATGGGCCATATGATGTGGGGATGGCCGCTGCCGAAAATTCTTTGAAGGAAACCACATCGCAATGGGACTGGTACAGCTCCTGCTTACCGTTGCGGTCATGGTTATCAACCAGAAATTCTTTATCAGCGGTTTCAAGAGCCTCTGGCATAAAGCACCGAACATGGACACGCTGGTAGCGCTTGGTTCTACCGCATCGTTTGTATACAGCGTCTACGCCCTGTTTGCCATGACGGGAGCGCAGGTACAGGGGGACATGGATGCAGTCATGAGCTATATGCATGAATTTTACTTCGAGTCCGCAGCCATGATTCTGACCCTGATTACCGTCGGAAAAATGCTGGAGTCGATTTCCAAAGGAAAAACGACCGATGCGTTAAAGAGTCTGATGAAGCTGGCTCCGAAGACCGCCGTTCTCTTAAGAGACGGAAAAGAAGTGGAAGTCGGCATTGATCAGGTGAAAAAGGGCGATCATTTCATCGTCCGCCCGGGCGAAAATATTCCGGTGGACGGCGTTGTCCTGGAGGGGACGAGTGCCGTCAACGAATCCGCGCTGACTGGCGAGAGTATTCCGGTGGATAAAGAGGCCGGCGACCGCGTATCGGCGGCGACCTTAAACCAGTCCGGTTTCCTGACCTGTGAGGCGACGAGAGTCGGAGAAGACACAACACTCTCCCAGATCATTCAGATGGTCAGCGATGCGGCAGCGACAAAAGCGCCGATCGCCAAAGTGGCCGATAAAGTTTCCGGTGTTTTTGTGCCGGCCGTTATCTGCATTGCACTTGCTACGATTGTGATCTGGCTGTTTGCAGGAGAGAGCGTCGGCTTTGCTCTTGCAAGAGGTATTTCCGTTCTCGTTATCAGCTGCCCGTGTGCGCTCGGCCTTGCAACACCGGTTGCGATCATGGTCGGAAACGGAATGGGAGCAAAACACGGAACGATGTTCAAAACCGCAGTTTCTCTCGAGGAGACAGGAAAAACACAGATCGTTGCACTCGATAAGACTGGAACCATCACAAGCGGAGAGCCGCAGGTAACCGATCTTGTCCCGGCGGACGGTGTAAGTGAGGAGGAGCTTTTAAAAGGTGCCTTTGCACTGGAGCACAAAAGTGAGCATCCGCTGGCCCGTGCGATTCTTGCACTTGCAGAGGAAAAAGGCCTGGCCCGCGAAGAAGTCAGTGATTTCTCTGCGCTTCCTGGAAACGGCCTTGTGGCAAAACGGAACGGAAAAGAGCTCTGCGGAGGCAACCGCGCACTGATTACGAAAAAAGCGGTTCTCGCGAAACAGATGGAAGAGCAGGCAGCAAAACTTTCCGAAGAAGGAAAGACACCGCTGTTCTTCAGTGAAGATGGAAAGATGCTCGGTATGATCGCGGTTGCGGATGTCATCAAAGAGGACAGCCCGCGTGCGGTGAAAGAGCTGCAGAATATGGGAATCCGTGTCGTGATGCTGACCGGAGACAATGAGCGCACCGCGCGTGCCATCGGCGCACAGGCAGGTGTGGACGAAGTCATCGCAGGCGTTCTGCCGGATGGAAAAGAAGCGGTCATCAGCCGCCTGAAAGAAAAAGGAAAAGTAGCGATGGTAGGAGACGGCATCAACGATGCACCGGCTCTGACCAGTGCGGATATCGGTATTGCCATCGGAGCAGGAACCGATATCGCGATCGATGCGGCAGACGTTGTCTGATGAAGAGCCGCCTCTCCGATGTACCGGCAGCGATCCGCTTAAGCCGTGCGACCCTCAGGAACATTCACGAGAATTTGTTCTGGGCCTTCATTTACAATATCATCGGTATTCCGCTGGCTGCGGGCGTATGGATCCCGCTGTTCGGCTGGAAGCTGAACCCGATGTTCGGTGCGGCGGCGATGAGCCTTTCGAGCTTCTGCGTTGTGACAAACGCCCTGCGTCTGAATCTGTTTCGGATGCACGACGCGTCAAAAGATAAAAGAATCAAAAACGAAATTCTAAAAGGAGGATCTGAACATGACAACAGAACAGGGAATGGTAAAAAACCATGACAATCGAGGGCATGATGTGCGGCCACTGCGAGGCAAGAGTGAAGAAAACACTTGAGGCAATCGAGGGTGTTGCATCCGCAGAAGTAAGCCATGAAAAAGGAACAGCCGTTGTAACACTGACAGCTCCTGTATCAGACGATGTGCTGAAAACAGCCGTAGAGGCACAGGATTACACCGTAAAAGGAATCCAGTAAAACAGGAAACATTGAGAAAAGGGAAACGCGCCTGGAATGAAAATTTCCGGGCGCGTTTCCTTTTTTTTACCAGATATAGCAAAAATGTTGCAATTTGTTCGGAATTTTCGTGACAAAAGGACAAAAATCCGTTAGGATAGAGAAAAAGAAGAGCAAAAACAAAAGGGTTTTTAGGATCAGGAGGTTTTTACATTATGACAGAGTACAGACTTGCAAAGCCGGAAGAGTGGGAGGACTGCATCGAACTTGCAAACTACGTGTTCAGCACGGCACACCGTCCGCACGACTTTGAGCAGTTAATTCCAAGGGTTTATCAGGCAGGACCGGAAATGGCACGGATCCACCGCGTCGCTGTTGCGGAAAACGGCAGACTCCGGGCCGAGATTGCGGTGCTTCCGCAGCAAATGGCAGCAGGGGGTAAGCTGCTCCGCGCAGGATATGTGGGAAGCGTTTCCGTGCATCCAAAGGCAAGGGGCGAAGGCCACATGAAGCGTCTTCTTGGCGACTGGATTACGGATCTGGAAGGAACGTGTGATCTTCTGGCACTGGACGGCCAGAGACAGCGGTATGCCTACTTTGGCTTTACGCCGGGAAGTGAAAAATACACGTTTTACCTGGATGTGGCAAATGTGCGCCATACCTGGAAAAACGGGGAACTCTCCGCTTACACCTTTGCGCCGCTGTTTCCGGAAAACGGCGAAGCGGACGAAGAGGCGGCAGCCTTTGCAAAGAAGCTGAATGAGGAAAAACCGCTTTACGTGGTAAGAGAGGATGTGAAAGCCTGCCTGAAAACGTTCGGCGAGCAGGCAATTGCAATCTGGAAAAACGGTGAGCGGATCGGATATCTGGCACTTTGCGGCGGAAACCAGGTTGTGGAAGCAGAAGTGTTGGAGGAACAGGATTTCGTTCCTGCACTTGCCGCTTATTTAAAAGAAAATGCGCTTGACTCTCTTTTCATTTCCATTCCGGTGTATGAGACCGGAAAAGCAGCAGCGTTATCGGAAGTCTGCGAAAGCTTCACAAAAGAGCGCTGCGGTTCCGCGATGTACCGTATTTTCCAATTTGCAGACGTCATCGAGGCAATGCTGACCATGAAAGCAGAGACGATGGGCATCAGCGATGGAACGTGGTCTGCCGTACTGGAGGGACAGCCGGTGACCGTGACGGTAAAAGATGGAACTGTGACCGTGACAGGGGGAAGCCCATGCCGGGGGCAGATGTACTCAACCGGGAGCAGGCGCAGGAACTGCTTCTTTCACCGCTGGCAAGTAAGGGAAGCAAGGTTCCATCTGAAATCTGGAAGAACAGTTCCATCCGACTGGTTCCCGCTTCCGCTGTACTGTGCGACGGCAGACGAATTTTAGGCAATGACTGTTGGGAGGCAGAGAATATGAACGAGACAGCGAAACGAGACAGAAGAGACGAAAAAGAAGAAATCCGGTACCATGTGATTTTCTACGGCCAGGTGCAGGGCGTGGGGTTCCGTTACCGGGCGTATTATGCTGCCTACCAGCTCGGACTGACAGGCTGGGTGAGAAACTGCTGGGATGAGACGGTGGAGATGGAGGTGCAGGGTGATGAGGAGACGATCACGGAGATGATCAAAAGGATCCGCACCTCCAGCTACATCGAAATCACGGATGCAAAATGGACGAAGATTCCGCTGGAATCGGAATTCGGTTTTCATATCCGTTGATCAGGGCTGCCTTTTCTCTTTTTCCGGAATTTCGACGAGAATGATATCGTTGCCGATCTGGCAGATGCGGTCCCATGGGATCACAAAATCCTCGCCGTGGCAGAAAAAGCCGCAGAATTTCACAGGACCCGGAAGAACGAGTCCGGTAAGATGTCCCGTTTTTGGATTGAATTCCACATCAATCGGACAGCCGAGCGTTTTGCAGGTGCAGATATTGATAACTTCTTTCTGGCGGAGATCTACAACGCGCATGCGGTGCTCCTTTTTACTGATTCCTATGGAAAAACATATGCGAAAATGTTGCTGCAGTTGACTTGAATTTCACGGAAAAATGCGTATACTGTAAAAGTAGAAAACTTTCCGAAATACTTATTTAGAAACGAGGACGAAAGATATGAGATGTCCATTTTGTAATCAGGATAATACCCGGGTTGTGGATTCACGCCCGATTGAAGACAGCAATGCGATCCGCCGCCGCCGGATGTGCGATGTCTGCGGCAGACGCTTTACGACATACGAAAAAGTGGAGACGATCCCTTTGATCGTCATCAAAAAAGATATGAACCGCGAGCAGTATGACCGCTCGAAAATCGAGACCGGTATCCTGCGCGCCTGCCACAAACGGCCGGTGTCCGCCGAGAAGATCAACGAGATGGTCAACAAGGTGGAGACGGAGCTTTTCAACGGCGAGGAACGCGAGATTCCAAGCTCTGTGATCGGAGAGAAGGTCATGCATTACTTAAAAGACCTGGATCAGGTGGCGTACGTCCGCTTTGCGTCGATTTACCGTGAGTTCAAGGACGTCAACACGTTCATGGACGAGCTGAAAAAGATGCTCGACAAATAGCGGGAGGCAAAAAAATGGAAGTGTCGAACTATATTAAAATGCGTGATCAGATGCAGGAACGTTTTCTGACATACGATCAGAAGGAGATCGAAGGAAAGTATGGCTTTGCGTTTGATGACGATTTATTTCTATGTGCCGTATCTTTTTTGAAGAATGGAGAGTGAACCGCCATACCGGCGTTGTAGAGGGATCAAAAGACCATTTTCTTCATGTACATCAGGGCAGTTTCAATGAGACGCTGACGATTTTCGACCTGCTCTGCTGCGGAAAGAAGGAGATTGTGCTCGCCGGCACGTATGCGCGTACCAATTCCTTAAAGGGAACGATCAAAGGCCGCACGATTGCGTCCGGCGTTCACGACAGCCGCGCCGCACGGTATGACGGGCATGTGGAACAGCTGAAAAAAGCATGCGTTTCCCTTGGCGGAAAACCATATTTCCCGGGAGACGCTGCTTTTGTTTTTCATGTCTTTCCGTTTCTGCCGCTCGTCTTCCAGTTCTGGGAGTCCGATGAGGAATTCCCGCCGGTGCTGAAGTTTATGTGGGATGAAAACGTCCTCGATTATCTGCGGTTTGAGACGCTGTATTACGTGATGGGAGATTTCCTGGACGCACTGGATCAAGCCTTCGATGCATGTAAAACAGAAGCCTGATACCTTTTGTGAGACAAAATCTTACGAAAATTTTTCGAATGTTTATAAAAATTTCAGTATACGAATCCCCTGGTTTAATGCTATAATGAGCGAAAGTGAGTAAAAAAAGAGAAGAGAAAGGGGAATGCATATGGCTTTTAGCATGAAAGTAACACCGGAAATAGAGGAACTGACAAACATCTGTCTGGATAACTCCAAAATGGATGTTTCGCTGTATGGGCAATACGATGTAAAAACGCGGACTGCGCGATATCAACGGCGTTGGCGTCCTTGCGGGACTGACACAGATTTCAAACGTTGTGTCTTCGGATATCATTGACGGCGTCAAAACGCCGTGTGACGGACGTCTGTACTACCGCGGCATCAACGTGGAAAAACTGACCCAGGGCTTTTTAAGTGAAAACCGTATGGGATTCGAAGAAGTTGCGTATCTGCTCTTATTTGGAAATCTGCCGAATGAAGAGCAGCTCAATCATTTTAAGACAATCTTAAAACAGCAGCAGTCCCTGCCGAAGAACTTTGTGCGTGACGTTGTTATGAAAGCGCCGACCAAGGACATGATGAACACTCTGTCCCGAAGCGTTCTGACCCTGTACGCGTACGACAACCACGCAGATGATACCTCCCTTCCGAATGTGCTTCGCCAGTGCATTAACCTGATTTCTGTTTTCCCGATGCTGTCCGTCTATGGCTATCAGGCGTACAACCATTATATCAAGGGAAAAAGTTT
>ENA-OQJT01000291-OQJT01000291.1-human-gut-metagenome-genome-assembly--contig:-NODE-291-length-12908-cov-0.782881_pt1 | contig 12908 bp, 16 predicted proteins | sample MGYA00242612_ERZ504779 | MGnify/ENA primary metagenome ERZ504779 (study PRJEB26092, sample SAMD00036366) | human gut metagenome | host: Homo sapiens | study: EMG produced TPA metagenomics assembly of...
CTGGGTGAAAGGGTAAAGGTCTGTACAGTGATAGCTTCCCTAACGGATATTCGACCACTGCGGTGAAAGCCTTTGAGACAGAGGATGCCCTTGCAAACGGAGCGAAGGAGATAGATATGGTCATCAATATCGGCTGGCTCAAGGATAAAAGGTATGAGCTGATAGAGGATGAAATAAAGAAGCTCAAGTCCATATGCAAGGATAAGGTGCTTAAAGTCATCATCGAGACCTGCTTTCTCACAGATGATGAGAAAATCAGGATGTGCGATATCACAACGAGCGCAGGGGCTGATTACATCAAGACATCTACAGGCTTTGGCACGGCAGGTGCGACCTTTGATGATATAAAGCTGTTTTCAGTGCATATCGGAGAGGGTGTGAAGATGAAGGCTGCCGGAGGCATTTCTTCATTAGATGATGCAGAAAGATTTCTTGAGCTTGGCGCTGACAGGCTTGGGACAAGCCGTGTGGTGAAGCTTATTAAGGCTATGGAATGAATTTTCGTATACAATAAATAACCGGGGAATTATATATGGATAAAAAAAACAATTGAAAAAACTGATTGATACAGCCATTGCACAGCTTGATTTTTCATATGCGCCGTACTCAGGCTTCAATGTCGGTGCGGCTCTTTTAGCAAAAATCAGCAGTCTACACCGGCTGCAATATAGAAAATGCAGCCTACACACCGACAAATTGTGCGGAAAGGACAGCATTTTTCAAGGCAGTGAGTGAAGGCGTGCGGGATTTTGAGGCAATCTGTATCGTGGGCGGAAAGAACCAAAAAGCGACAGGTTATACAGCGCCATGTGGAGTATGCCGCCAGGTTATGATGGAGTTTTGTAATCCGAAGACTTTTAAAATAATACTGGCAATTGACAGGGAAAATTATAGGGTTTACACACTGGAGGATATACTTCCGCAGGGGTTCGGACCTGCGAACCTTGAGTAGAGTGACCTGTAGCTGTACCTTTAAGGGGCTGTATAATGGACTGTAATAGTTGTTGATTATATGGTCGTGTGAACATTAGCCGCCTCAACAGGAAGTGGGAAACAGGAAATGGGGGAAATATGGAGAGAGAAGAGAATATAAGAGACAATATAATAAAGCTGCCGAAAATTGAGCTTCACTGCCATCTGGATGGCTCATTAAGCCGTGAATTTGTCGAGAAAAGGCTTGGCAGGACGGTGCAGGAGGCAGAGCTTAGCGTGTCGGATGACTGCACAAGTCTGGCACAGTATCTGGAGAAATTTGACTTGCCGGGGCAGTGCATCCAGGATGAAAAGGGGCTTGAGGGAGCCGCCTATGATGTGCTTAAGGGCATGCACAGGGAAAACGTCGTATACGCGGAAATCCGTTTTGCACCGCTGCTTTCAGAGAATGAGCGGATTAGCTGCGAGCGCGTGATAGAAGCTGCACTTAAGGGACTTGATAGAGGAAAAAAGGATTTTGGCATAGAATATGGGCTTATTGTGTGCGCCATGAGGCATCACAGCGAGGAACAAAACAGACGCATGCTGCACACCGCAAGGGAATTTTTAGGCGCGGGTGTGTGCGCGGCAGACCTTGCAGGTGCTGAGGTGCCTTATCCTATGTCCTGCTTCATGGAGCTTTTCAAATATGCAAAGCAGCTCGGGCTGCCTTTTACAATCCATGCGGGAGAGTGTGGAAATGCACAGAATATCATAGATGCAGTGGAGGCCGGCGCAGATAGGATAGGCCATGGAATAGCCATGAGAGGCCACGGTGAACTTGAAAGGCAGCTTTCGGCAAAGGGCATAGGCATTGAACTTTGTCCGATAAGCAACCTGCAGACAAAGGCGGTGGCATCTGCAGATGAATATCCCATCAGGGAGTTTTTGGACGCCGGATTAAAGGTCACAATAAACACAGACAACCGCACCGTAAGCAATACAACTCTGTCAAAGGAGCTTGAATTCATAGAAAGAACCTATGGCATACGCGATGAAGAGCTGCCGCTTATGATGAAAAATGCACTGGATGTGGCATTTGCGGATGATGCCGTGAAGGAGCGGATTTTTAGGCAGCTAGTATAGTGCCGCGAGATTTATGGAGATTTAACATTTAACCGCAGCACAAATTTACGGACCGGAAAATGGAGGTATGACACCATGAAGAAATATAACAGAATTTTTGTGATAGTCCTGGATTCTCTGGGAATCGGCGCAATGCCGGACTCGGAAAGGTTTGGAGACACAGATGTAGACACCTTTGGACATATACTTGAGAGGATGCAGACTCTCGACATCCCAAATCTTACAAGGCTTGGAATGCTCAATCTGCACTGTGGCGGTCAGATGCAGCCGGCTGCTGAGCCAATCGGCAGATTTACGCGGCTGGCAGAGGCAAGCAATGGCAAGGACACGATGACAGGCCACTGGGAGATGATGGGCATAAAAACCGAAAAGCCCTTTAAGACCTTCACAGAGCACGGATTTCCACCGGAGCTCATCGCTGAGCTTGAGAAGCAGTGCGGAAAAAAGGTCAATAGGCAACAAGAGCGCCAGCGGCACTGAGATAATCGAGGAGCTCGGAGAGGAAGAGATAAAGAACGGTTCGATGATTGTATACACGTCAGCGGATTCGGTGCTCCAGATTTGCGGTAATGAGGAGACCTTTGATTTACAGAATCTCTACCGCTGCTGTGAGATAGCCAGAAAAATAACGCTCAAGGACGAGTGGAGAGTAGGACGCGTCATTGCAAGGCCATATGTGGGGAAGAAAAAGGGGGAATTCGTGCGAACCTCAAACAGGCACGACTATGCGCTTAAGCCTACAGGTCTTACTGCATTAAATGCATTAAAGGACAGTGGACTGGATGTCATTTCAGTCGGCAAAATCAATGATATTTTCTGCGGAGAGGGCATTACAGAGGCATTCCGCTCAAAGAGCTCGGTTCATGGAATGGAGCAGACCATTGATATTTGTGAGAAGGATTTTAAAGGGCTGTGCTTTGTGATCTGGTCGATTTCGATGCGCTGTGGGGACACCGCAGAAATGTGACAGGCTACGGAGAGGAAATTGAGAAATTCGACAAAAATCTGGGCATTTTTAATGGAAAAGCTAAGGGATGATGATCTGCTCATACTGACCGCAGACCACGGAAACGATCCTACCTACAAGGGAACGGACCACACACGCGAATATGTGCCTTTTATCGCGTATTCAAAGAGCATGAAGGGCGGCGGCTCAATTGATGAGGAAGCCACCTTTGCGGTGATTGGAGCCACAATTACTGACAACTTCGGCGTAAAAATGCCGGAGGGTACCATCGGACATTCTATTCTTGAAGAACTTTAATGGGTAATATCTCAGGAATTATTAACTTTAACAGAAAATATATGGAGAAAAAAAAATGAACAGTATATATGAAAAACTCACCACATGCCTTGCAAGTGTGCGTGAAAAAACAGATTTTGTACCCGAGACAGCCATAGTTTTGGGCTCGGGAACTTGGAGACTATGCAGAGCAGATTAAGATAGAGACAACCATAGATTACAAGGATATCAAGGGTTTTCCGACATCCACAGTTCCCGGACACAAGGGCAGGTTTGTATTTGGATATGTGGATAGTGTGCCTGTTGTCATCATGCAGGGCAGAGTACATTATTATGAGGGGTATCCGATAACAGACGTTGTGCTACCGACACGCCTCATGGGAATGATGGGCGCAAAAAAGCTGATACTCACAAATGCGGCAGGTGGTCTCAATACTGATTTTAATCCGGGAGACTTTATGCTGATTTCGGACCATATCGCGACAGCCATACCAAGTCCACTGATCGGAGCCAATATTGATGAGCTTGGCGAGCGTTTTCCGGATATGAGCGAGGTATACAGCCGCAGAATGAGGAAAATCGTAAAAGAAAAGGCAGATAAGCTAGGCATAAAGCTGAGAGAAGGAGTCTACGTACAGCTCACAGGCCCGCAGTATGAGACCCCGGCCGAGGTCAGGATGTGTAAAATCCTCGGAGGAGATGCCGTCGGAATGAGTACAGCCTGTGAGGCACTTGCAGCGCGTCATATGGGACTTGAGGTTTGCGGAATCTCATGTATCACAAACCTTGCAGCAGGACTATCCGACAAAAAGCTCAACCACAAGGAAGTGCAGGAAACCGCAGACCGCGTGGCAAAGCAGTTTACAGAACTGATCACTGCTGTGGTGAGAGCAGTGTAAATGTTTAGAAACTTGACAATAAATCGTATCATAGCGTATACTTTAGAATCCTAACAGATGGGATGGAGGATTTCAATGTTAAATATATATTTAGGGGATATGGAAAATGCAATTTACCATCCTCCGGTGTATTTTGATAACACATATGAAGATGAATGGATAACGGATGAGCTGTCTATCAAAATGATAAAAGATATAGATAAATCAGACGTCATTGGACCACATCTGGTACAAAGCCCGATACTGGGACCGATATCCACAAAGGAATTGTCCGGTGGAGTGAAAACCCTTATGCTGATGGCTTTTGATGATAGCGGAAAGATTTTTAACGCTTCAGCGTGTGGTGATAACTGCGCAAAGTGGATATTGAGAATTGCGGGCAAAAAGAATCTGACAATTAATCTGCATCATATAATGGATTTTGGTAAAGATTTTGAGGCAAAGATACTGAATACGGGAGAAATAGTTCACAGTATGGCTGAATTCATCAGTGTTGCAGGTAAATATGTATAGGAGAAGGTATGAAGGGTAAGCATAAAATTGTTGTGAAAAACAATAGACTTCATTATGAATTTGAAATAAAAAGAAATATCACGCTAATAAAAGGGGACAGTGCTACAGGGAAAACAACACTCATAAATATGATCAGACAATTTGCAAACCTTGGTAATGCAAGCGGAATTGAAATCGAATGTGATGCCCCGTGCACAGTTCTTGAGGGAAATATGTGGCAGATGCTGCTCAAAAATTTATCAGGAAATATCATTTTTATTGATGAAGAAAATCAGTTTATAAGACAGCAAGAGTTTGCTGAACTTGTAAAGGCGTCAGATAATTATTTTGTGATAATAACAAGAGAAAATCTGTACAATCTGCCATATAGTGTTGAAGAAATATATGGACTGTATTCTTCAGGAAAGTATCAGAACACAAAGCAAATATATCAGGAGATGTATCATATTTATCCTTTAAATCAGGAACTTTCATGTAAACCTGACAAAATAATTGTTGAAGATACAAATTCTGGATATGAGTATTTCAAGGCAATATCGAAAGAAAAAAATATAGTGTGTGAAAGCGCTGGTGGAAAAACAAAAATATTTGCTATGCTAGAACAACTAAAAGCTGAAACAGAGAGTATTTGTGTAATAGCTGACGGTGCAGCAATTGGCCCGGAAATGGATGCATTATATAAAATGTCTGTGGAAAAAGGCAATATAAAGTTATATCTGCCGGAATCATTTGAGTGGATTATACTCAGTTCTGAGTTGCTTGAAGACAAAGAGATTAAGGATATTATGGACAAACCTGAGAATTATATAGAAAGTCAGGAATATTTCAGTTGGGAGCGATTTTTTACAAAGCTGCTTGTGGATAAAACAGCAGGAACATACCTGAAATATCAAAAAGGAAAGCTTAATCCTACATATTTGCATGAGAAGAATAAAAATATAATTTTGAGAAATATAAAAAAATAGTATAGATTTTTTAAAAAAAGTATGATAAATTGGCGCAGACATTGTTTCCTGCGCCAATTGTTATGTTAAATTATAAATGGACTCATTTATTAACAAGCCCATAAATATAGTGATTACACCACTGTCCATGTAGCATCAGATAATCCCTAAGCAGTCCCTCCTGCACGAAGCCAAGCCCATTAAGAAGCTTCATAGAAGGCACATTCCCCGGGTGGACAACCGCAGTCACCTTGTGCATGCGAAGCTCATTAAAGGCAAGCTTGGTGCAGAAGCCGACTGCCTCAGTGGCATACCCCATATGGTGAAACTCACTGGAAAATTTATAGCCAATTTCACAGCTTCCGTAGAAAGCCGGAGCGATATTATGTATACACACAGTGCCGATAATCCGGCACGGATTTTCTTTCTGAAAAACATAAAATCTGAAAAGCTGTGATTTGACAGCCATATTGTATTCATATCTGAGCACCTTCTGCAGGTGCTTCACAGTATAAAAGTCCGGTACGCGGTCTATTTCATACATTTCGAAAAGCTCTTTATCCCTATTGTAAAAATCCAAAACCTGGGGAGCGCAATCAGCGCGCAATACCTTAAGAAGCAGGCGCGGGGTTTCATATTGAAAAAACATATTTTCCTTCTTTCACATTTGGTGTATCATGATAAATAGATTATAACACATGGAGCAGACAAATATGACACAAGATGAAAAATATATGAAACAGGCAATAAAACAGGCAAAAAAAGCATATGCACTCGATGAAGTGCCGATAGGCTGCGTAATTGTAGCCGGTGACAAAATCATTGCACGCGGTTACAACCGCAGAAATACCGACAAAAATCCACTCGCTCACGCTGAGCTCTCTGCCATCCGCAAAGCCAGCAAAAAGACCGGAGATTGGCGTCTTGAGGAATGCACCATGTACGTCACCCTTGAGCCCTGCCAGATGTGTGCCGGAGCAATAGTACAGGCACGTATTCCCAGAGTGGTAATAGGAGCCATGAATCCGAAAGCAGGCTGTGCAGGCTCAATCATCAATCTACTGCAGATGCAGCAGTTCAACCATCAGGTGCAGACAGATATAGGCATCTGCGGCGACGAATGCAGCACTATGCTTTCTACCTTTTTCAAGGAGCTGCGAAAGAAGCGCAAGCTTCAAGGAGAGTAAATAAATTGTCGTTAAAACCACAACGTAAGGCACGTAAGCCCCAGGTACTACTGACTCACACGTACTCTCCCGAAGCGCGAATAGCGAAGAGGTTTAGATACTGTAGAAATTATGCCCATGAGACACAGAAACGCCCCGGCATGGACGCAGGGGCGAGGAGAACCGCGCCATGGACGGCGCGTTTCGACGGTTTCGTCAAGTATAGAAAAACCTCAAGCATAATTTCGTACAGTATCTTAGCCACGTAGCGTAGCGATGGCGGGAGAGTACGTGTGAGTCAGTAGTACCCGGTGCTTGCGTGCCGTACTCATATCCACAAGAAGTTGCAATAAATCTTGACAAAACCCTGCATTATAGCGTATACTTAAGACTCCGAGCAGCCGGGGTGGTAGCGGTACCTTGAACCAACAATCCGCTATAGTTGGGGTGATGCTTCGTAGAGGGCTTAAGCGGTGGAGCTGCCCTCCATAAGTGGCGTTGACGTCTGGGGTCTTGCGCAATGGAAATCTATGAACCGTGTCAGGGTGGGAACACAGCAGCACTAAGTAGAAGCTTTCATGTGACGCGAGGCAGCCTGGAGGGAGTTAACTGTGGAGGTAACGTCTGTTGTGATGGTTCGAAGCGAGGCGCTCGGTATTTTTAGCGTATAAAAAGAGGCGAATTTTCGGTTGTAGTGGCACGGTTTATACGCACGAAATAAAGAAAATCGAGGCATACAATGATTCAGGACATTGCACCACATACGTGGGACATAACATACAAAAACATACAGCCGGACCCGGACAGCAGGGTCCTTTTTTTTAGCAGGGGACAGCTTCTTGTGCAGCAGGCATCGGACAAGCCTGCTGACGAATCCAATCAGGATATTCATCAGATAAGCTTTCCAAGATATGAGGATATAAAAGCAGAATGCCCCGATGCTAAATATCAGTATCTGTTTACACTTGACGATATGCATTTTTCAGGGTGGCACTGTCACATGCTGACAAAATGCATATACTGGAAGTAACAGGTGGCAAATTCATAAACCGGCACTATATGCGCAGCGCGTCACCGAAGGAGTACGTGCTTGCCGCGATAACTGGATTTCATCTGGATGGCTGGTATGATAAGAACCATTTCTGCGGCAGATGCGCAAACAGGCTGGTAGAGGACGACGTGGAGCGCATGCTCAGATGTCCGGTCTGTGGCAACATGGTTTACCCGCGCATCAATCCGGCAGTGATAGTGGGAGTTACAAATGGAGATAAGCTGCTTTTGACAAAATACAATGGCAGGGAGTATAAAAAGTACGCACTTGTGGCAGGCTTTAACGAGATAGGTGAGTCGCTTGAGGAGACTGTGCGCCGTGAGGTCATGGAGGAAACAGGACTGCGTGTGAAAAACATCAGATACTACAATCGCAGCCGTGGGGCTTTACCGACAATATACTAGCGGGATATTTCTGTGAAGTTGACGGAACAGATGAGATTGAGGTTGACATGCAGGAACTTTCGATGGCAAAATGGGTGTCAAGAGAAGAAATACCTACATCCCTAGAGGAATTAAGCTTGACAAATGAAATGATTTCTGTTTTTCGGCTTGACAAAGGCGATTTCTGAATGTATAGTAAAACAGTAGGAAATGAAACAGAGGTGCTATAAATGAAAATTTCAACAAAAGGACGTTATGCTCTTCGCCTTATGATGGATCTTGCAGAGAACAACACTGGTTCACCCATCAGCCTGAAGGATGTAGCGAAGAGACAGGATATTTCAGATAAATATCTTGAACAGATTATATCCATTTTAAACAAGGCGGGCTACGTCAGAAGTGTCAGAGGCGCCCAGGGCGGATACATGCTGAAGATGGAACCGCAGAACTACACAGTCGGCATGATTCTCAGACAGACAGAGGGCAGCCTTGCGCCGGTAGCATGTATAGAGGATGACGAGATAGTCTGCGACAGACAGCAGCAGTGCGTCACATCTATTGTGTACAAGAAGATCAATGATGCAATCTCAGGTGTGGTTGATAATATCACCTTGCAGGATCTGGTAGACTGGCAGAACGAGAAGAATGGAAATTATGTCATATAAAGAAAGAAGGTTATCATAGATGAGCAGATTAATTTATTTGGATAATGCGGCAACCACACAGGTATATCCGGAGGTTGTGGATGCAATGCTTCCTTACTTTACAGAGCATTACGGCAATCCATCAGCTATATACAGCTTTGCAGATGAGGCAGAAAGAGCAGTGATCATGCCAGAGGAGAGGTCGCAGACCTTATTGGAGCTAAGAAGGATGAGATATATTTCACAGGCGGCGGCAGCGAGTCCGACAACTGGGCATTAAAGGCTACAGCAGAGGCATATGCTGCAAAAGGAAAGCACATCATCACATCAGCCATCGAGCATCATGCAATTCTTCACACAGCACAGTGGCTTGAGAAGCATGGCTTTGAGGTGACATATGTGGGTGTTGATGAGGACGGAAAAATCAAGCTTGATGAGCTAAAGGCAGCCATCAGACCTGACACAATCCTTATCTCAGTGATGGCGGCAAACAACGAGATTGGAACTATCCAGCCGCTTAAGGAGATCGGAGAAATAGCAAAGGAGCATGGCATTTTGTTCCACACAGATGCAGTTCAGGCATTCGGACATATTCCGATTAATGTAGATGATATGCATATCGACATGCTCAGCGCCAGCGGTCACAAAATCAACGGACCAAAGGGCATCGGCGTGATGTATATCAGAAAGGGCGTAAAAATCCGCTCATTTATCCATGGCGGAGCACAGGAGCGTCAGAGACGTGCGGGAACACACAATGTGCCGGGCATTGTAGGACTCGGCAAGGCAGTAGAGCTTGCAAAGGCCAACATGGCAGAGCGCAGCGCATATGAGACAAAGCTCAGAGACCACCTCATCGAGAGAGTGACAAGTGAGATTCCATATACACGCTTAAATGGACACAGAACAGACAGACTGCCAAACAATGCAAACTTCTGCTTCAGATTTATCGAGGGAGAGTCAATGCTTATCCTGCTTGATCAGGCAGGTGTATGCGGCAGCTCAGGTTCAGCCTGTACATCAGGCTCACTCGACCCATCGCATGTGCTCCTTGCAATAGGACTGCCACATGAGATAGCACACGGTTCACTGCGTCTTACATTATCAGAGAAGACCACTCTTGAGGATATCGACTATACAGTGGACAAGTTAAAGGAAATCATAGCAAGGCTCAGAAGCATGTCACCGTTATACGAGGATTTCGTAAAGAAAAACGGCAAATCTGAGGCATAAATGATCAGGTTAGAAATTATAGTGACTATCACAACATTAATATATACATGAAAATTAGGAGGAACTAAGGACATGGCATACAGTGAAAAGGTAATGGACCATTTTAACCATCCAAGAAACGTAGGAGAGATGGAGAATCCAAGTGGTGTCGGCACAGTAGGAAACGCAAAGTGCGGAGACATCATGAGAATGTATCTGGATATAGATGACAACGGCATTATTCAGGAGGCCAAATTCAAGACCTTCGGATGCGGCGCAGCAGTTGCAACAAGCAGTATGGCAACAGAGCTCGTAAAGGGCAAGACAATCCAGGAGGCGCTTGAGGTTACAAACAAGGCAGTTATGGAGGCACTTGACGGACTTCCACCTGTAAAGGTACACTGCTCACTTCTCGCAGAGGAGGCAATCCATGCAGCACTCTGGGATTACGCAGAGAAAAACGGTATCAAGATCGAGGGACTTGAGAAGCCTGTAAACGATATCAGCGAGAAGGAAGAGGCGCCTGAGGAAGACTATTAATGAAAAAGAAGGTTGTAGTAGGAATGTCGGGCGGAGTGGATTCGTCAGTAGCGGCATATTTATTAAAGGAACAGGGATACGATGTCATCGGAGTCACAATGCAGATATGGCAGGACGAGGATGTATTTAAACAGTCACAGGAGGGCGGCTGCTGTGGCTATCCGCAGTGGAGGACGCCAGACGAGTGGCAGCAGTGCTTGATATTCCGTATTATGTGATGAACTTCAAGGCTGATTTCAAGAAATATGTCATAGACTATTTCGTGTCAGAATATGAGCGCGCATACACGCCAAATCCGTGTATTGCCTGCAACCGTTATGTGAAATGGGAGTCGCTGCTTCACCGCTCGCTCGAGATAGGAGCAGACTATATAGCAACAGGCCATTATGCCCGCATAGCACAGCTTCCAAACGGCAGATACACCATAGCCAACTCAGTCACAGCGGAAAAGGACCAGACATATGCGCTTTACAATCTGACACAGGAGCAGCTACGTCGCACGTTAATGCCTGTGGGAGAGTATGAAAAGCCACAAATCCGCCGTATCGCAGAGGAAGCAGGTCTGCCGGTAGCGCACAAGAGCGACAGCCAGGACATATGCTTCGTGCCGGATCACGACTATGCCTCATTCATTGAGAATGAGACAGGCAAAACCTATGAGCCGGGAAATTTCGTGGATGAATCGGGCAATATTCTCGGCCGCCATAAGGGCCTCATCCACTATACTATCGGACAGCGCAAGGGGCTTGGAATTACAGCCGCAACGCCTTTATTCGTGAAGGAGCTGCGTCCGGCAACAAATGAGGTCGTAATCAGCACAAATGAGGCACTTTTCTCAGACACCTGTTATATCAGCGATATAAACTATATGGCACAGGAGCACATCACACCGGACACCCGCAGCATAGGAAAGGTACGCTACTCTCACAGGGGAGCTGACTGTACACTTACCCCTATGGAAAACGGCATGATAAAATGCGTATTTGACGAGCCACAGCGCGCCATGACACCGGGCCAGGCAGCGGTATTTTATCAGGATGGGCATGTACTGTGCGGTGGAACAATTGAAAAGATGATGGTAAATTAGCAGGACTTTTGAACAGTCGCGAATATATTATAATAGAGCAGACAGCATAACTAAAATGCCGTCTGCTCTATTAAATTAGTACGTTGATGATGCATGTAAGTATGGGAGTTTCATTGATTTCAAATAGTAGGTTTTGTAGGTCTTACTGTAAGCTGTAAACCGAGATGCTGAAAAATATTAAGCAGTGTTCCGAGATTTGGTGTTGTTTTGCAGGATTCGATTCGAGCTATGGATGATTGTGGAATACCACACATTGCAGCAAGCTCTCTCTGGCTAAGTCCAAGAGAAGTACGCTGCTCCACCATGACACTTACGATAGAGGAAATAATTTCAACTTCATCGATGTCTTTTCCTATCTACATTTCCATAATCGTGGACTATACGATTTCTCAATCCATAGATTGCATTCCATGGAACGTTTCCTCTGTGGAGCTTATATTCATCTGACAATTTTTTTTGCATTCTCAGATATTTGAATCATACGAAATAACATGGAATCGAGAAGGACTTCATTTGCATTAAGTTCCTCAATATCAACATTTTTTCATATGTGTAACAACAAATTCTAAATCCTGTTTCAACCTTTTAACATAATAAGCATCATTCTTAACATTATCCATATATTTTTACTCCATCTCTTAGTATTTCCTGTGTCAGCTCAAAATTATCTTTCAATTGATTTATATCAAGTACATCAACTTTTTTGTGAAGTGCAGTTCTTATATCCTCCACTAATCCATAGAATTTTAATCCGGTCGCATCTGTCGAAATTAAAAGATCAACATCGCTGGTTGGTTTGGCCTTACCTTTTGAGTACGAACCAAACAGATAACAGAAATTAACATTATATTTATCAAATACAACAGAGCATTTTCTTTTTTATATAATCAATATCAACTATACCATTTCTTCATCAATAGGATTAATCTCGGATATTTTTTCCAACATATATTTGTACTTTATGCTATCTGCCTTTTTTTCATCATTTTCATAAGATTTGTATGAACGCAAAGAAACTCCGAGTATATCCGCAGCTTGATTTTGTGTTAATTTTCTCTCAATTCGTAAAGATTTTAATTCTCCCATGCTTGCACCTCTGAATATAGAATGGTGCAAAAAATGCACTTTGTCAAGCTGGATAGTGCAAAAAATTGAACTTTTATTTTTA
>ENA-OQJT01000294-OQJT01000294.1-human-gut-metagenome-genome-assembly--contig:-NODE-294-length-12858-cov-0.845260_pt1 | contig 12858 bp, 16 predicted proteins | sample MGYA00242612_ERZ504779 | MGnify/ENA primary metagenome ERZ504779 (study PRJEB26092, sample SAMD00036366) | human gut metagenome | host: Homo sapiens | study: EMG produced TPA metagenomics assembly of...
TTTAAAATTTTTTTAAATTAATTTGTTAAGCTACGTACAGGTGCAGGAATACGACCACCACGAGCAATAAATGCATCAGAACTATATCACTGCGAACTTTAATAATAGGCAATGACCGAGTAAACCACCAAAGTTAACAGTATCGCCAACTTTTTTACCAGGAACAGGAATAACACGAACGGCAGTAGTTTTATTATTAATCATACCAATAGCAGCTTCATCTGCGATGATACCAGAGATTGTAGCAGCTGGAGTATCTCCTGCGATAGCGATCATATCAAGACCTACAGAGCAAACGCATGTCATAGCTTCTAATTTTTCAATGGAAAGACTTCCACAGCTTACAGCATCAATCATACCAGCGTCTTCACTTACTGGAATGAAAGCACCACTTAAACCACCAACGTGAGAGGAAGCCATTAAGCCACCTTTTTTAACAGCGTCATTTAATAAAGCAAGAGCTGCTGTTGTACCTGGAGCACCACAAGATTCAAGACCCATTTCTTCTAAGATATGAGCAACACTATCACCAACAGCAGGAGTTGGTGCTAAGGATAAATCGATAATACCGAATTGTACGCCAAGACGACGAGAAGCTTCTTTAGCTACTAATTGACCTACACGAGTGATTTTGAATGCAGTCTTTTTAATTGTTTCAGCAACTTGTGTAAAATCTGCACCTTTTAAATCTTCAAGAGCATGTTTTACAACACCAGGGCCACTTACGCCGACGCTTACTACTTTTTCAGCTTCACTAACACCATGGAAAGCACCAGCCATAAATGGATTATCTCCAGGAGCATTAGAAAAGATAACGAGTTTAGCACAACCAATAGCTTCACGGTCGCGAGTAAGTTCAGCAGTGCGTTTTACTACTTCACCCATTTCACGAACGCAGTCCATATTGATACCTGCTTTTGTAGAACCTAGATTTACAGAAGAGCAAACTAAGTCTGTAGTAGCTAAAGCTTGTGGAATGGAATTGATGAGAATTCTATCACCATTTGTATAACCTTTTTCAACAAGAGCAGAAAAACCGCCGATGAAATCAATACCAATTTCTTTAGCAGCTCTATCCATTGCTTCAGCAACAGGAACATAAGTATCTGTCTTGCAGGCTTCAGCAGCAATAGCAATAGGAGTTACAGAAACACGTTTATTAATAATGGGAATACCATATTCACTAGAAATATCTTCACCGGTTTTTACTAAGAATTCACCAGATTTTGTGATTTTGTCATAAACATTATCACAAAATTGTTTTAAATTAGGGTGAGCACAATCACGAAGACTAAGTCCTAATGTAATCGTACGAACATCTAATTTATTTTCTGTTATCATACGATTAGTTTCTAAAATATCATTAATAGTAATCACAAAAGTTCCTCCTAAATTCTTTAGTTAATTAATAAAGAATATTTAAAATTAGCCGATTGTATGCATAGCATTGAAGATATCTTCATGTTGAGCTTTGATATCTACGTTAAGCTGAGCACCTTTTTCTTTGAGGAGTTTTTGTAAATCCTGTAATTTAATGTTTTTGTCAGTCATTTCAGCAATTAGAACCATATTGAAAAAGCCATTCATAATATTTTGGTTGATGCTGATAATATTTACTTTGTTTTCAGCAAGAACATTACTTACAGTGGCAATGATGCCTACACGGTCTTTTCCGATAACAGTTATAACGAGTTTCATTTATACTTCCCCTTATTAATTTTATAGAGTTACTAAATTATTGTAACAGTGTTATTATATCATTAATAGTAGTAGCTTGCATTAGTTTTTGCTAAAAATACATTGTACATATATAATAATATAGGTATTATTTTAGGATATTGTGTTTTTTAATGAAAATGATAAAAATTTGAGATAAGAGGAGTTTTTTATGAAAGTTTTATTGACAGCGATAAATGCAAAATATATACATTCATCATTAGCAATTCGCTATATATATATAAATTGTCAAGATTTATCTTGTGATATAGAGATGCTAGAAGTGTCTATCAATAATCATTTAATTGATATTGCTAATCAGATATTTGATGCTAGACCAGATATATTAGGAATTTCTTGTTATATCTGGAATATTGAATTAGTGAAACAATTATTGCCACTTGTGCATAGATTATTGCCAAATTGTAAGATTATCTGTGGTGGGCCAGAAGTTTCATATGCTACAAAAGAATTTATGCAGGATTTTCCTATGGTGGATTTTGTAGTGCGTGGCGAAGGTGAAAAAGCTTTTCATGATTTATTGCAAGCTTTATTAGATGAAAAAAATAATGAAGAAATTAAAATCGTTGGCATAGCAAAGAGAAATAGTGATGATACTATTAATGAGAATATTGCCGTTACTGTAAGTGATTTAGATGAAATAATTTTCCCTTATGATGATAACGATATCGAAAATTTAAAGGATAAGATAATTTATTATGAAAGTTCAAGAGGTTGTCCTTATTCTTGTAAATATTGCCTATCTTGTGCGACTAAAGGCGTAAGATATCGCTCTTTAGATAAAGTTTTTGCCGAACTGAGTTATTTTATCAAACATAATGTTCGTCAGGTAAAATTTGTAGATAGAACTTTTAATGCAGATAAAAAGCATTATTTACCGATTTTGGAATTTATTGCTAAACAAGATTGCAGAACTAATTTCCACTTTGAAATAGTGGCTCACCATATTGATGATGAAATCAAGGCTATACTTAAGAAAATGCCAAAGGGGAGAGTACAATTTGAAATAGGTATTCAATCTACGAACTTAAAAACTCTAGGTCAGATAAGTAGAGCAAATCCATGGGAAGAAATGACAAATAATATAAAATCTATCATGGCTTATGGAAATATTCATCTGCATGTGGATTTGATTATTGGTCTTCCTTATGAAGATATTACTTCTTTTGCAAAATCTTTTAATGATGTGTATTTATTGCAAGCTGATATGCTTCAAGTGGGCTTTTTAAAAATTATTAAAAGGTGCAGCAATGAATGATTTAATAACAAGAACATGATTATGTATATATGCCACAAGCACCATATCAAGTAATCAGCAATAAATATATGGATTATGCTACTATGCGAAAATTACAGATTTTTGTAGATGTATTGGAATTATATTATAATGCTGGCCGTTTTAAATATACGATTATTAATTTAATTAAACAATATAATCAAGATGCCTATACATTTTTTGCTGACTTTGCTCAATATTGGCAAGCTAAAAAATTGCATTTAGCACCACATGCTCCTAAGAATTTATATGTATTTTTTATATGATTTTATTGAGCAAAATTCTAAGATAAAAGATAAAGAATATATTTATAATGTATTGAAATTTGATGCTTTATTGACAGATAAAGGTAAGATAAAAATAGATATGTTGCCATGGAAAGAAGTAGATAAAAAAGTAACAGATGATTTTATATGAGTGAAAAGCACTAGCTTATATTAATAATTATCAATTTAAATCATGGCGCGATTTGAAAAAGAAATTTTCGATAGAAGTTTTTGCCTATGATATGAATGAAGCGAAATCATGTCAAATAAAAGCAAAAGAAAATGCAATGATTTTTGCCTATGAAGATGATGGAGTATTTTATCAAGAAATAAAACAAGGAGATATAAATTTATAATGATATATTATGCTTTTTCCGATTATTTAAAACAGCGTTATGGCGAGAAAGTTTATAAATTGCCTATAGGGTTACCACTTACTTGCCCTAATCGTGATGGTTCATGTGGGAAATTTGGCTGTACTTTTTGCGGTAGTATCGGTGCAGGTTATGAAAATTTACCACCAGAATTATCCGTAACAGAGCAAATTTGCATGAATAAGGCTCATATAGTGCCTAAGTATAAGGCGAAAAAATTCATACCGTATTTTCAAAATTTCAGTAATACGTATATGCTACCAGAACAATTAGAAAAATATGTATTAGAAGCATGTGCTAGTGATGATATAGTGGCTATTTATATAGCGACAAGACCAGATTGCATAAATGATGTTTATTTAGAAATCTTGTCTAGAATTGCCAAAGAAAAAAATATTGATATTTGTGTAGAATTAGGTTTACAAACGATAAATTATAAAACTTTAGAAAAAATAAATCGCGGTCATGGTTTGGCGGAATATATTGATGCAGTATTGCGTATAAAGCGTTATGATTTATTGTGTTGTACTCATGTAATTTTAGATTTACCATGGGATGATGATAAAGATATGATTGAAACTGCTAGAGTGATTTCTGCACTCGGCGTTGACCAGGTGAAATTACATGCACTTTATATCGTAAAAATACAAAATGGCTCAGCAATATGAAAATAAAGAATTTGAAATTATTTCTTGTGAGCATTATAAACAAAGAGTAATTGATTTCTTAGAACATTTATCTCCAAATATTGTTTTACAGCGATTAATTGGTAGAGCACCAGCTGAAAATACTTTATTTAGTAATTGGCAGACAGGTTGGTGGAAAATTCGCGATGAAATCGTAAAAGAAATGGAAGAAAAAAATCTTTATCAAGGTCGTTTGTGTAATTATTTAAATGGCAGTGCTGTACAAAAATTTTTAGTTAAAGAATGATGTAGGGATTTTGATTTTATGGAAATCATTTATAAAGATGAAAAAGATTTTACGAAAGAAAATATAATAGAATTGTTTTTATCTGTTGATTGGCAATTATCGGCTAGTAATCCTGATAAATTATATACAGCATTAATTAACTCACCAACGGTATTTACTGCGTGGGAGAATAATAAATTAGTAGGCTTAGCTAGAGCTTTAGATGATGGCATACTTACAGCATATATTCATTATGTATTAGTAAATCATAAATATCAAGGCAAAGGTATTGCCAGCAATTTAGTAAAGATGATAAAAAATAAATATAAAGATTATCTTTATATTGAATTGATGCCTGATGAAAAGAAAAATGTTAGTTTTTATCAAAAATTAGGTTTTAATATAGTAAAAGAAGGCACACCTATGCAATTGTGCAATCCTGAAACTATGAAAGTTAAATTATAAATAAAAAAGCTATAATAATTTAAGGAAAAATTTCCAGTTAAATTATTATAGCTAATATTTCAATTATCGCATTTATAATCTTGCCAATTAGGTAGAGCAGTATGATTATCTACAGCTGTTTTCATAGCTTGGTAATAAGCTAATTTTTTTTGAATATGCTTATAATCGTGTTGCATTTTTGCTAATTGTGCTAGAATATGATTTTTTTGATTGGTCAATAATTTTAAAATATCATCAATATGTGAAAGCTCTTGCTGTTCATATTGAAAAAATTCTTGTAGTTGAGCGATACTCATACCAGTATTTTTAAAACAGCAGATAGTTTTTAAACGATTGATATGTTTTTCTAAATAAATGCGTTTGCCTGATGAATTGCGAGGAATATCAGTTAAAATGCCTACTTCTTCATAATAGCGAAGCGTGGAAGCTGGCAGATTGAATTTGGCTGATACTTCACGAATTGAATATTGTTTATCCATAATAAAGCCCCTTTATCATAGTAATATCTTGACTTAAAGCGTACTTGAATTAGTATTATGATAATTATAAAAAAGATATTGACTAAAAGTAAAGGGGCGTTTTTCATGTATATAGCAGATAAAGACAGATATAATAAGTTAGAATATGCTAGATGTGGTAAAAGCGGTTTGAAATTGCCAAGAGTATCTTTGGGACTTTGGCATAATTTTGGTGATAATAATGATTTTAAAACTATGCAAAAAACTTTGTTTCACTGCTTTTGATAATGGCATAACTCATTTTGATTTGGCAAATAATTATGGCACTCCTTGTGGCAGTGCAGAAATAAATTTTGGTAGAATTTTAAGGCAAGATTTGAAAAAATATCGTGATGAATTATTAATCAGTACAAAAGCTGGCTATGATATGTGGGAAGGCCCTTATGGCAACTGGGGCAGTAGAAAATATTTAAATTGCTAGTTTAGACCAAAGTTTAAAACGCATGGGTCTTGAGTATGTAGATATTTTTTATCATCATCGCATGGATAAAGACACTCCACTTGAAGAAACTATGGGAGCATTAAATCAAATAGTACAAAGTGGAAAAGCTTTATATGTAGGTTTATCAAATTATGATGGGGAAACTTTAGCAAAAGCTAGTGAGATTTTAACTCAAATGCATTGTCCATTTATCATCAATCAAAATCGTTATTCCATTTTCGATAGAACTATTGAGAATAATGGCTTGAAGGAAATGGCACATAAATTAAATAAAGGTATTATAGCTTTTAGCCCATTAGCGCAAGGATTATTGACAGATAGATATTTAAAAGGTATTCCTGGAAGATAGTCGCATAAAAACTGATGGAAGATTTTTGAAAGCTGAAATTTTGACAGAAAAAAAAATTAATACAGATTGCTAATTTAAATGAAATAGCAAAACAGCGTGGCCAAAGTTTAGCTCAGATGGCATTGGCTTGGATTTTAAAAGATAACATAGTTACAAGTGTTTTGATAGGTGCATCAAAGCCAGAACAGATTTTAATGAATTTGGAAGCAATGAACAATATAGCGTTTTCTAGTGAAGAATTGAAACTTATAGATGATAATAGTTTATAAAATTTTCTATATGAGTATGGATTTACCACTGATAAATTATAGATATAAAAGGTATATTCATAGTTGAAAAATATTATAAAAAGTTGTATCATAAATATGTGTTATAGTTTAAAATGCCTATAAAAGGGTATATATATATAGAAGGGAGCTTATTTGAAAATATGAGCAAACATAATGAAAACTATGGATGGTAATACTGCTGCGGCGTATATATCTTATGCATTTACAGATGTAGCAGCTATTTATCCAATTACTCCATCATCTCCAATGGCAGAAGTTGTAGATGAAATGGCAGCAAAAGGTAAGAAAAACCTTTTCGGTCAAAAAGTACGTGTTGTAGAAATGCAATCTGAAGCAGGTGCTGCTGGTACAGTACATGGTTCTCTCCAGGCTGGTGCATTAACTACTACTTATACTGCTTCTCAGGGTCTTTTATTAATGATTCCTAATATGTATAAGATTGCTGGTGAATTGCTCCCAGGTGTATTCCATGTAAGTGCTCGTGCTCTTGCAACATCTTCTCTTAATATTTTTGGTGACCAACGTGATGTTATGGCAGTTCGTCAAACTGGTTGCGCTATGCTTGCTGAAGCTAGTGTTCAAGAAGTTATGGACTTGAGTGCTATTGCTCACCTTGTAGCTATCAAAAGCCGTGTACCATTCGTAAACTTCTTTGATGGTTTCAGAACTTCTCATGAAATTCAAAAAATCGAAGTTTTAGATTATGAAGATTTAGGCAAAATGCTTGATTGGGAAGCTGTAAATAAATTCCGTCATAATGCTTTAAATCCAGATCATCCAGTAATTCGTGGTACTAGCCAAAACCCTGATATTTATTTCCAAGGTCAAGAATCTGCAAATCCTTATTATGAAGCTGTTCCACAGATGGTTGAAGATGCTATGGCTGAAATCAATAAATTAACAGGCCGTAATTATCAATTATTCAACTACTATGGTGATCCAAATGCTGATCGCGTAATCATTGCTATGGGCTCTTTATGTGATACAGCTATGGAAGTTGTTGATTACTTGAATGCAAAAGGTGAAAAAGTCGGTGTTGTATCCATTCACCTTTATAGACCATTCTCTGTAAAACATTTCTTAAATGCACTTCCAAAAACTGTTAAGAAAATTGCTGTTATGGACCGTACAAAAGAAGCTGGTTCCATCGGCGAACCTTTATATCTTGAAATTCAGTCCGCTCTTTATAATAGCGATTTACGTCCAACAATCGTTGGTGGTCGTTATGGTCTTGGTGGTAAAGATGTTACTCCAGATCAAATCTTTGCAGTTTATAATGAACTCAAAAAAGATGCTCCTAAAAATGGCTTTACTATTGGTATCAATGATGATGTTTCTTTCACTTCTTTACCAGAATATCATGAAGATATCGACCTTACACCAGAAGGAACAACTGCTTGCAAATTCTGGGGCTTAGGTTCTGATGGTACTGTAGGTGCAAATAAAAGTGCTGTTAAAATCATCGGCGATAAAACAGATATGTATGCACAGGCATATTTTGCATATGACTCCAAAAAATCTGGTGGGGTAACAATGTCTCACTTGCGTTTTGGTAAAAAACCAATTATGTCTCCATATCTCATCAATAAAGCAAACTTCATTTCTTGTTCTCAACAGTCTTATGTAGATAAATATGATTTACTTGCTGGTTTAAAACCAAATGGTACATTCTTATTAAATACACTTTGGACTGATGAAGAATTAACAGAAAAACTCCCTGCATATATGAAACGTTATATTGCAGAAAACAATATTAACTTCTATACTGTAAACGCTGTTAAAATTGCTCAAGAACTCGGTCTTGGCGGTCGCTTTAACATGGTTATGCAGTCTGCATTCTTTAAACTTGCAAATATCATTCCTATTGATGAAGCTGTTAAATATCTTAAAGATGCAGTTGTTACTTCTTATGGTAAAAAAGGTCAACATATCGTTGATATGAATAATGGCGCTATCGACAAAGGTATCGAAGCTCTTCATAAAGTAGAAGTTCCAGCTTCTTGGAAAGATGCTAAAGATGCTGATGATGCAAATGCTAATATTCCTGATTTCATTAAAAATATCCAAAATCCAATGAACCGTCAAGAAGGCGATAAACTTCCTGTAAGTGCTTTCAAAGGTATTGAAGATGGTACATTCCCAGTAGGTACTGCTGCTTATGAAAAACGCGGTATTGCTATTAATGTTCCAGAATGGGATATTGATAAATGTATCCAGTGTAACCAATGCTCCTTCGTATGTCCACATGCTGCAATTCGTCCAGTACTTATGACAGATGAAGAAGTAGCTAATGCTCCAGAAACAATGAAATCCAAACCAGCTCTTGGCGCTAAAGGCTTAAATTTTGCAATCACTATTTCTGCAAAAGATTGTGCAGGTTGCGGTAACTGTGCTGATATTTGTCCAGCTCCAAAAGGTTCTGCTCTTGCTATGAAACCTATTGCAACTCAACTTGCAAAACAAGCTGAATTTGATTATGCTGTTGATGCTACAAAAGTTGCACCTAAGAAAAATCCTATGAAGAAAACTACTCTCAAAGGTAGTCAGTTCGAACAACCACTCTTAGAATTCTCCGGTGCTTGTGCTGGTTGTGGTGAAACTCCATATGTAAAACTCATCACTCAGCTCTTTGGTGATCGTATGATGGTAGCTAATGCTACAGGTTGTTCTTCTATTTGGGGCGGTTCTGCACCATCTATGCCATACACTAAAAACCATAAAGGACAAGGTCCTGCTTGGGCTAACTCCTTATTTGAAGATAACGCAGAATATGGTTTAGGTATGTTCCTTGGAACAAAAGCTGTTCGTGAAACATTATCTTCAAAAATCACTCAAGCTTTAGAAGAAGGTCTTGGCAGTGATGAACTCAAAGCTACATTTGCTGATTGGCAAACTAACATCAATGAAGGTGAAGGTAGCCGTGAACGCGCTGAAAAATTGACTGAACTTCTTGAAGCAGAAAAAGGCGATAATGAACTCTTAAATGAAATCTATGATAAAAAAGATTTCTTTGTAAAACGTTCCCAATGGATCATTGGTGGCGACGGTTGGGGTTATGATATCGGTTATGGCGGTCTTGACCATGTACTTGCTTCTGGTGAAGATGTTAACGTATTAATTCTTGATACAGAAGTTTACTCAAATACTGGTGGACAGTCCTCTAAAGCTACTCCAGCTGCTGCTATTGCTCAATTTGCTGCTACTGGTAAACGTACTAAGAAAAAAGATATCGGCATGATGGCAATGAGCTATGGTTATGTATATGTAGCACAGATTGCTATGGGTTACGATAAAAACCAAACTTTAAAAGCTATTGCTGAAGCAGAAGCTTTTAAAGGACCATCTCTTATCATTGCATATGCTCCATGTATCAACCATGGTTTACGTGCAGGTATGGGCAAGAGCCAACTTGAAACTAAACGTGCTGTTGAAGCTGGTTACTGGGCTACTTATCGTTATAATCCTGAATTACGTGGCACAGATAAAAATCCATTCAGCTTAGACTCTAAAGAACCAACAGGAAACTTCCAAGAATTTATTCAAGGTGAAGTTCGTTATACATCCTTAAAACGTGCATTCCCTGAAATTGCAGATGAATTATTTGCAAAAACAGAAAAAGATGCAAAAGAACGTCTTGAAGGATATAAAAAATTAGCAGGTAAATAATTTTTCGTGCTGATAAAATAAAACTGACGCTATTCATTAGCGTCAGTTTTTTATTGCATGAATTAAGTTTTTTTTTATATGATATAAAAGGATTAATTAAATAGTTAAGCATAGGCATATATTATATAAGAAAGGAATGAATGCTTTGAAAAAATTATTATTAGTAGCAATTTGTATTTTATCTATGCTATGCACAGCTTGTGGTTCAACTACAGATGAAAAAGAAGTAGCAGATAATACAAAAACAGAAACTTTAAAAATTGGATTAATGCCAGACATTGATTCCATACCATTTATTATTGCTCAAGAAAAAGGTTATTTTAAAGAAGAAGGTGTAGACGTAGAGCTACAGTATTTTAAAAGTGCTATGGATAGAGATAGTGCCCTTCAAAGTGGCAATTTAGATGGTGGCGTATCTGATATGCTAGCAGCAGGATTTGCTAAAGCTGGAGGATTTGATGTAAAAATAACTTCTTCTACTAATGGCAATTACTGTTTAATTGCAGGTACTGGCAATACTGCTAAATCTTTAGCAGAAATGAAAGGTCAGAATATATCCGTATCTAAAAATACTATTATTGAATTTGTTTTAGATGAAATGCTTGCACAAAACAATATGACTGAAGCAGATATCAATAAGACAGTAATTCCACAGATACCTACAAGATTAGAAATGTTACAAAATGGTAAATTAGATGGTGCAGTACTTCCTGAACCTATGGGCAGTATCGCTGTAAAAAATGGCAGTTATTTAGTAAATTCTTCTGAAGCTATGAAAATAAATCCAGGCGTAATGGTATTTACAAATGATAGTGTAGAAAATAAAAAAAGAAGTTATAAAAGCTATGTATAGAGCTTATGATAAAGCTATAGAATATTTAAATTCTACACCTCAAGAAGAATATATGGATTTAGTTATTGAAACAGCAGGATTACCACCAGCAACTAAAGATGCTTTAGTTATGCCAAAATATATGAAAGCTGCATTACCAGAAAAATCTGATTGGGATAAATCTATAAATTGGCTCAATAAAAAAGAATTAGTAGCTGAAAAATATAATTATGAAGATATAGTAAGTGATATTTTAACGAAATGATTACCGTAGATAGACTTTATGTAAGATATGATGATACAAATATATTAGAAGATATTAATTTAAATTTGCCAACAGGGATAACTTGTGCAGTGATTGGCCCTTCTGGTTGTGGGAAATCTACCTTATTGAATGTTTTGGCAGGACTACAAAAAAATTATCAGGGTTTAGTGCAAATAAATGGCGCAAATCCTTCCCCTAAAAAACAAACTATAGGTTTTATTCCTCAAAATTATGGATTATTGCCATGGCTTACTGTAAAAGAAAATATTTTATTAGGTTTAAAAATAAAAAAAAGAAGCTAAAACAAGGTTTGCCTCGGAAATTTAGTAGATAATTTAGGATTAAGTAATTTACTAAATCGTTATCCTAATAATTTAAGTGGTGGTCAACAACAACGCGTAAGTTTAGCTAGGGCTTTTGCTTTAAAAGCTGATTTATTATTAATGGATGAACCTTTTTCTGCTTTAGATGCTATTACAAGGGAAGAAATGCAAGATGTATTCATTGATTTATGGCAGAAGCAGAAAGTTTCTACTATATTAGTTACGCATTATGTAGAAGAAGCTTTATATTTAGGGCAAAAAAATAATAGTGATGACTAGTGCACCTGGAGGTATCTATAAAATAATCGATAATCCTTTATTTAGTGATAAGAATTTTCGTGATAGAGAAATCTTTAGTTCACTAAGTAAAGAAATAAGAAATTATTTAAAGAAAGCAGGTAGTAAAAATGAAAGATAAATCATGGCATTTTTATTTACCTGCAATGATATTATTGCTTATTTTATGGTATGTTATATCTATAATCGTACATTTGCCAATTATTCCTTCGCCTGTTTTGGTAATGGAAAGATTGGGCAATATTTTTACACAAACAATAGCTATTCATGCACTATATAGTCTTTGGCGAATTATAGCAGGAGTATTTTTAGCTATAATAACTGGTGTACCAATAGCAGTGATGATGGGATATTATAAAAAATGTGATAAGATTTTAGCTCCTATTGTTTATCTGACATATCCTATTCCTAAGATTGCATTATTGCCTATCTTGATGCTTTTAGCTGGAATTGGAGAATTACCAAAAGTTATTATGATATTTTTGATTGTGATTTTCAAGTGTTAGTTGCTATTCGCGATAGTATAAAAACTATACCAAAAGAAATGTTTTTTCCTTTATATAGTTTAGGTGCATCTTTTAGACAAATTTTCTTAAATATACTATGGCCAGCTGTATTACCAAATTTTATTACATCTTTACGTGTAGCAATGGGGACAGCTATATCAGTATTGTTTTTTACAGAGACATTTGGCACTAAATATGGTATGGGATATTTTATAATGGATTCGTGGCTTCGTGTAAATTATCTAGATATGTACGCAGGTATTGTAGTTTTAAGTTTAATAGGTCTATTTTTTGTTTGGTTTTTTAGTACTTGGTAAGAAAATTATTTTTGTAAATGGAG
>ENA-OQJT01000298-OQJT01000298.1-human-gut-metagenome-genome-assembly--contig:-NODE-298-length-12762-cov-1.548872_pt1 | contig 12762 bp, 13 predicted proteins | sample MGYA00242612_ERZ504779 | MGnify/ENA primary metagenome ERZ504779 (study PRJEB26092, sample SAMD00036366) | human gut metagenome | host: Homo sapiens | study: EMG produced TPA metagenomics assembly of...
CGCTGATTGACACGGAGGATGCGTGTTTTGATTTGAATGCATCTCGCCCCATCGCCAAAGGCGATTTAAAATGGCGAGATGCGTTGCTGGTCGCACATCGTGTGAACAGTAACATGCAGCCTGCCAGATCTGTACAGCAAAAAGAAGCCATTATCCAGACTCTTTATCCGAATAATGACTTCCAATCATTTACTTCAAATTACTTTTCCGTAAGATTATTCTATACCTCGAAGATCAGATCTCCATAAGATGGCATTGGCCAGGCTTCTTTATCCACGATCATCTCAAGTTTGTCAACCGGTGTGCGGAGTGCATCCATAGCCGGAACAACCTCTGTATGATAGTATGTAGCCTGTACTTCGCCTTCTTCTTTTGCTGCTGCCTCACCTGTCACTTTTACAAGCCTATCAAGCGCTGCCTTTGTCTCAGCCATCAGAGCACTTACTTCCTTAAGTGCCTCTGTCTGAACTGTCGCATCAACACCTGCTGCCTTCACAGCATTAATTGTATCTGCCAGTGTCTTTGTATACTTGATAAATGCCGGCAGGAACTGTTTGCTTGCCATATCGATCATAGTACGAGCTTCAATATTGATTGCCTTAGCATATGCCTCATACTGAATCTCTGCACGAGACTCAAGCTCTGCTTTTGTGAATACATTAAATCTCTCAAACAATTCTACAGCCTTGTCTGTTGTGATTGCCGGAATTGCTTCAACCATAGACTTAATGTTCGGAAGTCCTCTTCTCTCAGCCTCTGCAACCCACGCGTCAGAGTATCCGTTTCCGTTGAAGATGATTCTCTGGTTCTCTGTCAGGTATTCTTTGATCAGATCATGTACTGCAAGATCAAAGTCATCTGCTTTCTCAAGAATATCACATGCATCTGCAAATGCTTCCGCAACGATTGTGTTCAGTACGATATTCGGGCTTGCGATAGAATCTCTTGATCCAACCATACGGAACTCGAACTTATTTCCTGTAAATGCAAACGGTGATGTTCTGTTTCTGTCTGTTGCATCTTTGAACAGGTCAGGAAGTGTACTTACACCTGTTTCCAGCTTTCCACCTTTTAAACTGTGTGTAGCTTCTCCTGTGCTGATCAGCTGCTCAACAACATCCTCAAGCTGCTCTCCAAGGAAGATAGAGATAATTGCCGGAGGTGCCTCATTTGCTCCAAGTCTGTGATCATTTCCCGGATCAGCTGCAGATTCTCTGAGCAGATCTGCATGTACATTAACCGCTTTCATAATGCAGGCAAGTACAAGAAGGAACTGTGTATTCTCATGAGGTGTCTTACCTGGTTCGAGAAGATTGATTCCATCATCTGTAGTAATAGACCAGTTGTTGTGCTTACCGGATCCGTTAACTCCTGCGAACGGTTTCTCGTGAAGCAGACATTTCAGCCCATGCTGACAAGCTACTCTCTTCAATGTCTGCATTGTCAGCTGATTCTGATCTACAGCGATATTAGCTTCTGTATAAATCGGAGCCAGCTCATGCTGTGCCGGTGCAACCTCGTTATGCTGTGTCTTTGATGGAACACCCACCTTCCAAAGCTGGATATTTACATCTCTCATGAAAGATGCGATTCTCTGACGGATTGTTCCGAAGTAATGATCGTCAAGCTCCTGTCCTTTCGGAGGCATTGCTCCAAAAAGTGTACGTCCTGTGTAGATCAGGTCTTTTCTTTCTTCAAACTTCTCTGCATCTACAAGGAAGTACTCCTGCTCTGCTCCAACAGATGGAGTAACCTTCTTAGATGTTGTATTTCCAAATAAACGAAGAAGTCTTAATGCTTCTTTATTGATAGCTTCCATAGAACGAAGCAACGGTGTCTTCTGATCCAGTGCCTCTCCTGTATAGGAGCAGAATGCTGTTGGGATACAAAGTGTAGCTCCGCCTGCATCCTGTCTTACGAATGCCGGTGATGTACAATCCCATGCTGTATATCCTCTTGCCTCGAATGTTGCTCTCAGTCCTCCTGACGGGAATGAAGATGCATCCGGCTCACCTTTGATCAATTCCTTTCCTGAGAAAGTCATCAGAACTTTTCCACTTGGAAGCGGAGCTGAGATAAAGGAATCATGCTTCTCTGCTGTAACTCCTGTAAGTGGCAGGAACCAATGTGTATAGTGAGTCGCTCCTTTTTCAATTGCCCATTCTTTCATCTCGTGAGCAATAACATCTGCTGTCTCGAGATCCAGGTCTTTTCCTTCTTCAATTGTCTTTCTCAGATTCTTGTAAACTTTCTTTGGCAGACGCTCCTGCATAACAGTATCGTTAAATACGTTCTCTCCAAAGATGTCAGCTACATTGAATAATTCTGTGCTCATATCCTATACCTTCCTTTTCTCTTAATCCTCCGATTACCGCCCACTGCAATGAGCAATAACTCGATTTCACTACGGGAACCCTTTTGATAGATCACCTCTCAGGAAATCATCCGTCTGATCCAGTCGGATGAAATCTAATTTCATTAAATTCAATCTGATTCAATCATGCGGATCATTTCCCAAGGGATAACAAAGAATGTGCTTGGCACATTTTGGCGCCTGCGGCGGTCGCTTGCGACATCTACCTTGTACGCCGCAGTGCGCATCCTAAGCGGAGCGTTTTATATATTAGGAAAGGACTTTCCTAATACATAAAAAAGGGCACTCCAATTATAATTGGAACGCCCTTGTTCTGTCTACGTGAGTCAGTATACCTCAACTTGCTTTAAAACGCAAGTGCTTTTTAAAAAAGTTCTTCTCAGGCTTTTCCGACAGATCCGAATAACTCCATCTTCTCTTTTACTGTTTCCATGATTGCGTCTGCGCCTGGTTTGAGAAGTTTACGTGGGTCAAATCCTTTACCCTCAAGATCTTTTCCTTCTTCAACATACTTACGTGTAGCTGCTGCAAAAGAAAGCTGACACTCTGTATTAACGTTGATCTTAGCAACTCCAAGAGAGATTGCTTTCTTGATCATATCTTCCGGGATACCTGTACCACCGTGAAGTACGAGTGGCATATCTCCTGTACGCTGCTGAATAGCGTCCAGAGTCTCGAAGCTTAATCCTTCCCAGTTTGCCGGATATTTACCATGAATGTTACCGATACCTGCTGCCAGGAAATCGATTCCCAGATCAGCTACTCTCTTACACTCTTCCGGATCAGCACACTCGCCTCTTCCGATAACTCCATCTTCTTCTCCACCGATGGATCCAACCTCTGCCTCGATTGACATTCCTTTGTCATGAGCGATCTTAACGAGTTCTTTTGTCTTCTCAACATTCTCTTCGATCGGATAATGAGATCCGTCGAACATGATAGATGAAAATCCTGCTTCTACACATTTCAGGCATCCTTCATAGCTGCCGTGGTCAAGGTGAAGAGCAACCGGAACTGTGATTCCAAGTTCTTCCATCATTCCGTTTACCATACCTACAACAGTCTTATATCCTGTCATATATTTTCCTGCACCCTCAGATACACCAAGGATAACTGGTGAGTTGAGTTCCTGTGCTGTTGTAAGAATAGCCTTTGTCCACTCAAGATTGTTGATATTGAACTGTCCTACTGCGTAGTGGCCTGCTTTTGCTTTCTGAAGCATTTCTGTAGCTGATACTAACATATTTCTTTCCTCCAATTCTTAAAGATCCTGACGCCCGTGAAAACCATCAGGAATTATTTATTTAGAATTCTTCTATATTATAGCGTATTAATTTATAAATGACAATCTTATGTTTTGCATAAAAAACAGTACGCAGTTACAATTATCGTTAACATTTTCACAAGGGTTTCTTCTGCCCTCTGTGGATTGTTCTTATTTTTGTACAATATAACCAATAATTATTTATTCGGTATGACCGCACTTTTCTCCTTTTGCTAACTCTGTATTTCTGATTCGTGATTTATATTTTGGATATTCCGCAATAAATCTGTCAATGACTTTCGGATCATCCCAATAATGCATCGGAAAAACAGCTTCACACTCTACCTTTTCCAGAAAATAAATCATCCCATCCGCATAGTGGTCTTCCTGTCTCGGATCAAGCGGAACAAATGCAGCATCAAAATGAATGCCTTTCAATTTATCAATCTCCGCACGATACCTGGATGTCATCTGACGATTATCCGCATCCGGTTCACCCTCCCAATACCAGTCATTCAGATCACCAGCATGATAAATTGTACTGTCCTTTGTTTTTACAATAAAAGCAACTCCACTATCGGTAGAGAGCAGCGTACTGACTTGTGTGCCGTTATCAAGAGTATAACTTTCATCATGATAAGCAGTTGTGATCTTCACACCTGTCGGATACTTTCTTTTGTTGATATCCTTCGCCAGAACCGCCTGATAATTCAGCCCCATATCTTTAAGGATTTGAAAAATCTGCGGATTAAAATGATCCTGATGAAAATGACTGCAAAAGACAATTACTTCCTTGTCTTTGTCAAGCTTTGGCAGTTCACCTTTATAATAGTCAAAAATGTAATAGCACGATCCAGACTCAACCATGAATCCACTGTGATCAATATAAGTTACTTGCATAATATCACCCACTTTTTAATTTGCTAAAAGATTTTCAAAGCACAAAAAAAGCTCGTAAATACGAGCTTCTTTCAGTGACTCCGAGGGGAATCGAACCCCTGATTCCAGCGTGAGAGGCTAGCGTCTTGACCGCTTGACCACGGAGCCTTATTCATTTTCGTCTGTGTCTTTTTTGTTACCGCCACAAGACAATAGTTATTATATACCAGGCTTTCAGAAAATGCAACCCCTTTTTTAATTTTTTCTAAAAATTATTATTTTTCTTTCAAATTGCCGTTTTCCCTTGATTTTACGCGGTTTGCGGCGATTGTTCAACAAGCTTCAAATTCAAAAAAGGGGTGATTTTCTAAAATATCACTGAAAATATTTCAGATTATGTGTTCAGACTTCCTCTACTTCCACCAACTGTTCACTCAGATCTTCTACGGCTTCTTCCTTAACCATAATCTGAAGTGCCTGATTTTTATTCTTAATTACAACTTCTTCATGAGTACCGCCGTATTCTCCATCCAGCGTCCATGGAATTGCCTCAACAGATTCAAAACGGACTTCACCACTCTTGAAGGAGTATATTCTGTCTGAATTAATCTGACGCATCACAATTGCCCCAAGCAGTTCGTTCAACTCGACTGGATTCTTTGGTGTTTTAAAGAGTGTCACCTCAAAAACACCATCATCAAAAATAACATTTTCTCCTGTGATTCTTTTGAATCCTCCTACAGAGCGTGAATTTGTCACCATTCCAAAGATAAACTCATCTTCAATCGTCTCTCCGTCATGTATGACTTTGATCTTATAAGACGGAATATTGAACAGTCTCTTGGTTCCTTCCAGAATATAAGCCATATGACCAAGAATATTCTTCATGCTCTGCTTCGTCTCATATGACACGTCTGTGAAAATGCCAAAGGCTGCAATATATACGAAGTAGTCATCGTTAAACTGACCGATATCAAAGGAAAATGGTGTTCCTGTTACAATTGTATCTGCGGCCTCCAGCATATTCTTGGAAATATGCAGACTACTTGCAAAATCATTCGTCGTTCCGGCCGGAATATATCCGATCGGCGTCTTATTTTCTCGCATCATCATACCGGTCACGACTTCATCCAATGTACCATCTCCGCCACTACATGTCACGAGATCATATTCTTCTGTGTACTCACTGACTTTTCTTACAGCATCCTGACTTCTCTGTGTAGGATAAACCGTCACCTCATATCCGCCCTTCACAAAAGTGTCAATCACATCTGAAAGTTTCGGCTTCAGAAGTCCCATTCCTGAATTCGGATTGTAAACAAATAGCATTCTTTTCATAAACAAATACCTCCTTATTCAAAAATCATTTGTGTTCACATCAGCTGCAAACTCTCCCCCATAGAAAAAGATGGCTGTACTCCTCTTCAAAGTACAGCCCCTCTATATTCATTTGTAATCACTTGGTTATCTCTCTGTGACTTCCATTACCATCTTATTGTTATTATACGTTAGCAAAAAATGTCTTAATGCCTTCAGCTGCTTTCTGCTCGTCCTCGCCGTCTGTCACAACGGTAATCTCCTCGCCTCCGATCAGATTCAGACTCATCATACCCATAATACTCTTTGCATTGATGTTCTTCTCGGCTACCTGAATGTACACTTTGCTTGCATACTGGCTGGCTTCCTGTACGAGAAGGGCGATCGGCCGTCCATCAAACCCTGGGTCCGCTTTCACTACAACAGATGTCTTAATCATAATAATCCTCCTTGTTCTTGCCGAACTTTGTCTGCCATCTCACTCAGCTTACGCAGTCTGTGGTTGATACCCGATTTTCCAACCGGAGGATTCAGGGATTCTCCCAGTTCCTTCAGTGTTGCTTCCGGATGCTCGAGGCGGGCAAGAGCAGCCTCGACTAATCCTTTCGGTATATTCTCAAATCCTATCTGATCTCTCAAATATGTAATATCTTCCAGCTGTTTTACTGCTGCTGATACTGTTTTATTAATATTGGCAGTTTCACAATTCACTTTTCTGTTCACTGAATTTCTCATCTCCTTGAGAATTCTTACATTCTCAAGTTCCATTAATGAGACATGTGCCTCCATGATATTTAGAATATCTACTATCTGTGCTCCTTCTTTCAGGTAAACAACATACGACTTCTTTCTGAGCACGATCTTTGCGTCCATAGAAAAACTGCAGATCAGGTCACAGATCTGATGTGCCATCTCTTCTGTGGAACAGACAATCTCAAAATGATATGCCTTGTTCGGATCACTCATAGATCCGGACGCCTGAAACGCTCCGCGGAGAAATGCTCTTCGACAACAAACCTGTTGAACAATCATCGGATTCACGGCATGCAACTCTTCCGCATTCTCCTGCTGTTCCCCCATCATCTTCGTAGCCTGTAAGATACGTATCGCATCTTCATGTTTTTTTACGATAACGGAATAGGTCTCTGTCTGCTTCTTTATATTTCTCCGAACGGAAATATCACCCCTTATATTAAATGTTTTTTCTATTAATGTAAAGACCTTTCTTGCAACTAAAATGTTTTCTGTACGAATCTTGATACTGCACCGGTCAAAACTATTGATTACAACTGTCCCGCACATGCCAATAAAAGCCGTCAGTTCCGCAATCTGGCAATGTCTGGCTGAACTGATGTTCCTTGCAAGCTCTTCCTTCACTTTTCCAGAAAATGACATATTTTCCACCTTTTACTTTCTCTTTGTGATACTATCCTTCCCAATATCACGATGTTCAATACGAACGCCATAACTTTCCTCTGTCTCAAGCGTGTGATATAACGCATTTGCCAGCGTTACAGATCTATGCTTCCCACCGGTACATCCAATTGCGATCACAAGCTGGTTTTTTCCCTCCAAAATATAATTTGGAATTAGAAATTCAACCATGTCTTTTAATTTTTCAAGGAAAATCGGTCCCTTATCATTCTGCATGACATAATCCTGGACTTCCGGATCATTTCCTGTTTTTTCTTTCAATGTATCAATATAGTACGGATTCGGAAGAAAACGCACATCGAATACAAGGTCTGCGTCCTGCGGAATTCCGTATTTAAAACCAAAGGACATTACTGTGATATAGAGGTTGCAAAAGCTCTCACCTTTCACAAAAATCTTCTCAAGTTCAATCTTCAGTTCTCTCGTCAGCATCTTACTTGTATCAAGAATATACGTTGCCTTCATTTTCAAAAATGCGGTCTTCTCACGTTCTTTCGCAATACCGGTATCCACACGTCCCGATCCGCTCAGAGGATGCTGTCTTCTCGTTTCTTTGTATCGCTTTACAAGTACAGAATCCTTTGCGTCCAGAAACAGAATCTCATATTTAATCCCCTTTTGATCCATCTGCTCAAGATCTTTCTCTAATCCGGAAATATCCTGTCCGCTTCGCACATCGACTCCCAATGCCACTTTCTTCATTGGAGTTTCTGAATTCTCGATCATCTGCACAAATCCAGGAAACATTGCGATTGGCAGATTATCCACACAGAAATATCCCATATCCTCAAGCATCTTAAGTGCTGTTGTTTTTCCGGCTCCTGACATCCCTGTTACGATAACAAAACGCATATCAAAACTCTCCTATTCTTCTTACTTCCGCTTCCAGGCGGACTCCTGAATTTTCTTCTACTTTATCTTCTACCTGACGCATCAGTTCCATAATCTCTGCTGCGCTTGCATTCCCTCTGTTGATCACGAAACCGCAATGCTTTTCAGAGACCTGTGCATCTCCGACCCTGAATCCGCGAAGTCCTGCATCTCCGATCAGTTTTCCTGCGAAATATCCTTCTGGACGCTTAAATGTACTTCCTGCACTTGCATACTCTAATGGCTGCTTTGTCACTCTTTTTTCTTTCAGATCATCCATCACTTCTTTAATTTTCTCCGGATTTCCTTTTTCAAGAGAAATCACTGCTTCAAGAACAATATAATTCTTCTGTTCTACCACACTTGTCCGGTAAGCAAGTCCCATCTCTTCTACAGGAATCGTAAGGAATCCGCCATCTGCTGTCATCACTTTCACGCTCTCAAGAACCTGCTTCATCTCTCCACCGTATGCACCCGCATTCATGCGAACGGCTCCGCCTAATGTTCCCGGAATCCCGGCAGCAAATTCAAAACCTGTCAGAGATTCTGACAGTGCTGTTGCCGCGATCTTCGACAGAAGTGCGCCCGCACCGGCATAAATCTTGTTCTCTTCTACCCTGATCTGATTCATTTTCTTAAAAATCTGAAGAATTACGCCACGATATCCCTTATCTCCAACAAGAAGATTACTTCCGTTTCCAATCACTGAATATGGGATTTCCTCCTTTTTGCATAACTCAACAATTGCCTGGATCTCTTCCTTTGATTCAGGTGTCACGAAATAATCTGCCGGACCACCAATACGAAATGTTGTATGTTTCTTCATCGGCTCATCTTTCATTACATTTTCCTGTTTTGTAATAGTGCACAATCTATTGTATAATTCCATATCTATACTCCGTTTCTTCTATATAATAGTATTAAATATTCTTATCAGTCATCAACATCATACACCACCCACTTCATAAAGTAAAGTATATTGCCTTGCCAAACACTAATAAACCATGTATAATGAATGCGTATATCTAAAATTAACCAAGCCTCTTTAGAGGCACATTTTTTAATCAAAGGAGTGAATATTTAAAGTGGACGCAGGTGACACGTACCTATTAATTATACTGTTAATTTTACTATTGTTTTCATCATTTTTTTCATCAACCGAGACTGCGCTGATGTCAGTGAACAAGATTAAACTCCGTTCTCTCGCAGACGGTGGGAACAAACGGGCGGCTCTGGCTCTTGATATCACAGAGAATCACACAGCAAAGATGCTCAGTGCAATCCTGATCGGTAATAATATTGTGAATGTTTCAGCATCTTCTCTTGCCACAACCCTTGCTTATTCATTTGGCGGATACATGGTCAGCATCGCTACACTGATTCTGACAGTGGCAATCCTTGTATTTGGAGAGATTACACCGAAGAATTATGCAACGATCAACGCTGAGAAACTTACGCTTCGTTATATTCCGGTCATCAAGTTTTTTTATGACGGTCATGACTCCGGTTATTTTCATCATTAACTTGTTTTCCCGTGGAATCATGCTGATCCTTCGCGTAGACCCGGATGCAGCGAACAAAGCTATGACAGAAGAAGAGCTTCGTACAATTGTAGATGTCAGCCATGAGGATGGTGTAATCGAGTCTGATGAAAAAGAGATGATCTACAATGTATTCGATCTCGGCGATGCCAAGGCGAAAGATATTATGGTTCCTCGCGTACATGTTACATTTGCTGATGTCAATAGTACCTTCGATGAATTGATTGATATTTTCCGTGAAGACAAATCACAAGACTTCCTGTTTACGAAGAGACACAGGATAACGTTGTCGGTATTATTAACATGAAGGATCTGCTTCTTTATGATCATGATACACCGTTCAATATCCGGGATTTCTTAAGAAAACCTCATTTCACTTATGAGTTCAAAGATATCTCTGAACTTCTTGTAGAGATGAGAGATTCTACTTTTAATATTGCAATTGTTCTGGATGAATACGGTGAGATGGCAGGACTCATCACTTTGGAGGATATTCTGGAAGAGATTGTTGGTGAGATCCATGATGAATATGATGAGAATGAAGATGAACTGATCAAAGAGATTTCTGATCATGAATATATTATCGAAGGCTCCATGAGTCTGGATGATGTGAACGATCACTTACATACAGAACTTGACTCTGAGGATTATGATTCTCTCGGAGGACTGATCATCGAACATCTGGACCGTTTACCTCAGATGGGTGATGAAGTTGTCACTGAAGATGGAATTCGTCTGGTGGTCGAGAAGTTGGATAAGAACCGCGTAGAAACGGTACATGTTTATCTTCCTGAAAGAACAGATACAGAAGAAGCGGATGGAGAAACTTCTGATTCTTCTGAAACTGATAAACACTCACATGAATAGAACTTTTTGAAATGTCGGCTGTATTATCGCAGCCGGCATTTTTTGACGTTTCACAGGCAATGCACGCTTTCATATAATATATAGAAGCACAAAATAATGAGGTGATTATATGTCTTATTCTATCATGCTTGATGCAGGTCATGGCGGTCGTGACCCCGGAGCTGTCTATAACGGCCGCCGGGAAAAGGATGACACCTTATCTTTAACGCTTGCCATTGGAGAACTGCTGCAGGAACATGGAATTGATGTACTCTATACACGTACAACAGACATTTATGAATCTCCATATCAGAAAGCATTGGAAGCAAATGCAGCCGGTGCAGACTTCTTTCTGTCTATTCACCGTAATTCTTATCCGACAGATAATACCGTATCCGGCGTAGAATCTCTGGTTTACAACAAATCCGGTCTGAAATACACAATGGCTCAAAATATTAATGAAGGTCTGGAAGCTCTCGGCTTCATCAATCTCGGCGTAAAAGAGCGCCCCGGTCTGGTCGTTCTGCGCCGTACACAGATGCCGGCGGTTCTGGTAGAAGTCGGATTTATCAACTCTGACACTGATAACCGGCTCTTTGATGATAACTTTGATGATATTGCGCTTGCGATTGCTGAGGGAATCCTTGATACATTAGAAGAAAACGGAGAAATCAGCAATGCTTCTTCTCTCCCTCACTATGCAGTGCAGACCGGGGCTTTCCGCAGCGAACGATATGCCCGACGACTCCTGAATGAATTAACTGAATTGAATTTTCCTGCTGTTTTGACAGAAGGGGACGGCTTATTCCGGGTAACGGTCGGAGAATACGATACGCTTGACGAAGCTGTAAAAATGGAACGCCGATTGAAGCGTGCCGGATATCAGACAGTTATTGTAACTGTTTAGTTGCAGGATTTTGATTCTTACAATTACATGTCCGTAAAACATTTTCAAAAAACAGAGCGCACTCTTGATTTTTTTAATTGACGGTATTATAATAGCGTTAATTAGAAATCATACGGTCTTTCGCCGCATAAAGGAATGGAGGATTTACTACAATGGAGAAAAAAAACATTGACTGGGAAAATATCGGATTTGGATATATCCCTACAGATAAGCGTTTTGTAGCTAATTATAAAGATGGAGCATGGGATGAAGGTGGTCTCACAGAAGATCCTAACATCGTCATGAATGAATGTGCCGGAGTTCTTCAGTATGCACAGACTGTATTTGAAGGAATGAAGGCTTACACAACAGAGGATGGACACATTGTCACTTTCCGTCCGGACCTCAATGCGAAGCGTATGGTCGACTCAGCGAAACGTCTTGAGATGCCGCCTTTCCCGGAAGATAGATTTGTTGATGCTATTGTTCAGACAGTAAAGGCAAATGAAGCTTACGTTCCACCTTACGGAACAGGAGCAACACTTTACATCAGACCTTATATGTTCGGAATCAATCCTGTAATCGGAGTAAAACCGGCTACTGACTATCAGTTCCGTGTATTTGCCACTCCGGTTGGACCGTACTTCAAGGGCGGCGTAAAGCCACTGACACTGTGCGTATCAGACTTTGACCGTGCCGCGCCGCATGGAACAGGACACATCAAAGCAGGACTGAACTACGCAATGAGTCTTCACGCAATTGTTACAGCTCATGCAAATGGATTTGATGAAAATATGTATCTTGATTCCGCTACAAGAACAAAAGTTGAAGAAACAGGTGGAGCAAACTTCCTGTTTGTAACAAAAGACAACACAGTAGTAACACCACATTCCTCAACAATTCTTCCATCTATCACAAGACGTTCTCTGATGTATGTTGCTGAACATTATCTAGGACTGAAGGTAGAAGAAAGAGACGTATACTTTGATGAAGTCAAAGACTTTGCCGAGTGTGGTCTGTGTGGAACAGCTGCTGTTATCTCACCGGTTGGTAAGATCGTCAACCACGGTGAAGAGATCTGCTTCCCAAGTGGAATGGAACAGATGGGACCTACAATCGCAAAACTTCGTGACACACTGACAGGTATCCAGATGGGACGTATCGAGCACCGGAAGGATGGCTGAAATATATCGATTAATTTTAAATCAAATAAATATTTTCTATTAGATGTTAAAAGAGGGGCGTGTGAAAAAACGAGAGTTTTTTCATGCGTCCTTTTGCTTATGATTATAATAATAGTTATATTACATAAAAAAGGGCATAATTCCCCTTCCCCCATAAGAATGCTATT
>ENA-OQJT01000299-OQJT01000299.1-human-gut-metagenome-genome-assembly--contig:-NODE-299-length-12761-cov-0.782175_pt1 | contig 12761 bp, 13 predicted proteins | sample MGYA00242612_ERZ504779 | MGnify/ENA primary metagenome ERZ504779 (study PRJEB26092, sample SAMD00036366) | human gut metagenome | host: Homo sapiens | study: EMG produced TPA metagenomics assembly of...
CAATTTAATTAATTCAGACACAATACGTTTTTTTTAAAAGAACTTGGAATACCTGCTATATGACAATGCAGGCTACATTTATCCAAATTCAAGACAGGCTGCATCTGTTGTGGCAGCCTTTCGCATGGAGCTTATGAGGCTTCATGTGGATGTGAAAACAGGCATTAGTATTACAGAAATCAAGACTGCAAGGATTACGGCTGAGGACACAAATTCTGCTGCTAATCCGGCAACTAATAAGAAGACAGATGACCGGACCGGTACTGCATCCAAACAGACAAGGGCAGCTTTAAGTCCAAAAAGCTTATCATAGCGTGTGGCCTTACGGCTTCCCCGAAGCTTGGAAGTGACGGAAGCCTGTTTCGACAGATAGAAGCTCTCGGCCATCATATCCAAAAGCCATTACCAGCGCTTTGCGGCTTTAGCTGTGATGGCCTAAATTTCAAAAAAAATCACAGGTGTCAGGTGCGATGCCACTGTCGCTTCCGTGATAGACGGTCAAATGACAGAGCAAAATACAGGGGAGCTGCAGTTAGCTGACTATGGCATCTCAGGCATCCCGGTTTTTCAGATTTCAAGTCTTATGTCAAGAGCCCTCGATAAAGGTCAAAGGGTCGAGGTGATAATTGACTTTTTGCCGGCTTTTAGTGATGATGAGCTTAATGGATACATAAAGGACAGAAGCATTACAACGACAGACAACCGCTCGTTAAATGAGATGCTTAACGGACTTTTAAACAATAGCTTCTTCTTGAGCTGATACACAAATCAGGTGTATCTCCTGACAAAAAGGGAAGGCTGTTGACAGATGATGATTGTAAAAGTCTCACCCGCTCAATAAAGCATACAGCCGTTTCGGTAAAAAAGCCAAGAGGAGCCGAGTTTGCACAGGTGTGTGCAGGCGGCATATATACAAAGGAAATAGATGTACGTACATTGGAGTCCAAAATCCATCCGGGGGCTTTACTTTTGCGGCGAGCTGCTTGATGTGGACGGCATATGCGGTGGCTACAATCTGCAGTGGGCATGGACAAGTGGATATATAGCAGGAGAAATGCAGTAAATGATTAAAATTAACCAGATAAAGCTCCCCGTCACGCACAGTGATGAGGCATTAAAAAAGAAAATAATAAAAATGCTTAAGCTCAATGCCAAGACAGGCTTTACATACCGCATATTAAAGAAATCACTTGACGCGCGTAAAAAGCCTGAGCTGTTCTATACATATTCAGTTGCTGTAGAGCTAGATGATACAAAAAATAGCGAAGAAGCAATTGTCAAAAGAGCAGCCAGCTCATCTGTGCTCATATACAAAGAAAAAGAGTACATGATACCTGCATGCGGTCATATACCGCTTGACCGGCGACCTGTTATTGCAGGGGCAGGTCCTGCAGGGCTGTTTTGTGCATATATATTGGCAGAGGCAGGTTTTCGCCCGATAGTTATCGAGCGTGGCAGCCGTGTTGAGAAAAGACCTGCGATGTACAAAAATTCTGGGAGAGCGGCATACTTAATCCCAAAAGCAATGTACAGTTTGGTGAGGGCGGTGCCGGAACCTTTTCAGATGGCAAGCTGAATACATCCGTAAAGGATCCTTCGGGCAGAAATCGTCTTGTGCTTGAGACCTTTGTGCGCTTTGGGGCAGATCCGTCCATACTTTATGACAACAAGCCACATATTGGTACTGATGTGCTTTCAGAAGTGATTGTCAACATGCGTGAGTTTTTGGTTGACAAAGGGGCTACATTTGTATTTGACACCTGTGTAAACAATCTTGACATAGTTTCCCAAAAGCTATTAAGTGTTTACACGGATTCTGACAGTAACAGTAATAGTGAGATAAAGACAGATGTGTGCGTTCTGGCACTCGGACACAGCGCCAGAGATACATTTGATATGCTTTACAACAAAGGCTTTGATATGGAGTGCAAGAGCTTTGCAGTCGGCTTTCGCGTGGAGCATCCGCAGCGCATGATAGATGAATCACAGTACGGTATTCAAAAGAAAATCATACTTCCGCCAAGCCCATACAAGGTCACATCCAATTTTCCGAATGGCAGAGGAGTCTATTCATTCTGCATGTGTCCGGGAGGATATGTGGTCAACTCATCGTCAACCGAAAATCACACAGTGGTTAACGGCATGAGCTATCACGACAGAAACAGCAAAAATGCGAACAGTGCCATCATAGTATCTGTTTCGCCGAAGGATTTCGGAGCAGATGATGCCCTCGCCGGAGTGAGATATCAGGAAAAGCTTGAAACAGAAAATTATAAGCGAGGCAATGGTTTAATACCACAGCAGCTTTTCGGTGATTTCTGTGATGACAGATTAACAACAGCATACGGTGATTTTAGCTCCTGCACAAAGGGAAACACCGTCTTTGCAAAGCTGAATGGACTGATGAACGCTGACATGGAGCAGTCGTTCAAGCTTGGAATGGAACATTTTGGCCATCTGATACATGGCTTTGACAGAAAAGATGCTATTTTGTCCGGTATGGAGACACGCACATCTTCTCCGCTTCGCATAAAAAGAGATGAATCCTTTGAGAGCAATATCTCGGGTGTATACCCTTGCGGAGAGGGCGCAGGCTATGCGGGAGGCATTACATCTGCGGCAATCGACGGCATAAAGGTCGCAGAAGCAATTATTAAAAAAATATAGGCCGGATTTTAAATAATATTTATACAAATGAATAATATTTATACACATAAAGAGAGGAAATATTCGTGGCAGAAGTATCACCAATGATGCAGCATTATCTGCAGACAAAAGAACAATATAAGGATTGTATTTTATTTTATCGCTTAGGAGACTTCTATGAGATGTTTTTTGATGATGCGATAATGGTTTCAAAGGAGCTTGAGCTTACACTCACAGGCAAAAACTGTGGACTTGAAGAAAGAGCTCCTATGTGTGGAGTACCATTTCACGCGGCAGACTCATATATCAACAGACTCGTATCAAACGGTCACAAGGTAGCTATCTGTGAGCAGATGGAGGATCCAAAGCAGGCAAAGGGAATCGTAAAGCGAGAGGTAATCCGTGTTGTGACACCCGGCACAAACACTGATATGGCTTCTTTAGATGAGGCAAAAAACAATTACATAATGTCGATTGTATACACTGAGGACAAATACGGCATAGCGACCTGTGATGTCACAACAGGTGATTTTTTTACGACAGAGGTGGATGCGGAAAGAAAGCTGTTAGATGAGGTGAGCAGATTTAATCCATCGGAAATCATATGCAATGAAGCCTTCTACATGAGCGGAATAGATGTTGACGATATGAAAAACAGATTATCAATTACTGTTTCAGCACTAGACTCATGGTATTTTTCTGATGGTCTTGCAAATGAGACACTGCTTTCACATTTCCATGTACAGACAATAAATGCTCTGGGGCTTGAGGATTATGAGAGTGGAGTCATAGCTGCCGGTGCCCTGTTAAAGTACCTTTATGAGACGCAGATGAACTCGCTCGACAATATACTTGAGCTTCATCCGTACTCAATAGGCAAATATATGATAATAGACAGCTCATCAAGACGTAATTTGGAGCTTGTAGATACCCTTCGTGAAAAGCAAAAGAGAGGCTCACTGCTTTGGGTACTCGACAAGACACGTACGGCTATGGGAGCAAGACTGCTTCGCACCTATGTCGAGCAGCCTCTTATCGAAAAGGCAGAGATAATAAAGCGCCAGAAGCTTATCGAAGCACTTAATGCAAACGAAATCACAAGAGATGAGATCAGGGAATACCTTAATCCTATTTATGACCTTGAGCGTCTCATCACAAGAATCACCTACCAGTCAGCCAATCCGCGCGACCTTATTGCCTTCAGGGATTCTTTAAAAATGCTTCCACCAATAAAGCAGCAGCTTTCAGACATACCGTGTGAGCTTACCGATGAAATTAATGAAGAGTTCGACGAGCTTAAGGATATATATGAGCTTTTACTTTCATCCATTGAGGATGAGCCGCCTATCTCACAGCGTGACGGAGATATCATAAAAGCTGGCTACAACGAGGAGGTTGACCGTCTTCGAGACGCAAAAACCAAGGGAAAGACATGGCTTGCTGAGCTTGAAGCCGGTGAACGTGAAAAACAGGCATCAAAACTTAAGAATCAAGTATAACAAGGTATTTGGATATTACCTTGAGGTCACAAACTCCTTCAAGGATATGGTTCCGGATTATTACGTGAGAAAGCAGACACTCACCAATGCCGAGCGCTACATCACACCGGAGCTTAAGGAGCTTGAGGATACCATCCTTGGAGCTGAAGACAGGCTCACATCACTTGAGTATGAGCTGTTTCGTGATGTAAGAAAACAGATTTCCTGCAATTGTTCAGATCAGAAAACAGCCAGAGCTATAGCACAGATTGATGTTTTTGCTTCGCTTGCGCTTGTTGCCAGCCAGAATAATTACTGCAAGCCAAAGATAAATGAAAGCGGAATAATCGACATAAAAAACGGACGTCATCCTGTAGTTGAAAAAATGATTACAAATGACATGTTTATAGAAAACGATACATATCTGGATCAGCACAAAAACAGAATCTCAATCATCACTGGACCAAACATGGCCGGTAAATCCACCTACATGAGACAGACAGCACTTATCGTTCTCATGGCACAGATTGGAAGCTTTGTACCTGCACAAACTGCAAATATCGGTATTGTAGACCGTATCTTCACGCGAGTCGGCGCATCTGACGACCTTGCAAGCGGCCAGAGTACATTTATGGTTGAGATGAACGAGGTGGCAAATATACTAAGGAATGCGACCGCCAAATCCCTGCTCATTCTCGATGAGATTGGGCGAGGCACGAGTACATTTGACGGACTAAGCATCGCCTGGGCAGTTGTAGAGCATATAAGTAATCCAAAGCTCCTCGGAGCAAAGACGCTTTTTGCAACCCATTATCACGAGCTCACAGAGCTTGAGGGCAAGCTTGACAGTGTAAATAACTATTGCATCGCTGTAAAGGAAAAGGGCGATGATATAGTTTTCTTAAGAAAAATCGTAAAGGGCGGAGCTGACAGAAGCTATGGTATACAGGTAGCAAAGCTTGCAGGGCTGCCTGATTCAGTCATAGAGCGTGCCAAGGAAATCGCAGAGCAGCTTGTTGCAAATGATATCACAGATAACTGTAAAAAAGCATATCCGTTGACACTGGTCACAAGCCATAAAAAGGAGCATCTTGACGAGGTTGATATGACACAGATTTCGCTTTTCGACACAGTGAAGGATGATGATATAATTGACGAGCTTCGAAGCATAGACATAGGCAACATGACACCACTTGATGCGTTAAACAAGCTTTATCAGCTCCAGAACAAGGTTAAAAACCGCTGGTAGAAAGGATTAAAATGCCAAATATTGCCATATTAAATCAGGAAACAATAGATAAAATAGCTGCAGGAGAAGTTGTTGAGCGTCCGTGCTCCGTGGTTAAAGAGCTGGTGGAAAATGCCATAGATGCAGGCTCCACAGCCATCACTGTGGAGATAAAAGAGGGCGGAATCTCATTCATCCGTATCACCGACAACGGCTGCGGAATTGAAAGAGACCAGGTTGCAGTTGCATTTTACCGTCACAGCACGAGCAAAATCCGCTCGGCAGAGGATTTACTTACTGTAAAGTCTCTCGGCTTCAGAGGCGAGGCGCTGTCAAGTATCTCGGCCGTTGCCCGCGTTGAGCTTATCACAAAAACCTACGATGAGCTCACCGGCACCAGATATGTGATTGAGGGCTCGAAGGAGCTTTCCAACGAGGAAATCGGTGCTCCGGACGGTACTACCTTCATAGTAAAGGATTTGTTTTATAATGTTCCGGCAAGACGTAAGTTTTTAAAGACAGCACAGACAGAGGGCAGCTACATAAGCGATATGGTTGAAAAGCTTGCGCTTTCACATCCTGATATATCGTTTAAGTTCATAAACAATAACCAGACAAAGCTTCACACCTCCGGAAACGGCAACAGAAAGGATATCATATACCATATATTCGGCCGCGAGATATCGTCATCACTGCTTGAGGTGAAGCATGAATGCGAATACTTTAAGGTGGAGGGCTTTATAGGAAAGCCTGTTATCACAAGGGGCAACAGAAATTATGAGAATTATTTCATAAATGGCAGATATGTAAAGAGCAATATATTGTCACGTGCAATAGAGGAGGCCTACAAGAGCTTTCTAATGCAGCATCAGTATCCGTTTACAGTGCTTTACTTTACATTTTTCAGTGAGCTGGATGTCAACGTGCATCCGACCAAGATGGAGCTTCGGTTCGACAACAACAATGAGATATATGTCGAATTGTGTGACACAATATATGCAATTCTATCTCATAAGGAGATGATTCCCGAGGTGCCTGTAGACAGTACGCCGGCGCCTAAAAAGATAGTGCATGAGTATAAGGAGCCAATACCGGAGCCGTTTGAGAAGAGGCGTATCAATGAGGTGAGGGCAGCGGAATCAAGAAGTGTGTACGGACAGAGCGTGACAGCTACTGTAAAAAGCTCCACTGTAAAAGGACCTGCTGTTAATGAGCCTCTCACAGAAAATACTTTAAACCAACAGAAAGCTAAAACATCTGCATCGACGCCTGTTGTACATACCGGCAATTCAGCGGAACTAACGCCTGAGACTTCCACCGCGTATGAACCTGCACATGTTGTCACCGGCACCCAGCAGACACTCGGCGATTCGACAAGGTTTTTCTTACAGAAAGCGCCAAGAAACAGTTTTCCATCATAGGCCAGCTCTTTAAGACCTACTGGCTGATAGAGTTTGAGGACAAGCTGTACATCATAGACCAGCATGCAGCTCATGAAAAGGTACTGTATGAAAAAACAATGGCAAGACTTGCCAATAAGGATTTTACATCACAGCGCATAAGCCCTCCGATTGTCATGACTCTTGATGCAAGGGAAAGCGAGATGCTTGAGAAATACAGGCCGCAGATAGAACAGTTTGGCTATGAGGTGGAGCATTTTGGCGGCAAGGAATACATGATCAGTGCAATTCCGGATAATTTGTTTAACATAGATATGAAGGATCTGTTTATAGAGATGCTCGATGATTTTTCCAATGTGACAGGCAGACAGACCCCTGACATCATTACTGAAAAGGTCGCATCCATGTCGTGCAAGGCAGCAGTCAAGGGCAATGACAAGCTTACTCTTCCTGAGATAAATAAGCTGATAGATGAGCTTTTGTCACTCGACAATCCTTACAACTGCCCACACGGCAGACCAACCATCATCTCTATGAGCAAATATGAGATAGAAAAGAAATTCAAACGTATCGTATGACAACATACACATTTGGACTGAGGTGCAATATGACACAAAAACCGATGATTGTCCTGACAGGACCGACAGCAGTAGGAAAGACAGCTCTATCGATTGAGCTTGCAAAAAAAAATAAATGGTGCTATAATATCCGCGGATTCCATGCAGGTATACAAATACATGGATATAGGCTCTGCGAAGGTTACAGTCGATGAGATGGACGGCATAAAGCACTATCTGATAGACGAGCTTGAGCCCTCTGACGAGTTCAATGTATTTATCTTTAAGGATATGGCAAAAAAAGCACTTAATGAGATATACGAAGCAGGAAAGATACCGATAATTGTCGGCGGTACCGGCTTTTATATACAGGCACTTTTGTATGACATTGATTTCACAAAGCAGGATGTGGATGAGGAATACAGAAAGAGCCTTTACGACTTTGCAAACGAGCACGGAAACCATGCACTGCATGAAAAGCTTAAGGATATCGACCCTGCATCCTACAAGAGCATCCATGAGAATAACGTAAAGCGCGTCATCAGGGCAATTGAATACTATCACACCTGCCATGAGCCGATTTCAAAGCACAATGAGACAGAAAGAGCCAAGCAGTCTCCATACAGCTTTGCCTATTTTGTACTGGATGATGTAAGACAAAGGCTTTATGAGAGGATAGATAAGAGAGTTGATATCATGGTTTCAAACGGACTTGTCAATGAGGTGAAAAAGCTAAAGGCAATGGGCTGTACAAGCGATATGGTATCCATGAAGGGCATAGGATATAAGGAAATCCTTGCATATCTCGATGGAGAATATTCACTTGATGAGGCTGTGGACAAGGTAAAGCTTGAGTCAAGGCTGTTTTGCAAAGAGACAGTTAACCTGGTTTAGGAGAGAAAAAGATACCATATGGATAGAAAAAAATGGAATATTCATATGATGATAATAAAATATTAAATAAAATACAAGAAATTTTAGCAGAAAAGAGGATTATAATTTGTTAGATACCAATGAAGCCATTTACAGGCAGTATGAGACACTTGGAATATCAAAGGAGGTTTTGGATTTCGGAACCTCTGTAGAAAAGGAGCTTAAGGAGCGTTTTGACAAAATAGACACAAATGCTGAGTATAATCAGCTTAAGGTCATAGCCGCCATGCAGAAAAACAAGGTGAGCGCAGAGTGCTTCCAGGCATCAAGCGGCTACGGCTACAATGACCTCGGAAGGGATACACTTGAGAGAGTGTACGCAGACTGCTTTGGCGCAGAAGATGCACTTGTAAGACCTCAGATTACCTGTGGCACACATGCACTTGCACTTGCACTCATGTCAAACCTGCGCCCGGGCGATGAGCTTTTAAGCCCTGTGGGAAAGCCTTACGATACACTTGAAGAGGTAATAGGCATACGCCCTTCAAAGGGCTCACTTGCTGAGTACGGCATCACATATGCGCAGGTTGATTTACTGCCTGACGGTGAGTTTGACTATGACGGAATAAAGAAAGCCATCAATGAAAAAAACGAAGCTTGTCACAATCCAGCGCTCTAAGGGCTATGCTACAAGACCTACACTTTCGGTCAAAAGAATAGGCGAGCTCATTGCTTTTGTAAAGAGCATAAAGCCTGATGTGATCTGTATGGTCGATAACTGCTACGGTGAGTTTGTCGATGATACAGAGCCTATCCAGGTTGGAGCGGACATGATGGTTGGCTCACTGATCAAAAATCCGGGAGGCGGACTTGCACCAATCGGAGGCTATATTGTCGGCAAAAAGGAATGTGTTGAAAATGCCGCATACCGTCTCACATCTCCGGGACTTGGCAAGGAGGTTGGAGCCTCACTCGGAGTCATCCAGTCATTTTATCAGGGCTTTTTCCTTGCACCGACTGTCGTAAGCGGAGCATTAAAGGGAGCAATCTTTGCCGCAAAAATCTATGAAAAGCTTGGTTTTAAGGTGGTTCCTGACGGTACTGAAAGCCGCCACGATATCATACAGGCTGTAGAGTTCAATAACCGCGATGCCATGATAGCCTTCTGCGAGGGCATACAGGCAGCAGCACCTGTGGACAGCTATGTGACACCTGAGCCATGGGCTATGCCGGGCTATGACAGTGATGTCATCATGGCAGCAGGCGCATTTGTGCAGGGCTCATCCATTGAGCTTTCTGCCGATGGCCCTGTGAAGCCGCCATATGCGGTTTATTTCCAGGGAGGACTCACATGGTACCATGCAAAGCTTGGAATTTTGATGTCTTTACAAAAACTTTATGAGAGAAATCTTGTTAAGCTTGATTAGGTGTGCTACAATTAACTGAAAACTTTGCTTAAATCCGTTGTCAATCGCCTGGGAGAAGCGAAAGGGATTAATGCATAATAACAAAAACAATTAAAAAATCTGCCGGCTTCAGAGCGACCATATGAGAAATTTTTATCGCTTGGAGCATCAGGCCTGTCAGACGCTGATTTACTTGCCATCATTATAAAGACCGGCACAAGAGACAAGACTGTGATTGATATTGCGCAGGACATACTTTCCGGCAGGCATGGTAATCTGCTTAATCTCTATGAGATGTCCTATGAGGAGCTTCTTAGTATCCCCGGGATAGGGCAGATAAAAGCTATACAGCTTAAGGCGATAGCAGAGCTGTCGCTTCGCATAGCAAAGACAAAAAAGGTTCAAAGCATCAGAATGAATAATCCTCAGACAATAGCTGACTACTACATGGAGCAGATGAGACATCTCACAAATGAAGTCGTCATTTGTGCCTATTTTGATGTTAAAAGCAGATTCTTAGGAGACAAGTTCATATCCAAGGGTTCACTAAGCTCATCTGTAGTGGACATAGGCTCCATCATCAGGACCGCCCTGGACAAAAATGCATCAAAGCTTGTTTTATTGCACAATCATCCAAGCGGAGATTGTACTCCCAGCAGAAATGATATTGCTGTCACAGACAGATTAATTGAGGGCTCAGGGATTTTTTCCATAGAGCTTTGTGACCATATCATAATCGGAGATAACGAATATTATAGCTTCTATGAAAATAAACTTATATAAACAGAAGACGAGGTAGAATTATTATGAGCAACAACGTTTACGGAATTGATCTGGGAACAAACAATTTCAAGGTATACTCAAAGGCTACAGGCAAGACAATGCTTGAGAAAAACACAATAGCCGTAATAGACAAAAATCAGATATATGCATATGGAGACAGCGCATATGCCATGTATGAAAAGGCGCCTGAGACAATCAACGTCATATTTCCTGTTGTAGAGGGAGTTATTGCTGACTATAATCTGCTTCAGACTATGATTTTTGACTTTTTGGAGCACAAGACAAAGGCACGTATCAAAAATGCTGAGTTCATCATCGCTGTGCCGACAGATATCACAGATGTAGAGAAAAGAGCATTCTACGAGCTCTTCTATAAGAGCAAATCAAAGCCTAAAAAGGTCATGCTCTGTGAGAAGCCTATCGCTGATGCTGTAGGTCTTGGAATAGATGTAAACGAGCCAACCGGTGTCATGATAGTAGATATGGGCGCTGACACAACAGAGACATCCGTTATTTCACTCGGTGGCCTGGTGCTTAGTGACCTGCTTCATTTCGGTGGCAACAGACTTGACGAGTCAATTATCTCCTTTGTACGAAAGGAGTTCAATCTTGTAATCGGACAAAAGACTGCAAAGCTGTTGAAGGAGACCATAGGTTCTGCACTTCCGGGAAGAGAGGACAGTATGGTCATAGTGGGACGTGATGTGGTAAGCGGCCTGCCTATTGAGATGGAAATTGGATCAAAGGTCGTTTACGAGGCTATGAAGTCAAACCTTGAGTCTATATGCACATCAATAAAAATGATTCTTGAGAAGACTCCGCCTGAGCTTGCAAAGGATATCATCCATTCAGGCATTTATATCACAGGAGGCGGCTCACAGCTTGCAGGACTTGACCAGCTCTTTGAACAGATTACAGGTATAAAGGTCATCTGCTCAGAATGTCCTGAGGAGAGTGCAGTACGCGGGCTCGTACAAATAGTTTCTGATTCAAAATATAAGAGACTTCCGTTCAGCATCAAAAAATAATAACCGAGGTTAACATGAGTAAGAATTTTCGCAATCGAAAGAGAAAGCACAATAAAAAAGCTGCCTGCAAGATACACACTGTTGATTATGACAGCAGTCTGCTTTGTGACCATGCTGTTAAGCCTTACCTTAAATATCTCCGGTGGTCCTTTAAAGACTGCTGCCGGATATGTATTCATCCCAATGCAGAAAGGTATAAACAGCTTTGGAATCCACATTTCAGATAAGATTACAGAAATACGCACATTAAAAAATGTCAAGGCTGAGAATAAAAAGCTCAAGGCCGAGGTAGAAGAGCTTACAACACAGCTCACAACCACCAAACTTGAACAGTATGAGCTTGACAATTACAGACAGCTTCTGGATTTGGATGCCAAATATCCATCATATCCCAAGGTCGCTGCCAGTGTTATAGCAAAGGACAGCGGAAACTGGTTTTCTACCTTTACTATCGACAAAGGAAAAAAGGATGGAGTGGACGTAGGCATGAATGTGCTGGCGGGAAGCGGACTTGTAGGTATTGTTACCGATGCTGGCGATAATTTTGCCAAGGTACGCTGTATCATAGATGATGCCAGCAAGGTCAGTGGCATGGTTTCCACCACGGAGGACAACCTCACCGTCAGTGGCAATATAAAAACCATGAACGATGACAAAGTAATTACCTTTACGGAGTTAAAGGATGACGACAACAAGGTAAAAGAGGGCGATCCTGTTGTTACCTCATACGTGTCAGACCGTTACCAGCAGGGCATACTGATTGGCTATGTGACAAAAATCGAAAATAATTCCAACAATCTGACAAAATCCGGCACTATCACACCGGTTGTAGATTTTGAGCATATCGAAAATGTCATGGTCATAACACAGCTTAAGCAGACCGGTGACACTAAGACAGCTGACGACACCGAAAGTACAGAAACAGCCGGCGACAGCCAGACTGAAAATTCAACTGAAAATAAGTAAGGAGCAGCATGAGACGTAGAATTGTTTTATTTATAATAATAACTTTATGCTTTTTATTGCAGACCACGCTGTTTAAGACTCTTTCCTTTGCCAATATCTCACCAAACCTGTTGATTATAGCCGTATCATCCTTTGGCTTTATGCGTGGCAAAAAGGAAGGACTGTGGGTAGGCTTCTTTTGCGGCCTGCTTATTGACATATTTTGCGGAAATTATATAGGACTGTATGCTTTAATATATATGTATATCGGTTTTATCAATGGATTATTCCAGAAAAGATTCTATCCTGACGATATAAAGCTTCCTATGCTTCTGATAGGAGGCAGCGATTTGTTTTTACAATCTGGTAGTATACTTTTTTCATTGTTTTTACTGCTGTGGCAGTATTTAGCTTTTT
>ENA-OQJT01000300-OQJT01000300.1-human-gut-metagenome-genome-assembly--contig:-NODE-300-length-12759-cov-1.305811_pt1 | contig 12759 bp, 15 predicted proteins | sample MGYA00242612_ERZ504779 | MGnify/ENA primary metagenome ERZ504779 (study PRJEB26092, sample SAMD00036366) | human gut metagenome | host: Homo sapiens | study: EMG produced TPA metagenomics assembly of...
GGATTCGGAGAGGAATCTAGCCAGGGTTTCAGGGGTGGCTTTGTGGTTTCCGAGAACCCACTGGACCGTCCATGTAGATGGAGCCCTGGCAGTACATTTCTAACTGGAAGCGAATCTTGTCAGACATCTTTTTCCCTGTATTTCCTTCAATCCGATCGGTGTAGAATTTTGTGATCAGCTCGAAATCATGATCACGCAAACAGTTCTGGTCGTCATTTTTAAATGCCGCACGAAAGAAAAGTGTTTCTTTCTGAATGTATTGGAATTTATTTACAAGGCTTTCATAGACTGTTTGTCCCTCTCCCATATGCTCAAAGGATTCAATCAGTATCTTATCAAAATACCAGTTGATCAGATCGTATTTATCCTGAAAATTCCGGTAAAAGGTCTGACGAGTCACTCCGCATTCTTCTGTGATCTCTTTCACAGTGATCTTCTCAACCGGTGCTTTTTTCATGCATTCTTTCATCGCCTCTGCCAGCCGATATTTTACTTTTTCTCCTGACTTGCTTATTTCTGCCATAATTTTTTCCTCTCCACTCCAAGCAATTCAAGTAATTCATTATGCGGATATTCTTCGTCTTCCTGATAAATATCCACATAGTTCATCGCCGCACCTCCGTCTACGAATGCCGGAAACAGAAATCCACATTGTGGTTCGCCCGGTTCGTATTCCCCACTCAACGGGCAGATCACACACAAAATGTATTCATACATTCTTTCGGATTCTCCCTGACGTATATGATCCAATCCCTTCGCCGGAATGTCATATCTGTCATGAAAAACATAGATCGCATAATCCTCATCTGCCTGATAATGTTCTCCGACAATCTCATAAAAGGTCTCCATCAGAGCATCATTTTTCAGACCGCAGGCACGCATCCCCATTAGAAGTTTCCACATACTGTCCGGATTTCTCCGATCATCACAAAACTTATATTCCTTCAAGTTTTTATTCGTCTTTGCAAACGGTACTTTCTTCGCAAGGGCCAGATTTTTCTCCTGTTCTGCAGGATTTAAGTTTAGAAAACTGGTGTTAAATGTTCCATCTATAAATCCGTCTATATCCATATAGCTTCCGGCGATCCGAGTGATCGATGTCCGTTTTACTGTCATCCGTCTGGTCAGCGCTAGCATATCTTCTCGATTAATCATAGTTTTCCCCTCCGTACTGTTCACTTCGAATCTCTGCTTATGTAGACAATTTCTTTAAAAAGTCTTCTGTCGTATCCTCTCTGTCAATCCTCGAAGCATTAATGGTTCTACTCCACTACTTTTTTCTTCCTCTTTTTCCTCTGCCTGCATGATCACATCACGTACCTTCTGCATTCTCTCGTCAAGAGCTGAACTGATCTGTGCACAATCCATCATCTCTTCTGCAAGATACTTACTCTGTTCTTCCGGAATACTCTTCTTATAACGAAGCTTATGCTCCAGACTCGCCCAGAAATCCATCGCAATCGTGCGAAGCTGAACTTCAACTGTGATCATCTTTTTCCCTTCTTTCAGGAAAATCGGAGTTTTTACAATCAGGTGAAGACTTCTGTAACCACTCGGCTTTGGATTCGCAATATAGTCTTTTTTCTGAATCAGAATTACATCATCCTGGTCAAGAAAGCATTTTGCAAGCTTGTAAATATCATCCTGAAATGCACAGATCACGCGCACACCGGCAATATCCTGAATATTTTCTTTGATTGCATCAATCGTCAATGGAATATTTTTACGACGAATCTTCTTCAACAGACTCTCCATTGATTTCACACGAGTCTTAATGCTCTCGATCGGGTTGCGGTCATACTCCAGGGAATACTGTTCGCTCAGCACCTTGAATTTCGTCTCAACTTCCATGATCGCACACTGATAATAAGCCATCATTGTGTTGACCGGCTTTAAATTCTCCTGTACAAAGTCAATAAATTCATCTGAAAGAAGACTGTTTCTTACAAAGTCCTCTCTTCTTTTCTCGATTCGTTCTTCTAATTCTCGTCTACCCATTTGTTTCTTTCATCTCTCTTTTCTTGCTTTTATAAGATTGATCTAATCAGATACTTCCATTCTGCCAGATATTCTCTAAGCATATTATTCGGCAGATACAATGGATTCGAGCCTGCAGCAATCGCTTCCGCTGATTTCAGCCCCTGTCCTTTTGTGATCTGCATCGCCCGAAACATATGGAAATCATTTGTGATAATTCCAACACTTGCTCCGTCTCTGATATATTTCTTACTGTTTTTTATATTCTGCTCTGTTGTCTTTGATTCGTCTTCCAGAATCAGACGGTCTTTCTCAATTCCGGCTGCTTCCATATAATCAGCCATCGCCTGCGCTTCCGTACACGGCTCGTTATACCCCTGTCCACCTGACACAATACAGATTGTCTCCGGATTCTTCTCCAGATAATCGATTGCTGTGTTCAGTCGATGCTTCAGCACCTTACTCGGTCCATCTGCTCTCACCTGTGCACCAAGCACTATGATGTAGTCCAGATTTCCATCTGCCTTCGCATGCATCTGACTAATAATGCATCCTTCGATAATTACAAAGGAAAATACAAACACGAGCAGTATTCCTCTTAATATCCACAACATCCACATCGGAATTCTTGCCCATCCATCCAGAAATGTAATCGCTGCGCATCCTCCAAGCAATGCAGCCAGTACAAACCAGATCAGGAAGAATCCTGTCCCTGATCCATTTCCACTCATCCAGAACCCATAACAGGCAAATAGCACTGCAAATAAAATACATATTATAGTTACTGTCATTTTCCGCTTTGTTCTCACTTTCCACTCTCTCCAAGAATCAGTCGAAGCAGTGTCTTATCAAGCATGATTGTCCGGTTCCATGGGTTCAAAATGATACCTTCAATCTCATTCACCTGTACAGCGGACTGAAATAATGGTTCGATTGCTGTCAAAAAGGTAGACATCACACGATCAGAACCTTTCAGTTCTTCTTCAAAACTTGTAAATGCACTCCACCACTTCTTTCCATCAGCTGTCTTTACTGCCTGTATCTTCAGTTCTTCTGCAACAGAAGGCTCTACCGCAAGAATCAATTGTCCTTCTTCTTTCATTCGTCTGCGGATCACTGTCAACGTATGTGCTAAAAGTTTCTGAGACGCTTCCTGCTGGAGCGCAGAAATTGCTTCCTCAATCTTCTCGTTTCCTTTCAGTCCTTCGTCTTTTGTATCGTTATTCTGTATCTTCATCCTCGCTGCTCCTTATAAATTCTTTATAGTTTAATAAGCATTAATATTCTAACACCAATATGCTCTAATCCCCCTTGTGACGGAGGCAGTAACACATCTCATGCTTTCATGTCTGATATCTTTTAAGTATATCATAAAAAAAGAGAATAGTGTGATATTTTAAATTTGTTTCACACTATTCTCTCTTTTTTTACTTTTATTAATATGACTTTGGATTCTTCCCATTTATCTAAGACACAAGCTCCTGCATCAGCTCATGCACACTCATCATCTGATTGATCCGTCCGACATTGCTTCCGCAGAATACAAGTCCATTTTCCACATCACCTTTTACGGCATCAATCAGTGCCTTCGTGATACAATACGGAACTTTTACCGGATTACATTTCGCTAAGCAATTATAACATTTCTTAATAGGCTCTTTTTCTTTCTCAACACGCTCGATCAATGCGTTGCGGATGGCTCTTCCCGGCATTCCTACCGGACTTTGAATAATCTGAACATCCTCTTCTTTTGCATTGATATAGGCCTGCTTATACGCCTCTGACGCATCACATTCTTCTGTCGCCACGAACCTGCTCGCAATCTGGACTCCATCTGCTCCAAGTTCCAATGCGTGATCAATATCTGCCCTGTCGAAGATTCCCCCAGCTACAATTACTGGAATCTTCTTCTCGTATCGCTTTTCATACTCTTCCTTACAGGCAATGATCTGACGGATCTCCTCATCATAATCCATCGTATCAATCTCATCTAACTGCTCTCTTGAGAATCCAAGATGACCTCCAGCTTTCGGTCCTTCTACAACAAGGAAATCTGCTGTTCTGTCATACTTATGCGCCCACATTTTCAAGATCAGCTGTGCTGCTCTCTTAGAAGAAACAATCGGTGCAATCTTCGTGCGACAAGTCTCACTGACCAACTCCGGCAGATTCATCGGAAGACCTGCACCGCTGATGATCACATCTGCGCCTGCTGCCACAGCCTCTTTCACATGCTCTGCATAATGTTTCAGCGCAACCATGATATTTACACCGACAAGACCATTTCCCTGCGCGATTTCTTTCGCTCTCTTGATATGCTTGTGGATTGCTCTATTGTTACATGCAGCCTGATCCTTCTCAAATCCTTCCTCATCATAACCGATCTGTGCTGTCGAAATAATTCCTACTCCGCCTTCTTTCGCTACTGCTCCTGCGAGAGAGCTTCTGCTGACTCCAACGCCCATACCACCCTGGATGATCGGGAGCTTCGCAGTCAGATCACCTATTTTCAATTGATTGTTTATACTCATTTTCAATTCTCCTGTATTTTATTTTGAATTTCAAACTATTTTAAGTATAAACTTTTTTATTGAAATGTCAAGGAATATTGATTCTACGGATTAATCCGCGGATTAAAACCCCCCGTTTTGATAGGCTCTTGCGATAACATATGATGGTTCATAAAATGCACTGCAATTATAATTATCTATCGTATCGCAGATTTCATTATTATATACGCGGATAATTCCATCTACATAATCTTCTTCCGGAACTAATGTATCAGAAATAAGACGCTGATATACTTTTCCCATTTCTAATGCTGTAGGTATTTTTTCTACCAATTCTTTATCAACTACTGTAATATCGAAATCACCTTCTACCAAACTATATTCCTCGATCCAATCATCCTCAACCTGCAAAGGATTCTCACAATGAAGCACATTTGCTACACTGATCAAATGCACTAGTGACTCCCTTCCAATTGCATTTACCACATATTTATTTCTCTGATGAATTCTTCGGGCAACACGTTCAATCATATAACAGATGAAATATAAATCATTTGTCTGTATTTCTTCATCTGGGAAGTACTTATTTGTCATAATGTTATGCTCCCTTCATAATGCAATGTTTGTAATGCTTCTTCCGTACAAAAAACTATCTGATGGGTAGGATATTTGAATTTAACCAAAGCCCAAAACGCTTCTTTCGAAATTTTATCTGCTGCATAATCCTCCACATAATCCCAAATCTGATCATCTGCCATAGGACCTTCTACAATATCATATGTGTGCATCTTTCCTCTTCGACAATTTACAACAAAATCAAGCCATTCTTCTGTCATTTCAGAAAAACAGAGAATCTTAAGTTCTGGATTTTTAAGATAACTATAATTATTTACGACAGATGCGCCTTTTTTTGTTAATGCCCAGCGTTTCGCTTGTTTTTCTATATTTGTACAATAAAAACCATATCCAAAATCCTTATAGTAACCATTGATAAGTATTTTGGGATTAGATACTTCTACATTACTCCCATGATAAATAATCGTGTTTTTCATTATGCTACCACCTCATTTTCTGCGGAATTATCGGCTCCGTTTTCGATTTCAAAATTCAATATATAAATTATAACAGAAATCTTACGCTAAAGGGATTTTTTCCAAAAAAACGCAAAAACATCGGTTGCTAAATCTGTATCGGAGCAACCGATGTTTTACTCTGTTTCCCATTCATTTCTTATATTTTAATTAAGTCTAAAACAGCAACTCCCCCTGATTGAAACAGTTTCATTAATTCATTTTCAGCAAAATCCCCCTCTAGAATCGGTCCTTCCCTGTCAAAGCCCTTCAATTCCATTCTCTCCCATACTCGTAACCTGGTTCCTTCCTGCAGTAATATTACCAATTTCTTTCTGGAATGGCATCTGAATTACAAGAATGCTCCATACTATATTCTTTATAATTGAATCATTCTGTTTGAGCCCTGGACTCATAAATATAAAACTGTTTTTTCAGGATATGAAGAAAATGTCAGCCAGAAACTTCTCTTCTCTACATTTTCCCAGTCTTTTTTATGAAACCATATGGAACATATTTCATATGGATACGTAACTACTTTCTCTTCTCCGGGTTCTAATTTTTCTACCATAGAACTGTAATGTTCTGAATTGCCCATCAGAAGTTCCTGTGAGATTGCTGTTCCAACGCCTGTTGTCTCTAACGACAGATAAGTGATTGGCACTTCTTTTTTCTTCCTCCGTTGTGTTCTTCAGACATACACTCACTTCTATTATTTTTGTATCATAATTCACTTTACTCGTATCTATCCCACTATTCTCATAAATTGCTGCCTGTTCTTCTGTGGACAGCCATTTTATTCCATTCGCTGAGATTTTAACTCCATCCAGAAATTCAAGAGATTCTCCCTTCTCTGCTGCCTCAACTTTTCTTGCCGGATATTTTTGATTTATATTTCGATACCCGGCTATAAATCCACCAAATAATACAATTGCCGTCATAATGATGATGATCTTTTTTCTCATACACTCACCTATACTGTCATATGCTCTTTTATTTGTCCCATATCCATTCCAAAAATTTCATCTGAAACCTTTTCTAAAGTCTCCGTTGTATGACAGGATATAAGAATTAATGCTCCTCGTTCCTTTTCTTCACCGACAATCTGCCATAATATTTCTTCGCTCTTTTCGTCTAATGCATTCGAAGGTTCATCTAAGATAATCAGTTCTGGTTTTTCCATGATTGCAGCTGCAATCCCTAGTTTCTGTTTCATTCCAAGAGAATATTTCCGATATTTTTTGTACATTACATCCTGTAGCCCCACTCTCTTTATAACATCTTTCACCTCTGCCCCACTGATTTGTCCTTTAATTGACGCAAGCATCATTAGATTTTGAAATCCACTGTAAGAATCCAAAAAGCCTGGTTTTTCAATAAACACGCCCACACTTGGAGGAAATGAAAACTCTTTTCCAAGAATTTTTCCATCAATCTTTACTTCCCCCACAGTTGGAAGTACTAATCCACAGATTACTCGCATAAGCATAGATTTTCCACAACCGTTTTTCCCTTGCAGTCCATAAACCTTTCCTCTTTCCATAGAAAGTGTAATTCCACTGAGAACCTCATCTGCTCCAATTTTTTTACTGATATCTGTAAGTTCAAGATACATATTTTCCCTTCTTTCTTTAAAACAGATCTTTTCTTTTTAAAATTTGATATCCAATTACAGCCATAAAGAAAATAATTCCTACACTAACTGCTCCTTGTGTCAGAAATCCAACATCATCCATAGCAAACATCATCTGACGTATACACATAAAATAATTTCCTATTAAAAACGGATGGATCTGATATACACTGGAAATTAGAATAACAATAGAAACCAAAATTCCAGTTACTGCATTGATTGCTAATGATACAATATACTGAATATAAGTAAGTGCCAGCAATGCCACAAAAAATACAAGAACCATTGAAAAAATACGGAAATTATTTTTGTTGATTTCCAGTCCCAGATAATCCTTTAGTAACTCTAAATTTATCCCTTCTACAGCACTCTTCGTACAAAAAGAAAAAACAAGAAATGCTATTGCTGTCACTGCCAGATATCCCATACATTCCAACCAAATTTTCAAATGAATTTCCATCCACCACTGTTTTCTGTTTTTCAGTCGTAAGAGCATTTGCTGTTCGTATTTTTTTGAGAGCTGTCCTGTCAGTTTTCCGATCAGTAAAACAAAATAAATCAAATACAAGGACCAGTACGGTGGAATATTAAAAGTCTCTTTTCCTTCCGATTGTGTATAAGGAACTGTCCCCTGAAAAAAGCAGATTACATAATCCCAAAAGTGAAGTTTCCACTCCTGTCCATTCACAGTATTATATTGTTGGATCAGATTACGAAAACCTACACACTGCACGAGAACCATCAAAAATACAAAGCCATACTTTTTCCAACTTTCTTTAAAAAATATTTTCAAGTTAACTTTCCACATGGCCTCATCTCCTATCTCCAGATATCTCTCCGCTCAATCATCTTTTCCCCTATCAGTTTCTCGATGAATAAAACGACAATTCCAATCAGAATAATTCCCAGCCACTTACCAGGCGTATTCCATGATGTCTGCCAGACTGCGAACAGGCTAAAATAGATCTTTCCATGGTGAAATGCCTCTATTCCGAGTGGAACCAAAAGAACAATCCAAATAAAAAACAGAGTCTTTGGATACCACAAAAAAATATCTACCATTACAAAAAGTAAGATCAGTTTTAAACATACATCAACCAGATAACGACGGCCACGGATAAAAAATGGGACTTTACAACGTTTCCTGTCTGACCAAAATAAACACTTTCCATAGTATCCCAATTGATCAGATTTCTGCTAAAGATCCAGCCAGTAAATGTAGCCATTAGGATAATTATAAAAGAAATCCCCGCAGCATATACCAGACTCTCCTTCAGTTGTTGCTGAAACATTCTTTTTCTCGATTGATACCGTAAGATATATTGAATGTTCAGACTGTCCTGTTTGCATCTGATTACGAAAAAAAGTACAAACGGAAATATGGTCAATCCACTATAAAGTGCTCCCTGCTGTGCAATAACATAGTCTATCGTACTGGCCGAAAGATTATAAAACTGATACATCTTCTCCTGCTCGGACACTGTCCAAAAAGAACAAACTATCATCCAGATCAGTTCAGCTGTCAGAAGCCATCTATGTTTTATCAAAGAATCTATCACATGATAAAATGTCTGTTTTGATTTAGAATACATCTTCCTTCGCCCCTTTTTTCATAAATACAAAGAACGTTACTGGAATTCCAATCCCCATTGAAACCACTGGAATCCACCATGCGACGATTCCATGTCCCGGCTGAACCCAATATACACTGGAATAGTCAATATGATTTGTAATTGTACAGATAACATGCAGAATCAGCTGTACAAAAAACGGAAAGATCAATACAACAATTTTATAATCTGACAAAAAACTTACAGATAAACAAACACAAGCCCAAATTCCTGCCATCAGAAATTGAACTACCAGAAAAAACGTTGTATATATCATAGGATGCGTAAAGAAAATCTTATAAAACAGCATCAACGGTGTAAGTATATTATCTCCCATTGTTGAAAGCGGTGTTAAGTTTGGCAGAAGAACCAGACTGCACATTAAATTGAAAATCAATGGAACAAGAACTGCAATTCCCCCGCTCAGAAAAGCAGCAGCATATTTTGCTTTGAGATAATCTTCTCTCTTTGTTCTCATATAAATATTTTTTTATTACTCCTTCTTTGCAGTCCTCAAAATAAGAAGTTCCAAATGGAAGGCTTGCAAGGATCGGAAGAATTAAGAAGAATATAAACCCTTCCAAATTCGACGGACTTCCAGCCATCCATGTTTCCACAGCACTATGTGGCGACAGAATTGGGAATTCGTTATAGAAATTCGTCAGATTAGCTCGATAGGCGGGGATTATTTCCCGGATTACATGTGCAATTCCAAGCACAGTTCCTATCAGCATGGATAATACCATCCCCTTTCCGCTCATTGCCCGTTTCATCTCTGTCTTAAAAATCTGTTTCATGCTTTTCCCTCTTTCTTAAATTATATTTTCAAAGGGAAGAGAAAGGGGATGCTATTTTGTTGGAAAAACCACCTTTACGTCATCAATTCAGTACAATATAGCGCCGGATATCGTAATCTGGATTATCAATGACAGCTCCGGTCGGATTAATTTCCAAATACATTGCTTCTGAGTCTAACAATGCATCATTTACAACAAAAATCATCGGCATTACTTTTTCTTCCTCTGGTGCAAAAGTTTCAGCATAATAATTATGATTCAATATTCGCGGTTTTTTCTCCCCCAAATAAGTTACTTCGCCTATATAGTCACTGTACTTTGATGGTGCCGAAAGAAACCTCAGGCGTATATATCCCCAGATAAGATCGTTTTCTATCGTTTTACTACTTTGATTTTTTACAGAAAGATTGACTACAACGTAAGAAAAATCATTTGTAATATTTCCTTGTTCATCTAGCACTGCCCCTGGATAATCTGCAAGGTTTTTACTTTCTGGAAGTGCATACCCCGGATACTCCTTTCCTTTTATCCAGGATAAAACTGTGAAACTATAATAAGTGCTTTTTATCGTGTTTCCTGTTGAAACTATATTTTTTTCATCGACTCCTAGTTTGTTTGCAAATTCTTTAGATACTTCATCTGGCTCCTCTTTTTGGGCTACCACATCAAGACTTTTTTTTAAATTCATTTTCTTTTTCTATATTCTCCTTACTTATGCTACCTGTTCCGCTTTGTAAGAAATTAACAGATAGTAACACGAATATAATGACAAAAGAAACACCCGCACAAGTTATTATTTTCTTCTTCACAAATATCTCCTTCCGTCATTCATTCCCAACATAAACGACTCCTGTATGACACATGTTTTCAGTTATTTCATAACATCCTCCTGTTCCATTCAGATTCAAATATAAATTCTTAATATCTTTTTCATTAACAATCCATGCCATATTGACTTGAACACTCTCACCAGGCTTTAACGATGGAATATAATTCTTCCCTTTACCATAGTCATCTTGTACGCTGCAATAAGTCATTTCAGCTGTTTTGGCAACACCGTCACTTGTATAATAATCATAGTCCTCACCTGCTTCTGTACCAGGCATGTAAACAGTATACGTGCCATCATCCTGTTTCGAAAGAGCAATCAGCGTGCCTATATAGAGCATATGATTGAGTTCTTCCTCTGATATATTTGTGTATGTGACAGTCAAAAACAGTAATTTCTGATCCATGTTTTCTTCTCTTACAACTGAATCCAGATTATTTACACCATCCCCCTTTTTCATATAGGATAAATGATTCTGTACTAATTTTCCATTTGCATCAACTGCCGTCTTCCAGGCATCCGGAATTTTATCATTGTCTAAAATCTGTAAATCATCTGCGACCTTTATTTTATCTACACGAACTGTCACCTTATCTGTATTTATGTAATTTCCATTATTATCTTCAGCATGAGATTCTAATTTAAAAGTTTCTCCAATTTGATGAACCGGTAACTGGCCATTTACTAAAGATTTCTTATCTGCATAAACTGTCGGATCAATAATATCACTCCAGGCAGTCATGTCAGCAGTTTTGATCATTTCGTCCTCTTCCGTAATCACAATATTTTCCGCAAACTTATATGCTTCTTCTTTTGAAATCGTATTTCCAATATAGAGTGTCAAAACACGATATTCTTCCGGACACAGAAGATAAATTCTTTGATCAAATGAGTTTTCTCCCTCTGTTGTATTGTATTTGAGATAAATTCCATCATAGGATCCAAAAACATGGTTTTCACTTTCTATAACATTTCTATCCAACAATGATTTATCCATACTCTTCTCATCCATCAAAGCCGTACGAATGGCTATCCCGTCTGTATCAGGTGCATCTTTATAGACTAAACCTAACTGGTTTTCTTCGTCCGTCCATTCCATCCCCTTCGGAATATAGTTTGATGTAACAGAGATTTTGTGAATCTCTTCCGGAAGTTTTACGTCTTCAGAATTCTCATCTGATTTTATGGTGGTTAAAGTACCGTAGTTTCCCTGTTTTTCAAGGTACATATGATAAAACTTTGTTCCTGCATAAGCAACGGTTGATGTTGCAATAATGCACACAGCTGCCGCAGCCGCTACCCTGCTTATGCTTCGGTTAAACTTGCTTTTTCTCTGTATTGGCGTAATGTTTGATGAATTTACTTGTTTTTCTACTTCTTCTTGAATCATATCATGAACAAAGTCCGGAATATCAGGAAAGTCGTTTTTTTAATTCATCTAATCTCATACAAAAATCTCCTCCAATTGAATCTTCTTTTTCAGCGTTTTCCGTGCCCTTACAAGTCTCTTTTGTACAGCACCTTCGGATATCTCAAGAATCTGAGCAATCTCTCTTATATTGAACTCCTCCATATAATAAAGAATCACTGGAATCCGCAGTTCTTCTTTCAGTTCGTTCACAGCTCTATATAATTCACTGTAATCCCGATTTTCTTTGGGTTGCTTCCTATTTTCTGCATATTCTTCGTTCAAAGGTTCATTGACATTGATACGCCTTGCAATGTTATAACATTCATTGAACAATATCCGCATCAACCAGGTCTTTGCATAGCGATCTTTTTTTAGTGTATCTATTTTAGAAAATGCTTTCACAATCGATTCTTGTATTGCATCAGCACAATCCTGGTCATCTGACAAAATTGTTTTTGCTGTTGCATACAATTGTCGCTCTGATGAAAGAATCAATTCTCCAAGTGCCTCCTTCGTCAATTTGTTACCCCCTTTTTGCCAGCCAGCTTTTATTTACATAGATTAGACGGATTTAAAATGAAAATATCCCCTTAATTAAAAAAAAATTATTGTTTTTTTGCAATTTTCTTTATATTATCTCATAGATTGTACCTCTTTCGTGTAAAAGAAGTTTCTTGAATAACGTTTTCCCGATATAAAGTTAACAAAGAATGTGCCTCGGCACATTCTTGCGCCTGCGGCGGTCGCTTGCGACACCTACCTTGTACGCCGCAGTGCGCATCCTAAGCGGAGCGTTTTTAATATATTAGGAAAGGACTTTCCTAATATATTAAAAAATCTCCCTCACACTGAATGGGATCTAATTGATTCCATCAGATATGAGGGGAGGATTCTTATTTTTTATTAATTCTACTTGTCAGTG
>ENA-OQJT01000301-OQJT01000301.1-human-gut-metagenome-genome-assembly--contig:-NODE-301-length-12742-cov-1.544511_pt1 | contig 12742 bp, 15 predicted proteins | sample MGYA00242612_ERZ504779 | MGnify/ENA primary metagenome ERZ504779 (study PRJEB26092, sample SAMD00036366) | human gut metagenome | host: Homo sapiens | study: EMG produced TPA metagenomics assembly of...
CGTCCAACCTGGGTAGCGATCTCACCGGTCATTTTGATTGACATCAGTAAACATCGTGTCCAAGTTGGAAGTGATCATCCCGGTTAAGAGTTCCCTCATCCATTCCTCAATCGCATCAAAAATCTGACTGAACATGGATCTCTACTCCTTTCTCTTAACCAAATAATCCACTCAGAAGCGGGATCAGCTGTGTTCCGATCAGGATAACACCACCACCGCTCATCAGCTGCTTAATTCCCTGGGATTTTGCTTATGTGTGATAAAGAAGTAATAGAAGTGTAAAAAATTTTGCCGTTCCTATCCGGCACTTGCGCAGGGTGTCGGATAGGTCGGGCTTATTCTTCGGGCAAGTCAATCTTGCCGACAAAGCTATAATAAATATCAATGCGCTGGTGGCGTACTTCGTTCTCGTCATACTCACATTCATAGACAACGATTTTCTCCACCATTTCACGCAAGAGGGTGTGTGTCAGTTCCTCGATAGAAAGGTACTTGCGGACAACGTTCATAAACTTTTCAGCGTTTACCGTGGCTTCCTGTGCCTTGTCCAGTTCGCCCTGCAATGCGGCGGCTTTCTCCTTCAGTTCCCGCTGCTCGGCTTCGTAGTCTGCGGACATTTCCATAAAACGCTCGTCATTGATTTTCCCGTTTACATTGTCCTCATACAGACGTTTGATATAGCGGGAAAGTTCTGCAATGCGGCTCTGCACCTGTTCAAGCTGCTTCGTGGCTGCCGCCTGTTTCCGCTTGCCGCCCATTTCATTCTGCTGGATAAGCAGCTTCACGAACCGGGCTTCATGCTTCTGTGCATAGGCGGTCACTTTCCGCAGATTGTCCAGCACACCCGCCGTCAAAAGGTCGGTTCGGATGAAGTGCGCCGTACAGTCGGCGGTGCGCTTCTTATAGCTGCCGCAGATGTAGCAAATCCCTGCTTTCTCTTGTCGGTCTGATACCGCTGCTGGTACATCACATGACCGCAGTCGGCGCAGAACAGCAAGCCGGAGAACAAGCCACATCATCGTAGCGGTTGGGGCGTTTGCGCTGCTTGCGTAACTCCTGCACCCGTTCCCATGTCTGCAAGTCGATGATTGGCTCATGGTGGTTCTCGAAAATCGCCTGTTTCTCAATGGGGTTGTCTATGCTGTGCTTCATCTTGTAGGACGGTTTTTCCGTCTTGAAGTTCACAAGACAGCCTGTGTATTCCCGGTTTTCCAACAGATGAACAACGGTATTGGTCGCCCACTTACATTCATAGCCGGGGTGGTAGCGGCGTATGCTGCCTGTGCGCTGGTATTCCAGCGTTCCCGGCGTGGGGATTTCCTGCTCGGTCAGCATACGGGCTATCTTGGTCGGACCGTTCCCGGCAAGGCAAAGCTGGTAAATCTGCTTGACTACCGGGGCGGCTTCCTCGTCAATGATGAAATTTTCGTCCTCGTCCATGAGGTAGCCGTACACGGGCTTGCTGGTAACAGGCTTACCGCTCATGCCTTTTGCTTTCTTAACTGCCTTGATTTTTTTGCTCGTATCTCTCACCATCCATTCGTTGAAAAGATTACGCAGCGGGGTAAAATCGTTGTCGCCCATTGCGCTGTCCACTCCGTCATTGATAGCGATAAAGCGGACGCCTTTCTGCGGGAAAAGCATTTCTGTATACATTCCCACTTGAAGATAATTTCGCCCTAAACGGGACATATCCTTGACGATGACTGTGCCGACTTTCCCGGCTTCAATGTCTGCAAGCATGGCTTGAAATCCGGGTCTTTGGAAGTTCGCACCACTATAACCGTCATCTGTGTACCAGCAGAGATTGGTAAAGCCGTTCTGCTTGGCGTAGGTTTCCAAAATGCGCTTTTGGTTGGATATAGAGTTGCTTTCCCCTTGCAGTTCATCTTCATGGGATAATCTCGGATAAAGGGCGGTAATAAGGTTTTGGGTTGTCTGTCTTAACATGGTTTCCTCCGTTTCCGACAGCCAGCCCCACTATTCCGTACTTCGATTGTACCATACAGCGGGGCGGCTTGTATAGCGGCAAAGTGTAAAAGTGCTTCTTTACCGCCCGTCAAAATGACGTTTTTTTGTGTTAGGGTTATCACGCAGATTCAACTTCATAAATATTTTACTTTTATTTGATAGTCCATTTCATTCTGCTGTGTTATAATGGTAAAAATTGAATTAGCGAGGTAAAAGGCTTATGAAAAAATATATTTCTTTGTTTTTATGTCTGACTTGCATTTTAACTTTAGTTGCGTGTGGGAAAAAAGCTGCTCCCATTCAGTTGCCCCAAACAAGCGACATTACATCTGTTGATGTAACTGTTGGGGAAAACACCACAAATCATTCAGACACAGCTTGGATAAGTGAAATAATTTCTGACATTTCCAGTTCTGAACCAACCAGTAAGCAAAGTGTTCAAGATTTTCCGCAGACTGAAAGTTATATCAAGATTGATTTTCAGTTTGAAACAGGAACAAGTACCATTTTTGCCTATGAGGAAAACGGAAAACACTATATCGAACAGCCTTATCAGGGAATTTATAAAATTGACAGTCAGCTGTACGAACGGCTGCAAGAAACAAACTAAAATTTAACTTATCCATTCAGCGGTCATGTTTCCGGGCATGACCGCTTTTCCATGCCCTCATTTTGTAGCAGCTTCCGCTTCCAGCACCTTAGCCATTTTGTCGGCGGCGGTTTCCTTTGAGCCCTGCTTGAAAAAGCCGGACACGACAAGAACAGAGTTCCCTATACGGATTTCCGTCACGCAATCGGCGGGTGCGGTGCTTTTCATGCTGTGTCTGATATGCTCTTTTTTATCGGTCATAGGCGAACTCCTTTCAATCGTTCATCAGTTGCTTTAAGCGGTTCAGCTTGTTTTGTGCGCTCTCCCTGCGGAAGTTCTCGCCGGAGAAGCAGACAGGGGCGCACATTTCAAGCAGTCGGTCATAAATCCGGGCGTGGGGCGTGTCCTGCGGGTTCTGCAACTCGGTAAGCGTGAGGTTGGTCGTGACGATCAGCGGCTTGCCGCTTCGGTATCGGCTGTCAATCACATTGTAGACCTGCTCTAAGCCATACTCTGTGCCACGCTCCATTCCAAAATCATCAAGGATAAGCAGCGGATAGCGGCAGAGGTTGGAAATATATTCGTTCTTGCCCTCAAAAGTGGCTGCAAGGTCATTAAGAATAAGGGCAAAGTTCGTCATGCGGACGGAGATTTCTTTCTCCATGAGGCGTTTGCGATACATCCGGCAAGGTAGCTTTTGCCTGTGCCGACGCTGCCCCAAAGCAGATAGCCGATGTTCCCGGCTTTCATGTCCTCCCAATGTTCCACATAGAAATGGGCGGTTTTCATCTGCGGGTTTCTGCCGTTGTCATTGGCAAAAGTCCATTCCCGCATAGCCGGGTCGGTAAAGCCCCGGCGTTTCAGTTCTTCCACCTTGTCCCGGTGCTTTCTCTGCTGTTCGGCGGCTTCACGCTCCATGCGCTGCGCCCGCTGGCAGTCACATTCAGCCGGATGTCGGTCACGCCCAAACAGGGTAGCCTTATCAGCCGGGAAATAGGCTTCTTTCGGTGTCCGGCACTTGCCGCAGTAGAGCAGACCATCCTCACCTGTGTAGTCCTCCGGCTCGGCGGTGACTGCTGGTATCTGTAAATTCATATCTTCAAAAGCTGGTTTCATAGACTTTCTCCCTCCTTGTAGCTGTAATCGGGTATGCCCCTTTTCGGGGCAGCTTTAGCGGTATCGTCAGCCACCCATCTGCGGATAGTGGCTGCATGGTTCTTGTATTTCCTCCCAGTGGAAGCGATATAGCCGGATAGCCGGTCAATGTAATACTCCCACTTGTCGGGCAGTTCTGCTTGCAGTTCGGAAAGCTCCGTATCTGTCAAAATCACATTTTTGTATCTGCCGTAAGCAGCGGGAGCGGCTCGTCCTGGTTCTGACTCTCTCTCTTTTTCTATCTCTATATCTATCTCTTTCTTTATCTCTATCTCTGGTGGACAAATGTCCGCTTTTGCTTCGGACACTTGTCCACTAAGCCGTTTTTGCTCTGAAATCTTCATTCTTGCCCTGCGCTTGCGCTCCCCCTCGGTAGAGGACTGACCGATGAAAAGCTCGATATTGCTCATATACAAAGCCCCGTTGTCCAGCGGTTCGACAAGCCCCAGCTTCATAAAGATTTGCAAAGCCCGTTCAACTGTGCCGACCTGCTGGCGGGTAATGGTGGCTATCATTTGGGCGGTGTAGGGGATATTCTCGTCAAGCTGCAAAGTGCCGCCGTATTTCAGCGATTTTAAGTACAGCTTCAAGAGGATATTGGAATACAGCATACCGTCCTGCATACTTTCCAGCAGCACGATAGCGTCATCGTCAAAATAGCTTTCTTTCAGTTTGAGGTAATAATATTTGCGGTTATCTGACATAATCTTGGTTCTCCTTATCTGCGGGGCGGGCTTTCCATCTCTTTGAGTAATACCGGGGGCAGAGTACCACGATAGCCCTAAAACTCTGCTTGCAGTCATGGGTACAGCCCCGGCAAAGGGCATTGAAAGTAATGCGGTTTCGCTCATTGAGGAAGAACGCCCATTCCAGCCGCCGCTTCTTGCTCATTCTCGGCATGAAAAAACGCTCCTTTCTTCGGTTTGGTCGGGTATGAGGGGACAGGGGCAAAATCTGTATGTTCCCGGTGTCATTTTCGGGAAAAATCTGCCCTGTAAGCCCCGTTTGCAGTGGGTGTGTTGCGGGTAGGGTAAGCTATACCCCCAGCCTTTTGTATGGTTTCGGTATCATTTCGGGTCGGTTTTTAACGCTCCTGTTCGTGCTTTTTCTGACGGCTCGGTGTGCCGTGTAGTATCTGCTCGGTGTTCCGCTTGGCGGTGGCAAGCTGCTCATGCTCGGCTTTGGCGGTGCGGTAGGTGTTGTAAGCTGCGTTTTTCTCGGAAATGAGGGCTTCAATCTCCGTATTCAGCTTGGAAATGGCAGGCAGCTTCTTTCCCGGTGCAAGCACCTTTAGCTGGCGCAGGGTGGCTTCATAGATGATGAAATCTGCTTCATTTGCCCGGTAGTAGGTTTCTGTCTTTTTGCCTTTCAGCTTCTTGTGTTCCTCAATAGTCGGGCGGGTTCGGCGGTAATCGCTGACAACCTTTCGCAGATTTTTCTTGTCGGCTATGGTCTGCTCAATGCCCCGCAGACTTTCCCTTGCTTCGGAAAGGGCTTTCCGGCTGCTCTCCACGGCTGCGTCCAGCTTGTCAAGGTCAAGCAATCCGTTCTCCATGAGAAAGTTGTGGGTAGCCGCCATCTGTTTGAGATTGTGCAGGGAAGCCCAGCGGTCATAGCCTACGCCCTTGCCCTCGGCTCGTTTCGTTTCCCGGTCAACCATGCGCTGTAAACCGTCCTGTTTCGGGGCGATTTTGGCGGATTTTTCCCTCTGCAAATGCCCCGTCATGCTACCGGGGTATTCGGGTATGGGTGTGGTCTGTTCGGCGGCTCTGTGGGCGTTCTGCTCCAAAAGGGCAAGGACGGCGGTACGGTCAAAATCATCCCCCAGCTTCCGGGCGGTAATGGGCTTGGTTCTGTCCGGCGTGAGATAGGACAGCCGCCCCCGGCTCTCCTTGACGGTCACACCCTCCCGCAGCAGCAGAGAGGAAAACTCGTCAAAGCTGGCAGCGGTGGCAAGGGCTTTCCGTAGGGTCTGCCGCAGCTTCTCCTTGTTCGTTTCAAACTTGGTCTGCCGGGGCGTGATACTATCGGCAATCATGGGGGCGTTCTGCTTGTCCAGCGCGGCCTGTCCCTTTTTCTGCGCCCAATACTCCCGGTCGGTGATGCGGTTCTTGCTGCCGTTCAAGAGGTCGATTTGGTAAAGCCCCTCCCGGTGGCACATCTCCATGACTTCGGATTTGAAGTAGCGCAGGGCAGCGTCGGTACATCGGTGCTTGCAGCCGACTTTCGTATCGGCCGGCCTGTCCATGTAGGGCAGGAACGGCACTTCCTCAATCCGCAGGCTGTTTATGACGATATGCACATGAATGTTGCCGCTGTGGTTATGCCCGTCCGGGTGGGTGCAGACAAGGGCTTGGTGGCCGGGGAAATGTTCTTTACAGAATTGCTCCCCCAACGCCTGCGCCCGGTCTACGGTCAGGCCGTTGTCCGGCCCGTCCCGCGGGTCAAAGCTGATGATGTAGTGGTGGCTTTTCACATCTTCCCGCCGCTGGTTTTTCTCATAGCGGAGATTGGCCCGCATACACGCAACGGCAAAATCCTCCCCGCCGCAGTTCAGCGTAGACAGCCGGTAGTCCTCGCGGGGGATAAGCCTGCCGGTTTCATCAAGGACGGGCTTCATGGTAAATTCGTCATGCTCAAAGAGCAGGTATTGTTCGGCGGCTCCGTAGTCGGCGTTTTTTAGAGTTGATATGTTTGAGTGTTGCCAACCGCGTCACCTACTTTCTTTAAGACTTCATACTTGAGGGCGGCAAGGTCGGCTATGGCGGCGCGTACCTCGCCGGACAACGCATGATAGGGCGCGCCGTACTCGTTCAGATACCGGGCAATCTGGTTGAGGTTGCCGCCGATCCTGCCGTACTCGGCTGCGAGCTTCCCGACAGCGGAGAGCAGTTCGTCATTGACCGACGACACATGGAGTACGGGGCGTATGGTGGTACGCCGGATCGCCTGCCGGAGAAATTCCGACTGGCTGATACCATAGGGCGCAAGCCGCGCTGTGAAGTCGGCGTATTCATCTTCGGTCAGCCGGGTTTTCACAACGCGGCTGCGGTGGGGTGTGTTGTATTTTTTTCGCATGGTCGTGACCTCCTTTCTTGCCGCATGAGCGCGGCGGGGATAAGCGGCGCAAGCCGCATAGCAGGGTTTGGGGAAGGCACTCCCCAACAAGTTTCCCGCGAGGGGCAAAACCGCAGAATTGCGGATTTTGGCACCGTGGTAGAAACTTGCTCTTAGTAAGCCGCAGACTGCCTCTGTCCGGGCTTTTCCGTACATAGAGCGAACGGGGCGGGGCTTTCAGCCCGCTGTGCGCGGTCTTTTTCCCTTTCGCCAAAGATACATTTGAAAGGCCGCCAGCTACCCGCTGAACGGGGATTTTTCAAATTTTCTTTTGCCTTAGTAATCCGGGAAACAGGATTTTGGCAACCGGCGGGGCAGAGAATTTTTCCTTTCACTCCCCACACCACCGCGTTTTGAAATTTGCCAAACGGAGCAGGCGGTTTTTTCTGGCTTCACCTACCTACTACGGGTGACTTTGTGATTTTGCCAAATGGACAACAAAAAAAGCAGCAAATCTTTTTCAGACTTACTGCTTTCACTGGCCGCCGGTGGGCGGCTGGTATTCAGTTTTGGGGCTTATCGGTCAAAGCGAAACTTGAATAGCGCGGCGATTAACTGCTGCTTCACATATTCCTCAACCTCGGCGTTGACTTGCCCGTGTACTTTGGAAAAATAGCGGATATATCCGGCATAGTGGGAAAGGACGGTGTCGATTGCGTCCGGGTCGCCCTCATGGGCTTTGACGATTATTTCATAGGAGAGAAGTTTACTCATGGCCTTTTCCCTCCATGAGCCGCCGCAGCCGCTTCAAGGTAAGCTGGATATGCCGCCCCGCTGTGCTGCGTGTCCGGCCGATATGTACGCCGATCACGCGCTGCGGCTGGCGCAGGAAATAGTAGCGGAAAATTTCTTCCTGCGCCCGCTCCGGCAAGAGGGCAAGGGCGGCGGCAAGTTCCGCATGGTACAGAACGGCGGTCTGGCCGCAGGCGGTAAAAAGATATTCTTCAAGCTGCTCCGGCTCGGCAAGCTGGACAAACTTTTCACTCATCAGATAATCAAGGGAAACTTCCCGTTCCCACCTCCGGCGCAGCTTCAAGATTTTATCTATGGCTGCGTGACGAATGACTACCTTGCAAAAGGCATTGAATGTGTACTGGATATGCACCTTGTAGGCTTCATCTTCGGTCATGGAAATTCCCCCTCTCTGAATAATAGTGCGGGGCGGCAGTACTCCTTGCTGTCGCCCCTTGATTGCCTACCAGCAAAGACGGGCGGGGCTGTCAACGACGGCGCGAAGCGGCGTTCATTTTATCGTTGACTGGCTCGGCTGGGTTTGCTATTTACCCGACAAACTTGAATTTATTTTAAGCTATCACGTTTTACCTTCTTAAGCCTTACTATCATTACCATAGGAATTTCTTTGTTGGTTTTGAAACATTCTTCATAAAATCCATCAATGACAAATCCAGCTCTAAAAGGATATTTCCCTTTGCCGCCGCTTGCATTAAGCCGCCGCTATTGGAAAGCCAAAAGCAGCGGCTTTTTTTACTCGGTATTACCGAAAAGTATAGAAAGCAGGATATGTCATCATTTGTCATTTCTTCTCAATGTAATAACTGCATGGCATATCAAGCCAAATACAAGAGAAAAACAGCCACCGCCAAATAGTGATGCTCCCCACCCTGCACCTGACATTGTCATAAAACCGCCAACAAAGAAAATACCAATGCCAAGAAATATACCAACACCATAAAAAAGTCCAAATTGCCATATCGTACTTATTAAATTGTCGTTTCTCCTTTTTTCATTATGTTTCCATCTTTTGTTATTACCTCCTTCGCAAAATCGTCCATGTTGACTCCAAAAAGAAAGCAAATTTTTTTTCAACATATTTAAATCGGGTTCATTAACATCTCTCTCCCAATTCGATAGCGCCTGCCGGGTAACATTCAATTCCCCAGCCAGTTCTTCCTGTGTCATTCCCGATTGTGTTCGCAGATGACGTATTTGCTTTCCTGTTGTAATATCCGTCTGTTTCTGGTTCAAAATGGTTCCTCCTCTCTGATGCTGATTTTATCAATGATATTTCGCAATAGCCAGCAATGAACGTTTGCATTGCGCAAGATGTTACATTATCTTCTGAAACATATGCCGGATCTTGTCTAAACGGCTGTTCGGGCGGCGTGGCTGAAACACAGGCTCGCCGGAAGTTTCCTGATACCCTTTTAATTCTGTAATGCAGACAACTTCTTCCATTTGTATAAAAATTCAAATCATTTCTATATTCACCGATACAACGTGCAGGGATTTCCCCCTTAAAAATAACTTCATCTTTTTCAAGTCTGGTTGATTCAATGATTGCGCAATACTTTGGTGCGTCATTATAAGCCCGTGAAAGATATTCCTGCGGTGCAAAAAGGGTAAAGGAAAGGTATGGTTCCAACAGTTGTGTTCCTGCTTTTTTCAATGCCTGCTCCAACACGACAGGCGCAAGAAAACGAAAATCAGCGGGGGTGCTGACCGGGCTGTAATAAACTCCATAATCAAAACAAATTTGGCAGTCTGTCACTCCCCAGCCATATAAGCCCTGCTCCATTCCATAACGCACACCCTCCATGACGGCATTTTGAAAACTTTGGTTTAAATAGCCGAGAGATACCTCGCTTTTATATTGTGTTCCGCTTCCAACAGGAAGCGGTGTTACAGTCAAACCAATAGATGCCCAAAACGGATTCGGCGGCACTTCAATATGAATCGTGTAGCTCGCTTTTTTTTGCGGTCTTTCCAGATAAATAACCGAAGGCTCTTTCATAGCCACGCCCACATGATATTTTTCTTCTAATAGCGAACAAATAACTTCTAACTGTACTTTTCCCAAAAAAGATAATATAATCTCATGTGTAACAGTATCAATGTCAAAATGCAAAAGAGGGTCTGTATCAGCAATCTCTGCGAGGGCATTTAACAGGGCTTCCCTTTGCTCCGGCTTTTGCGGCTCTACCGTTGTCCGAAGTAATGGCATGGGATTATCAATCCATGTTTTGTGAGGCAGGAGTTTTTCATTTCCCAGAATGTCGTTCAGTTTCAAAGTATCATCAGCTAAAATTTTAACAATTTCTCCCGGACAGGCATGGTCAACCGGGACGATTTCACCATTTGACGGAATACACATTTCTGTAATCTTTATTTTTTCCTTTTTTGACAGCAGCAGGGTATCCCGTAAATGGAGCGTCCCATGATACAGGCGTAAATAAGAAAGCCGTTTTTTTCCGCTCTGTATACTCAACCTTAAAAACATATCCACATAATTCAGACTGAATATCGTCTGTTTCTGTAATGAAAGTTTCTGTAATCGCTTCAATCAGTTTTTCTGTTCCTAAATTGTCTTTTGCACTCCCATGATAAACAGGAAACAAAGAGCAGCATCTGGTTCTTTTGCACTTTTCATATTGTAATTCCTGTATATCCAAAGAATCCTCTGCAACATATCGTTCTAATAGTTCATCGCTTCCGGAAATAATCATATCCCATTTGTCCAAATCAGAAATATCGGTCATGGTTATCTTTGGCGACAGGGAAACCTCCTGCATGACAATCATATCACTGGTAAGTTTATCTTTAATGCTTTGGTAAACACGCCGCAGGTCGATCCCATTTTGGTCTATCTTATTTATAAAGATAATTGTCGGAATGTCCATTTTCTGAAGCGCATGGAATAATATACGGGTTTGTGCCTGTACGCCGTCTTTTGCCGAAATGACTAAAACAGCTCCGTCAAGGACAGATAAAGAGCGGTATGCTTCGGTTAAAAAATCCATATGACCGGGAGTGTCCACGATATTGATTTTATAATCATTCCAGCAAAAAGAAGTAACCGCTGTCTGAATGGTAATTCCGCGCTGCCGTTCCAAAATCATAGTGTCTGTTCTTGTAGTTCCTTTATCCACGTTTCCTTGTTCCGCAATCGCTCCACTGGTGTACAGCAGGCTTTCCGTCAATGTTGTTTTTCCTGCGTCTACATGGGCGAGAATTCCAATATTGATTATTTTCATGTGATTGTCCTCCTTTTACAGCCCCAAAAGGGCATAAAAATCCCCAGCAGTAAAATACTTTTACCACTGGGGATTATAAGTTGCGGACATACACATATACAGCATACACCTGTTTGTGATTGCTGTTTTTGGGGATATGTCAAAATTGATAAGGCAAAAGTATTCTTAAATTGGGTACAAAAAACTAAGCCCCTACAAAAGGAGCTATCATAATCCTTTGTTCCCACTATTTGATTATAGTTTTATTTAAGAATACCTTGCCGCATATTTTTTACTCCTTTTCTGGATTAAATCATTGTATCACATCAGTTTTAGGAAAGCAAGTACCTAAAAGAAATTTTTCTTCCCCTTACCCGCCCCGAAAACGCCTTGTAGGGCGTTTCTGGGGCGTTTACAGCCCTTTCTTAAATTCCTCCACCAACAGATCGCTCAAAGCCTGTGATGGGCGTATTTTGACCGTTATATGCCCCTCCGGTACGGTGTCCCACCATTTGCGGATCGTTTTCGGATCAAGTCCGGTGTCCCTATGACAATCGGCCTTGCGTCCCTCTGGATGCTCCTGCCGCCACGCATAGACTTGCGCTTTCTTTTCTTCTGCCCCTTTTCTTCTCCATGTGCCGCCAGGATAATCCACTTCCTGCACCGCCCTTGCTCTTTTCAAATGCTCTTTCTGTGATCTACCATTCCTCTTGTTGCGCTCGATGCGAACATCGGTCAGAGCTTCAATATCGGAAATCGTGAAATTGTAATACTCCTTGTCGTAGGCTTCCAGCGCACTCCGTATATCTTCCTCGGTCAATGCGTTCTCATGCTTCACCATCTGCAGATCATCAAAAGCCTCTTTCATATCCTGCCGGAGCTGCTGCTTCGACACACCGCATTTGTAAGCATAGATAGCAAGGCACATCAAAAAGAAATACCGATGCCCGCCCTTTATCTCTCCGATCTGCCGCAGCCACCAATGGTAGAGCGCATACGGATCATCACCATGCACCTTTCCGGCAATATCCCACTTCTTGCGTCCTTTCTCGCCTCTCACAACAACACGCTCATACCACTCCGGATATGCCTCCCTCGCCTCAGCTCGTGTCATTTTGGATGGGCTGAAAGGCTTATTGACATCCACCCTGTTTTCTGGCTTTGCGTAGGCGTTCAGATAATCCAGCGTTACCCGTTCTCCGGTACGGAAAGCGACCAGCTCCGTCCCATGCTTGTCATTGATGCTGCCCACCATGCGGAAGCTCTGATTGATGGATTGATACTGGATCGCCTTGACCTGCGAAGTGCTGCCATACTCCCATAGCCGGAAAGTGAGGTCATATTTCAGACTTTTAAGCTGAATTTTTATATTCGGGTATAGGTCAATCGGCTGCTGGAAAACATAGTAGATATGCAGCCCTGTCCCCGACAGAACAAGGAAAGTCGGCATCGGCAACCGGCGCACTCGCTCCGGATCGCCGCCAAAGCGCAGAAAGAGGTTGCGCAGCTCGGCAAGACCTACGCCATCCAGATCGAAGATCAGAGCATACATCCGCTGGGCGTTCTCCAGCCTGTTCTCCTTTCTGCGATATGCAAGACCGCTGCACAAAGTAAGGCTGTTCCCCTCGACAAACTCCATGTAATCCTGTTCCCATGTGTCGTTATACATCTTCCTGCGCCGGAGCTTCTTATCCTCGCTCTGTTCGTCCCGATACAGATACACAGCGTTCGGATGGGAAAAATCCGTGTGCCGTTCTCCGGAGTTCTCATTGTCCGGAAACAGCTCTTTATAAAACTCATAGCCTCCGACCTCCGGATATTGTGCGCTCAAATACTCGTAGCAGCCTCGATAATTCTCGGTCATATTACCACCTCACAAAAGAAAAAGTACAAAGAAAAGATCCGCATGCGGCGGGGAATCGACCTGCGGGCGGAAGGG
>ENA-OQJT01000303-OQJT01000303.1-human-gut-metagenome-genome-assembly--contig:-NODE-303-length-12728-cov-0.924212_pt1 | contig 12728 bp, 14 predicted proteins | sample MGYA00242612_ERZ504779 | MGnify/ENA primary metagenome ERZ504779 (study PRJEB26092, sample SAMD00036366) | human gut metagenome | host: Homo sapiens | study: EMG produced TPA metagenomics assembly of...
TGTGCGCAACGGTAGCGCAACTGATTTGTATCAGTGGGTTGCAGGTTCGATTCCTGTCACTGGCTCCATGAGAGTTTCGGGCTCTGTTTCCTTGTGGGACAGGGCCCGTTTCTATTTATGTCGATAAGTCAGCGTGTTTGGCGCCAACCAAGCTTCAGGTTTGTCTCGATCCGTAACACGAGTGGGCTGAAGACCCTCCTTATAGTTACAGATCGAAACATTGCCAAGGGAAGGCCGATAACATCTCGATCCGTAACACGAAGAGGCTGAAAACCGTTCTTACTGTTACAGAATGAGACGTAAGCGGGGGTTTCTGCGAAACATCTCGATCTGTAACAGATAGGGGAGGAATAACCCTCTTACTGTTATAGGTCGAGACATAGGCCGGGGCGAGGTTGGTCATCGTCATCGAGCGTGGATTATCGGACACACGAGCGTGGAAAATCTTCCGCCTAGTGAATGAGCGTGGATAATCTGCCACTTTGGATTCGATGGCACGGCAAAGTGGGAGATTATCCACGCTCGATTTCAAACGGAAGAAAATCCACGCTCGATTTTGCCTGGGAAGAGCAATCTTCTGTCTGGGCAGCCCGATCTCGACCTATATATAGGTGCAAATGAGTCGATATCAAAGTTCGATCCTGATGGTGTACTCCACTACGCAAAAGTGTTCCCTCGGGAAATGTCACCGCTATATGCAAATTCACCGTCCTCCATATCCAAACTCAGCAAAACCGCAGGTCAAAGGTATGTAGATACGCCCGGCACCGTGTATCTAGAGGTTTTCGTTGACAGCCCCCAAGGTGGCATCGTATTATCTTCTTCGTTCGCGGGGGCGGCGGTCCAAAAGACCAAAGGACCTGCGGATACTTGAACGATTGGGAGTTTGCCCGAGTGGTTAATGGGGACGGGCTGTAAACCCGTTGGCTCTGCTACATAGGTTCGAATCCTATAGCTCCCACCCGTCAAGTGCCTGTATAGCTCAGTCGGTAGAGCACTTCGTTGGTAACGAAGAGGTCACCAGTTCAAGTCTGGTTGCAGGCTCCATCCGGCGGTGTAGCTCAGTTGGTTAGAGCACACGGTTCATACCCGTGGCGTCACTGGTTCGAATCCAGTCACCGCTACCATAGGTAACACGGTGGCTTCTCAATAGTATGTTGAGAGGCCACTATGGTATAAAGGCAAAGTCCCGTCCGGGGACGACCTGTTAAGAGGAGGGCTTTATGGCCAAAGAGAAGTTTGAGCGCACTAAGCCGCATGTTAACATCGGCACCATTGGTCACGTCGACCACGGCAAGACCACGCTGACCGCTGCCATCACCAAGGTTCTCTCCGAGACCGAGGGCTGCAAGGCTGACTTCACTGCGTTCGAGAACATCGACAAGGCTCCCGAGGAGCGCGAGCGCGGCATTACGATTTCCGTCTCCCACGTCGAGTACGAGACCGCTGCCCGTCACTACGCTCACGTTGACTGCCCGGGCCACGCTACTACGTCAAGAACATGATCTCCGGTGCTGCTCAGATGGACGGCGCTATCCTGGTCATCGCCGCTACCGACGGCCCCATGGCTCAGACCCGCGAGCACATCCTGCTCGCCCGTCAGGTCGGCGTTCCCTACATCGTCGTCTTCCTGAACAAGTGCGACATGGTCGACGATGACGAGCTCATCGACCTCGTCGAGATGGAGACGCGTGAGCTCCTCTCCGAGTACGATTTCCCCGGCGACGACATCCCCGTCCATCCGTGGTTCCGCTCTGGGGGCTCTCGAGGCGACGCCAAGTGGATGGACGCCATTCGCGAGCTCATGAAGGCCGTCGACGAGTACATCCCGACGCCTGCTCGTAACAACGACCTCCCGTTCCTGATGGCCGTTGAGGACGTTATGACCATCTCCGGCCGTGGTACCGTTGCTACCGGCCGTGTCGAGCGCGGTGAGCTCAAGCTCAACGAGCCCGTCGAGATCGTCGGCATCAAGGATACCCAGAACACCGTCGTTACCGGTATCGAGATGTTCCGTAAGTCCATGGACTTCTGCGAGGCTGGCGACAACGTCGGTCTGCTGCTCCGCGGCATCAAGCGCGAGGACATCGAGCGCGGCCAGGTTCTCTGCAAGCCCGGTTCGGTTACCCCGCACACCAAGTTCACCGGCGAGATCTACGTTCTGACCAAGGAGGAGGGCGGCCGTCACACCCCGTTCTTCGATGGTTATCGTCCTCAGTTCTACTTCCGTACCACCGACGTTACCGGTACGGTCAAGCTCCCCGAGGGCACCGAGATGGCTATGCCTGGTGACCACATCACCATCGAGGGCGACCTCATCCACCCGATCGCCATGGAGGAGGGCCTGCGCTTCGCTATCCGCGAGGGTGGTCACACCGTTGGTTCGGGCATCGTCTCCACGATCATTGAGTAAATTAGCTCTTTGATATAGCTGACTTAGAGAACCCGGCACTTATATGGGTGCCGGGTTCTTTTCTGCAATGGATATTGAGCCGTTGCTGGTGTCGAGAGGATCGATTATGGTCCTGGGTGCACCGTCGATTAGATCTCGTTGGCTCCATTGATGTGTTCCAAATATGAATGGGTTCACCGAGAACCAATTGATTCGAGGTTTTCGTTGACAGCACTTACGTAGAGCTGATAAAGTATCAACTCGTGCCCGTACGGGGCGGAAATGAAAGGTTCAGGATACATGCGTACTCTAGTTACTCTTGCGTGCACTGAGTGCAAGCGCCGCAACTATACGACCACCAAGAACAAGTCGACCATGCCTGATCGTATGGAGATCAAGAAGTATTGCCCCTGGTGCCGTCACCACACGCTGCACAAAGAGACTCGCTAGTCTCTAGTCACATACGCCAGTAGTTCAATTGGTAGAGCATCGGTCTCCAAAACCGAGTGTTGAGGGTTCGAGTCCTTCCTGGCGTGCCAGTCATTATTCCGTAAGCTCCCAATTGGGGGCTTACGGTTTACTCATGTATAAGCGCATTGCGCGGAGGTAACCCAAATGGCCAACAAGAAGAACAAGAAGAAGGCTCAGCAGCAGGCGCCTGCCAACAACGCTGCCGCCAACTCCAAGGTTGAGGCCAAGAAGGCCGTTGCCAAGAAGAACGAGAAGGCTGCGAAGTCCAAGAAGAACGAGAAGCCTGGTTTCTTCGCCCGCACCAAGAAGTATTTCGCTTCGGTCAAGTCCGAGATGAAGCGTGTCACGTGGCCCGATAAGAAGGAGCTCGTGAACTACTCGGTCGTCGTTTGCGCTTCTCTGATCGTCGTCGGCGTCGTCATCGCTCTGCTCGATGCTGGCTTTGGCGAGGCTCTTGCTCTGTTCTCTGGATTGAGGGGCTAAACCATGTCTAAGCGTTGGTACGTCGTTCACACTTACTCTGGATACGAGAACCGCGTTAAGTCCGATCTCGAGCATCGCATCGAGACTATGGGCATGCAGGACCGTATCTTTGATATCGAGATTCCTATGGAGCGTGTCACCGAGATTAAAGAGGGTGGCAAGCGTGAGACCAAGGATTCCAAGATCTTCCCGGGTTATGTCCTGGTCCGCATGGAGATGGATGACGATGCTTGGACGTGTGTTCGTAACACGCCTGGCGTCACCGGTTTCCTGGGCGGCAACGGCAAGCCCGCTCCGCTTTCCCGCGACGAGTACAACAAGATGACTCGTCGTCCCGGTAAGGCGATTCGCCCAAGCGCACCTCGGTTGATATTGAGGTCGGCACGTCCGTCCGCGTCACCGATGGTCCGCTTACCGACTTTGATGGCAAGGTCTCCGAGGTTAACACCGAGGCTGGCAAGCTCAAGGTTACGCTGATGATCTTTGGCCGCGAGACGCCGGTCGAGCTCGACTTTAACCAGGTCGCTGTCATCGCTTAAGTTTTCGTCCGTTCGCGCGAGCGTGCTTCTTCTGTGACTGCTCATCTCAGGAGTGCTTCTAACACGTGCGTGCTTACGATATAGCAAGTACTTCACACTCGTGATTCGAAAGGAATGACCATGGCTGAGAAGAAGGTTGCCAACGTCATTAAGCTCCAGATTCCTGCTGGTGCCGCTAACCCCGCTCCTCCCGTCGGCCCCGCCCTGGGCGCTGCTGGCGTGAACATCATGCAGTTCTGCCAGGCATTTAACGCCGAGACGCAGGACAAGAAGGGCGACATCATCCCCGTTGAGATCTCTGTCTACGAGGATAAGTCCTTCTCCTTCATCACCAAGACCCCGCCGGCGGCTCACCTCATCAAGAAGGAGCTGAACCTCAAGTCTGGTTCCGCTAAGCCCCAGGCCGACAAGGTCGGTCAGCTCTCCCAGGAGCAGCTCACCAAGATCGCCGAGATCAAGATGCCTGACCTCAATGCCAACGACATTGACGCCGCCAAGAAGATCATCGCCGGTACCGCCCGCTCCATGGGCGTCACCATCGCTGAGTAGCGATTTCTTTAGGTAATGACGGGTGCCCCGACCGAGGCGCCCGTTATATGTGTGCAATAGGGCACACGATACGATGTGGGAGGGCATAAGCCCGTTTAACCACAGGAGGTAATGCACATGGCTAAGCATGGTAAGAGCTATAACGCCGCTGCCGAGAAGATCGACCGCGCCACGCTCTACACCCCCCTTCAGGCTGCCAAGCTCATCAAGGAGCTCGACACCGCCAAGTTCGACGAGACCGTCGAGGCCCATTTCCGTCTGGGCATCGATACTCGTAAGGCTGACCAGAACATCCGTGGTTCCATCTCTCTGCCCCACGGCACCGGCAAGACCGTTCGTGTTGCCGTCTTCGCCGAGGGCGAGAAGGCTCGCGAGGCCGAGGCTGCCGGCGCCGACATCATCGGTTCCGACGAGCTCGTCGCCCAGATCCAGAAGGGCGAGATCAACTTCGACGCCGCTATCGCTACGCCGAACATGATGGCCAAGGTTGGCCGCATCGGTAAGATCCTTGGTCCCCGTGGCCTCATGCCGAACCCCAAGCTCGGCACCGTGACCATGGACGTCGCCAAGATGGTCTCCGAGCTCAAGGCCGGCCGCGTTGAGTACCGCGCCGACCGTTACGGCATCTGCACGTGCCCCTGGGCAAGAAGTCTTTCTCTGAGCAGCAGCTCGTCGAGAACTATGCTGCCCTGTACACCGAGATCCTGCGCGTCAAGCCCTCTTCCGCTAAGGGCAAGTACGTCAAGTCCATCTCCGTGTCTTCCACCATGGGCCCTGGCGTCAAGGTCGATCCCGCTGTCCAGCGTGACTTCCTGGCTGAGTAACTAACAGTTACTGCCTGAGCAAAGCAAGCATTGCTAAAGAAACCCGGTTCTGCCCCGTGCAGGACCGGGTTTCTTGCTATCTCGGGCCAAAACCACCGCAAAGGGGACAGGCACCTTTGCCGTGGTTTTGGCACTTTGGCGTCAATGTTATGGCATTGCAGCGAGCCGGTTCCAAGTGCCCCAGGTCGCCCCGAAAGAGGAGCGACGCGTACTTTGGTACGCGAGCGACGGCTTGAGGGGCGAGATGGGGTGCTTGGGGCCGGCGCAGCGTCAAGCCTTAAAGTGGTTACCAGGGTGTTCTGGCGGTTGAGGATTCGATGGCCTCGTGGCGCTTGAGCTCGTGCCGCATGGTTTGCGAGTTGAGCCAGGCTGCCTGCCATCACGGATGGGTAGCGCGCTTCGTCCAGCTCAAACTGCGTATAGCCGCAGGCATTGATGATCGTTGTCCCGCATGCATGCTGACGCTCACGTTGAAAGTCGCGACCATAGCATTGGTGCACATGCCCGTGCACCATATAGTCGGGATTCCAGGTCTCGAGCGCTGTGTTAAAGCATTCGAATCCTCGATGTGGCAGATCATCCAGATCGCCCACACCGGCGGCGGGTGCATGGGTGAGCAAGATGTCGCAGCCGCCGACCATCCTGATTTTACGCGACAGCTTGCGCACGCGCTTGGCCATCTCGCGCTCGCTATACATGTTGGCACCGTCTCGGTAGCGCATGGAGCCGCCAAGCCCCGCAATGCGGACGCCTCGATACACGTACACGGTGTCTTCGACGCAGATACAGCCGCCCGGTGCATGACGTGCGTAGCGGTCATCGTGATTGCCGCGCACGTAGATGAGCGGTTTGTTGATGACCGTGACCAAAAACTCAAGATAGTCCGGGTCCAGATCGCCAGCGGACAAAATCAGGTCGACACCTTCAAAGCGCTCCTTGCGAAAGCACTCCCATAGGCATCGTTCTTCGGTATCGGCTATGGCAAGGATTTTCATAGGGCGTGGACTTTCGGCTCATCGTCGAGTTGTGGAATGGTGCCCACCACGTTGTCGGCCAGCCAGTCCATCTCGACGATTTGCGTACTCGGCAGTGGGGGAAAGCCCTCGATCTGCACCACGCCGTCTTGGCTATGGAGTTCGCCGCCAAATGGATTGATGGAACCCTCGACGATGCCATTGCGGAGCAGCTGAACGAGCTTACGTGTCTGATAGGGCAGGCCCGGAGCGTAGCGAATATCGATAACGCCCGAGCTCATGCCGTACCAGTAATTGACGGCGCGAACCTGGCTGGCGTCACTGGTCTCATCCCAGGTGCCATGCAGCAGGCTTCGCACGATAAGCTCGTAGTATCGGCCCCAGTTCCATACCGGCATGGCGATGCCGGCAACTTTGCCATCGACCAGGCGGTGGAGTCCGTAGGCCGTGGGGTCCTCCAACGACTTTGACATGTCAGCGCCGGTCATAACACTCACGCCTCGCGACACATGGCCTCGGCAAGACCGCCGGCGGGCACATCGCCCCAGGTGAGGATTACCTGCGCGCGGGGGTCGAGCAGCGAGGCGCCGATGGCAAAGGCGTTGATCTCGCTGAGTGCGCCCGAGGCGAAGACCGACGCGTGGTAGCCAATGCGATGGTTGTCCGCCATGCTGGCGGCAAGGGCGCCCAGGAGAAACTTGGCCTCGTACATCTTGCCAAAGTACGAACGGACGCTTTGGTGGGGAAGGCCAATAGAGCAGTTGAGGAACCGAACCTGGGGATACTCGACGGCAGCCCTGAGCGTGTATTCCATCAGGCGGTGTGAGGTCGAGAAGATGACGTTGTCTCCATGTTTGACAGCGGTTTCCACGGCGGCGTAGAACACGTCCGGATCGTGGCAGTCCTCGAATGCCTCGGTGCGCACGATACCGCCAAAGTGCTCATCGAGATACTGACGCCCTTGGTCGTGCAGGCTGTCCCAGCTCGACGATGCACAGGGGAATTCATGGATAAAGGCGATGCGCAGAGGGTTGGCCACCGAGTAGACGGTCTTGCCCATAAAGAAGTTGAGCACGCCGGAGGTGGACTTGGCGGGTGACTCCTTCTCATCGACGCTCGGTGCCTCGACAAGATCGACCTTCTCCTCATCACTTTTGCCGGCAATGACCAACTCGCGCCAAATCTTGCACAGGCGGTTTACGACGATGTCCGTCGGCGTGTCCAGCAGACGGTCTTGGTTGTACACGTTGAGGTATACGAGCATTGCGTCGGCGGGAGTAATATCCAGATGGTCGCCGCCGGCGCGCAGGTAGGCGCGCTTAAAGAGCAAGAAGGTATGGCGCAGATAGTTCAACCTTTTTCTGCGGCCATTTTTCGATAAGGTTCTGGCCGAGCATCTTGGCGAGCGTTTCGTAGCTTCCCTCACGCGAGAACTCGATCTCGTATAGGGGGCAGACGCGCCAAAACGCGCAGAACTCGCCGTACAGGCGACTTTCGACAGAATCCCATTTGCCGGGGTAGAGACGGGTGACCCTAGCCGAAACCGTTGGAGCGTCCAGGAATTTGAGGACACTAACGCGCTTGTTGCCCTCCTGGACGTAGAACCGATGCATGAACTCGGTGACGATGATGGGGTCGCGATAGCCCTCGGTCACCTGGATGTCGTAGAGGTTGGACACTTGCGGGCGAATTCGGTGCCAAACGGCAGCAGGGGCATAAAGTTACACGAAAAGGCAGACTGACGGCCTTTGGTGACCGTGCCGACGACCATTTCGAGCGGAATGTCCCTCAGGCCGACGCTCTCTCGCTGACCTAAGGGGAGCTGGGCAACGAGGCCGTCGAGGTCCGTAAGGTACGGGTGCTCGCTTTGGCTGATGGCGCGACGACGTCCCTGCTCGCCGCGCTTGCGTGCTTGACGATAGGCCTCTTCCATGGTGTCTACTCCCTTAGTCGTTTAAACAACGATATGAACCATGGTACCACGATGCGAAACCACCAGAAAGGTGCCTGGCCCTTTGTGGTGGTTTTAGGCGATGATGGGGGCGATGGCGCGGATGCAGGCGTCGGCTGCCGTAAAGGTGGTGCTGTCGTCGCTGACGATAAAGATGATCTTGCCCTTAATGCCAAAGTCGCCGATTTCGCTAAAGAGCACGTAGGGCTCCTTGTCAAAGCTCGAGATGGGAAGCACGGCGGCCTTGGTGGCGTCGGTGAGTTCATCTGCCAGCGCGTCCAGTGAAGCCCACTTGGACGTGTCCTTGACCGCGACGGGCACGGCAACGCGCCCAAAGGGCATCAAATGCACGAGCGTGTTCTTGGAGATGTTGGAGTTGGGGACGATGATGGTTTGCCCACAGGCGTCCTCGATGGTCGTATGACGCCAGGTGATGTCTTGGACCACGCCCGACACGCCGCCGACCTCGATATTGTCGCCGGGCTTGATGATGCCCATAAAGGTCACCTGCATGCCACCGATAAGGTTTGACAGCGTGTCCTGAAAGCCGAGCGAGATGGCGATGCCGCCGACGCCAAGAGCGGCGACGAGGGCGTTTGCGTTAATGCCAAAGCAGTTGTCGAGGATAAAGCTGCCGCCGATCGTCCAGATGACGGCACGCGCGATGTTGATGAAGATGCTCGATGCCGGAAGCGGGTTGTCGTCGCGGTTGAGCAGGTGGCGCAGGGTCTTGGATACGACCTTGGTGGCGATGGCGGTGCCTATTACCAAGATGACGGCCCAGATGATGTTGTGGACCCACCGTTGCTCAAAGAAATGAAGAATCGGTTCAAACAATTCCATGTAGGGAAAACCTCCTAATGATCGTCCAACCATGATACCCACCAAGAAGCCCGTCCGATCAAATTCGGACGGGCTTCTGTGCTCGATATAAGGTCTGCACGGCGGGGCTGCAAGGCCCGGCGGTGTAGCTTAGCGGCGGCGCTTCCAGATAATGCCGAGCATGATGACGATGATGCCGCCGATGAGGCATGCGACGACCACGGCCAGCGTGCGGTCTCCCGTTGCGGCAAGCTTGCCGGTCGTCTTTTTGGTGATGACCTTCGTGGTCGTCGTGTCCGTCTTAGGCGAGGGCTTAGGCGTCGGGGCCGGTGTAGGCGTGGGATCCACGGCTGCGGAGCCGAAGCTGATGGTGCCGGCGAGCCCGGTCATCTTGCTCTCCCAGCCATTCTGCCCAATCAGCGCTCTGAGTGCTGCCTCACAGGTGCCCCACTCGGTGTGCTTGGTGGCGTTTGCGAAGGTGGGAAAGTCGGTCGTGTTGGTAATGATGTAGTTGTTGGTGGCGACGGTATAGGTCTTGGCGGGATCGAGCGTGCTGCCGTCTTTGGTGAGCGTGGCACTCACGATGCGCTTGCCTTCAGACTGCGTCCAGTCGATTGTTACGTTGATGCCGCCAAAGGAAAGAACGCTGCCGGAGTCGTCGGGCCACTTGTACATGTCCTGGGCTTCCTGCTCGGTGTGACCGGCTGCGACGTAGGCTTGCTGAAGTTCGTAGCTGTCATTGCATTTGTCGCTAATTTCCAACGAGTGCTCAAGCGCTGCGAGGAAGTCCGCGCCGGTCATGGTCCAGGTCTCCAAGGTGTTGCCGTAGGGCGAGATGGCGATGACGTTGCCGGCGGTCACGTTGCCCGCCGCGATGCCGCCGCGGATGCCGCCCGCGTTTTCGATAGCGAGATCTGCACCCGTCAGGGCAAGATAGGAGCTGCAAATCACATGCCCGATGGTTTGGGCCTTGGTGGTGTCGCCCTCCTTGCTGGGGCGGAAATCGGTGGTGCGCACCATCTCCCAGCCATGTGTGCCCGCCGCGTCCTCGCCATAGAAATAGTTGGCGGTGGATGTGCCGAGTACCTTATTCGATTCGATTTCAAAGGCGTCGTCGAGCGGCTTGATTTTGTTGTTGCGGACCTCATCAAGGATGTTCTGGTTATTAGGGTCTGCCAAAAGGTCGTCGACGTCCTTGGCGGCGTAGAGCGTCTCGGCGCTGCCGCCTGCGGAGACTGTCACTATGTCGTCGTTGGTGCTTTCGGTACCCTTGGTGTCGCACTCATAGGGAATGGAAAGCAGACCAACCTCGGCAAAGGCGCTGCCCGCCTCGACGACGCGGACCGGCTTGCCATCGGCCCCCGTTACGTTCTCGTTTAAGTTGATGTGCTCGTGGCCTGCGACCAGGGCATCGACGCCATTGAGCTGTGCGGCAAAGGCCTTGGCGTTGAGCGTATGTGCGATACAAACGACAACGTTGCAGCCTCATCCTCGCGCAGTCGCTTGGCCTCGGCATTGATGGCGTCCGCCGCACCCGAGAACGACGTGCCCTCGACCAGGTCCGCGCGCAGCGAGGAGCCCAGCGACTCATCCATGGCTCCGACGACGCCGACCTTAATCTTATAGTTAAACGTGGAACTGTCCTCGCCGTCCTTCCAAATGCGGTTGAGCGTCTTGGTGATGCTCGAGCTCCATACGCCGCTCGTAGACTTCGCGTTCGCACAGAGCATGGCGAAGGGCGTGCCGGTGGTGCTGTAGCCGGTCATGGTGCGGAGCTTGTCCGCGCCGTAGCTCCAGTCGTGGTTGCCCGGTGTGGTCGCGTCGTAGCCGTTTGCGTAGAAGGTGTTCATGAGTTCGGCGATGCTCTTGCCCTCGCTCATGGTGGCAAAGGACTGCCCGTGGAAGGTGTCGCCTGCATCGAGCAGAAAGTCGGGGGCGTTGTTCTGGGCGCTATAGAGAACCGCCAGTCCGTCAAAGCCAATGGTGCCGGTGCCCTTGCTTTCGTTGTAGCTGTACTTGTAGCTGCCGTGGATATCGTTGGTGTGCATGACGGTCACGGTGCCATAGATCGCTTGGGGCAGATCGCTCGCAAGGGCGAGGCTGGGTGCGCCAGTGAGCACGCCGGCAAGCAGCGCGGCGGTTAACGCAAGGCGGGGGACGAATCTTTTCATGGCAGTCTCCTTATTCCTAAACAAAAACCACCACAAAGGTGCCTGTCCCCTTTGTGGTGGTTTCTAGGTCGTTAGCTCAGCAACATGCGGTCGTTGGCGAGCTCGCCGCCCGAGACCTCCTCGAACTTCTGCAGCAGGTCGGCCACGGTGAGTGACTTCTTCTCATCGCCCGCCACGTCGTAAATCACGTGACCTTCGTGCATCATGATCAGGCGATTGCCCAGACGGATGGCGTCGTTCATGTTGTGCGTGACCATGAGCGTGGTCAGGTGGTTCTCGTCGACGATCTCCTCGGTCAGGTTGAGCACCTTAGAAGCCGTCTTGGGGTCGAGTGCGGCGGTGTGCTCGTCGAGCAGCAGCAGGCGCGGCTTGGTGAGCGTGGCCATCAGCAGGGTGAGTGCCTGGCGCTGACCACCCGAGAGCAGGCCGACCTTGGCATTGAGGCGTGTGTCCAGGCCAAGGTCCAGGCGTTTGAGCAGCTCAACATACTCATCCTTCTCGGCCTTGGTGACGCCCCACGAAAGACCGCGACGCTGGCCGCGGCGCTTGGCGAGGGCCAGGTTCTCGGCAATCTGCATGTCGGCTGCGGTGCCACGCATGGGGTCCTGGAACACACGGCCCAGGTACTTGGCGCGCTGCGACTCGCTCAGACGCGAGATGTCGGTGCCGTCGAGCTCGATAACGCCCGAATCGAGCGGATACACGCCGGCGATCATGTTGAGCAGCGTGGACTTACCAGCGCCGTTGCCGCCGATCACGGTTACAAAGTCGCCGTCGTTAAGGGTGAGGTCGACGCCGGTGAGTGCGCGCTTCTCGGTGACGGTGCCCTTGTTAAAGGTCTTCTTGACGTGCGAGAGCTTAAGCATCTGCCTCATCCCCCTTCGTGTAGGAGCTGCGGAGCTATAGCGCTCCCAAACCACGGGCACGCACAGGGCCACGGCAACGATCACGGCGGAGAGCAGCTTCATGTCGTTGGCATCCATGCCCAGCTGCAGCACGATGGCACGAATGAGGAAGTACACCACGGAGCCAAAGACTGCAGAGGCCAGACGGACGCTAAACTGCGTCAGACCGCCGGGCAGCAGGCGGCCGAGCACCTCGCCGATAACAATGGCGGCAAGACCGATAACGATGGCGCCGGTGCCCATGCCAATGTCAGCGTACTTCTGGCTCTGGCAGATGAGCGCACCCGAAAGGCCGATAAGGGCGTTGGAGAGCACGAGGGCGATCATCTTGGTGGAGTTGGTGTTGACGCCCAGGGCGCGGATCATGTACTCGTTGTTGCCGGTGGCACGCAGCGCCGAGCCGATCTCGGTGCCAAAGAACCAGTACAGGATGGCGACGATGGCCACGGCCAGCACAATGCCAGGATGATGGCAACGGTGGACTGCGGTAGGCCCGTCATGTGGCTGACGGATGAGAAGATGGTGCCCTTGGCAAGGATGGGCGTGTTGGATTTGCCCATGATGCGCAGGTGATGGACCACAGACTGATCTGCGTAAGGATTCCGGCGAGGATTGCGGGAATCTCAAAACGGTGGTCAAGATGCCCG
>ENA-OQJT01000304-OQJT01000304.1-human-gut-metagenome-genome-assembly--contig:-NODE-304-length-12721-cov-1.245673_pt1 | contig 12721 bp, 10 predicted proteins | sample MGYA00242612_ERZ504779 | MGnify/ENA primary metagenome ERZ504779 (study PRJEB26092, sample SAMD00036366) | human gut metagenome | host: Homo sapiens | study: EMG produced TPA metagenomics assembly of...
CAGGGAAATCCGATGGAGCGGCCGGAGCCGTTTTTTGCGGCACAGCCCTTATGGGGAAGAAGTATGGAGGAGCAGCAGGAAGCGCGGGAACGGCAGCGGATGCAGTCGTATTATTCCCGGACGGCATCTGATCTGCAGCGGCTGGTGGAGGCAGAGTGTGACCGCATGGATTACCGCGGCAGCATGATGTACGACGAATTCCCGGACCGGCTCATGATGGAGCACACCTGCCGGAATATCGCACGTCAGTACGGCAGGGAAAACGGCGGGAAGGATGAGAAAACGGCAGAAGAGGAACTGCTCGATTTGATCGGCGTTCTTTTTTATAATGAAATGTTCCGGAGGCGGAGCAGGAGGAAACATTATTACAATCTGTGGCTTTAAACCGCGCCATAAAGTAATAAGAGGGTAACACATTTTTAATAATTTTTCTGTTGTGGTTTTGCGGAAAACAGATTACAATATTAGCGGGGTTGTAAGGGGCTTTATTACACATGTTTACAAACGATTCAGAAAGTTTGGAGAGTATAAATGGAATTACAGAAATTATTACAGGATGAAATCCGGGAAGGGCTGTATCGTATCACGATCAGCGGCCCAAGAGGGGACAGTGAAGTGTCCAAAGTGAGAATACGCCCGGTTGAAATAAAAGGAAAACTGCTCTTTCAGTGCCAGGAGACCGTCGGCACGAAGGAGTTTCATAAAAATATGACAAAAGACGATGTGATCACCCGGATCAGCGACTGGATGAACGGAACCTTCAAGCAGATGCAGCTTGAATCCGACACCTGCACAGCATCCGTTCTGGTCAGCAAAAAGGGAACGATGACGATCAAAAAGAAACCGCATATGAAAGGAACCGGCAAACCCGTCAATCTGGCGCACAACCGGAAGAAACGGTATATTCTGGAAGAAGGAATCCCGGTTCCTTTTTTACAGGATCTCGGTGTTATGACAAAAGAAGGCAAAATCGTGCGGACCCGCTACGACAAGTTCCGCCAGATCAACCGCTTTCTGGAGTTCATCGAAGATATCCTGCCGCAGCTCCCATCGGACCGCGAGATCACGATTCTCGATTTCGGCTGCGGAAAATCGTATCTGACGTTTGCGATGTATTATTACTTCCGCGAACTGAAAAAACTGGATGTCAATATCATCGGACTTGACTTGAAAGAGGATGTCATTGCAATCTGCAACGGACTGGCAGAGAAATATGGCTATGAAAAGCTGCATTTCTACCAGGGTGACATCGCTTCTTATACCGGCCGCGACGAGGTCGATATGGTGGTGACGCTGCACGCGTGCGACACGGCGACTGACTATGCGCTGGAAAAGGCCGTCAAATGGAATGCAAAAGTTATTCTTTCCGTTCCGTGCTGCCAGCATGAGCTGAACCGCCAGATTGCAAACAAAGAACTGTATCCGATCATGGATTACGGCATCTTAAAAGAGCGCATGGCGGCGCTTCTGACCGACGGAATCCGGGCAAAGCTTCTGGAGAATGCAGGCTATGAGACACAGATTCTTGAGTTCATCGACATGGAGCACACGCCGAAGAACCTTCTGATCCGCGCGGTAAAACGCCAGGAAGGCTCGAAAAAAACTGCCGGAAGAACTGAAAGTGTGCATGGAAGCGTACCATGTGAAGCCGACACTGGCAGACCTCCTCACAGAAAAGGAGGAGCCGTGATGAATAAAAGAGCAGCAAGGATTCTGATCCTTTTTCTTGTTTTTGCCGCATCAGTCGGTGTGTTCACACACCTGATGAGCCACGAGACGACGGAGAATGCGACCGATCTGGACGCAGCGAGTCTTCCGGTGCTGTACATGAAGACCGCGGACACGACAGTGAACCGCATGTACGGATACCGCCAGGAGATGAACGGCGTAACGACAAGAGAAAACCTGACACCGCTGCCGATGGACCGTTCGCTTACGCTTGAAATTGATGCGAAGGGACAGAAAATTATAAACGTGACCTATACGGTGGAAAGCACAGACGGCGGAGCGCTGATTGAAAACTCGGTGCTGAAATCGTTTGACGAGGACGGAAGCTATCTGAAAGCAGACTTCCAGTTAGAGACCGCGATTCTGATGAATCAGGAATATACGCTGAAGCTCGAGGTTGCCTACGGAAACGGCCAGTCTGCCTGGTATTACACCCGCATTGTACAGCGCAACGGCGTGGAGGTCGGCGATTATCTGGCCTACACGCAGATGTTTGCGCAGACATGCCTGGATAAAACGCAGGCGGAAGCGCTCGTTCCGCAGCTTGAGCCGGATGAGACGGGGGATAATTCTTCGTTCCTCAATGTCAACATTCATTCCAGCCTCGACCAGATTTCCTGGGGAAGCCTCGCACCGACGATCGTACAGCAGCCGGTGCAGCAGATCAAAGAAGCGAATGAGACGACGACCAGCATCACACAGGAGTACATGATCAGTGCGCAGGATGAGAACGGACAGACGGAGTATTATACCGTAAGCGAGTTCTACCGGATGCGAGAGTCCGACGGAGAGATTATTCTGCTGGACTTCGAGCGGAGCGCACAGCAGATCTTTGATCCGGAGCTTGGTGTTCTGACGAAATCCGGCATTAACCTCGGTGTGACCGGCGAGGATACCAAGTATGTGACGAATACGGCAGGTGATATTGTCGCATTTGTAGTAAACGGTGATCTCTGGTGCTACAACCGCAGCGCCAACAAGACGATCCGCGTTTTCAGCTTCCGTGAGAACGGCAGCATGGATGACCGGGAACAGCACGGAGAGCATGATGTCAACATTGTACGTGTGGATGATGCGGGCGATGTGACGTTTGTTGTTTATGGCTATATGAACCGCGGAAACCACGAGGGTGAAGTGGGAGCAGCCGTTTACTATTATCGCGCCGAGCGGAATGTGGCAACCGAGGAGATTTTCGTTCCGGCGGATATTTCCTACGAGATGCTGAAAAACAGCTCGACCGCCTCTCCTACGTCAACAAGCAGAGAGAGATGTATCTCTATCTGAATGAGAACCTGTGTAAGGTAGATATTGAAACCGGCACGACGACGGTGGTCCGGGAAAGTATCCCGGAGGACTGCTTTGTAGTATCGGAAAGCCAGGAGAGCATCGCGTGGATGGATGCGGACAATGCAAGCAGTGCGATGAACATCACCGTGATGAATCTGGAGAGCGGGGAAACGCAGCGCTTTGCGGCGGATGACGGACAGAAGATCCGGGCACTTGGCTTTATCAATGAAGACTTTGTCTATGGTATGGCAAACGACAGCGATATTTTAAAAGATATTTCTGGCAATGAAGTTTTCGCTATGCATACGGTGCGGATTGTCAGCATCGACGGAAACGTGAAAAAAGAGTATCACCAGGACGGCTATTATGTGACAGGCGTGTCGATTTCGGACGGCCTTCTGGAGCTGGACCGCGTGGTACGCCAGGAAAACGGCTATGCGGATGCGCCGGAGGATCACATCATGAACGGCGAGCAGCAGAGCCAGGAACTGGTGACGGGCCGCCTGGCAACGGTGGACGACAGAAGAGAGCAGCAGTTCCTTCTGGAATTCTCGACGAGCGGCAAAACACAGTCGCTTCTGACACTGACACCGAAATATATCTATTCAACCTTACGGACCGATCTTACGATGTCGTACGACACGGGCAGCGCAGATCTTTACTATGTATATGGAAAAGGAAAACTGATCGCCATTTTAAGCTCCCCGGCCGAGCCGTACAGCTTGCCGATGAGAATGTCGGCGTTGTGCTGAACAGCAGCCAGTCCTATGTGTGGGAGCGCGGAAACCGCCAGCAGGGCATGCGCCTCGACGAGACAACGATGCCGTCGGGATTTCAGAGTGCATCTCTGGACGAAAACGTGCTGAAGGAGTCACTCGGTGATGATTACGAACTGCTGAACCTGACGGGCTGCACAAGAGAAGAAATTCTCTACATGATCAGCAGCGGCTACGGCGTTGTTGTAAAGACCGGCGCGAACGAGAGTCTGCTTCTGACTGGATACGATATTTTTGGAAATTCCTGGCTGTATAACCCGGCAACGGGCGAGACAACTGCACTTTCTGACGATGACAGCGATGCATTGTTCGCACAGAACGGCAATGTCTTCATCAGTTATATTAAAAAAGTAAAGATCGAGTGATTTGCGGGGTTTTCTAATGACGCAAAAAGTGCTAGAATAAAGAAAGCACTATGAATATTTAGGGAGAAAAAAGACAATGAAACTTACAACCATCCGAGAGATTTATAAAAACCGGGAAGCATACCTGGACAAAGAAGTAACCGTAGGCGGCTGGGTGCGCAGCGTACGTGATTCCAAAACCTTTGGTTTCATCGTTCTGCACGACGGAAGCTATTTCGAAACCCTGCAGATCGTATACCACGATGAGATGGAAAACTTCGCTGAGATTTCCAAAATGAACGTCGGCGCAGCCATCATCGTAAAAGGTACCCTCGTTGCTACCCCGCAGGCAAAACAGCCGTTTGAGATTCAGGCGGCAGAAATTACCGTAGAGGGCGTTTCCGCACCGGATTACCCGCTGCAGAAAAAACGCCACTCCATGGAATACCTTCGTACCATTTCCCATCTGCGTCCGAGAACCAACACCTTCCAGGCAGTATTCCGTGTTCGTTCCCTCTGCGCCTATGCGATCCATCAGTTCTTCCAGGAGAGAGACTTCGTTTATGTCAACACCCCGCTGATCACCGGCAGCGACTGCGAGGGAGCCGGCGAGATGTTCCAGGTAACCACCATGGATCTTGACAATATTCCGAAAACCGAGGACGGCGCTGTTGATTTCACACAGGACTTCTTCGGAAAGAAGACAAGCCTTACCGTAAGCGGACAGTTAAACGGCGAGACCTTTGCACAGGCATTCCGCAATATCTACACCTTCGGACCGACCTTCCGTGCAGAAAATTCCAACACCACCCGCCATGCAGCAGAGTTCTGGATGATCGAGCCGGAAATCGCTTTCGCTGATCTGGAGGACGATATGGAGCTTGCTGAGGCAATGCTGAAATATGTCATCCGCTACGTTATGGAGCATGCACCGGAAGAAATGCAGTTCTTCAACAGTTTCGTGGACAAGGGACTGATCGAGCGTCTGAACCATGTCGTAAATTCTGAGTTCGGCCGTGTAACCTACACCGAGGCTATCGAGCTTCTGGAGAAAAACAACGACAAATTCGATTACAAAGTATACTGGGGATGCGATCTGCAGACCGAGCATGAGCGTTATCTGACCGAGCAGATCTTCAAGAGACCGGTTTTCGTTACCGATTATCCGAAGGAGATCAAAGCGTTCTACATGAAGCTGAACGATGACAACAAGACCGTTGCCGCTATGGACTGTCTGGTTCCTGGCATCGGAGAGATCATCGGCGGAAGCCAGCGTGAGGACGACTACGAGAAACTGCTTGGCCGTATGAAAGAGCTGGGACTTGCTGAGGAAGATTACGGATTCTATCTGGACCTCAGAAAATATGGTTCTACCCACCATGCAGGATTCGGACTGGGATTTGAAAGATGCGTCATGTATCTGACCGGAATGGGCAATATCCGCGACGTCATCCCGTTCCCGAGAACAGTAAACAACTGCGAGCTGTAATTACGAAAAGTGATATAGAAACTTAAAAAATACGGATGCCGGGTGCAGTGGAATCCAATGTGGATTTGGTGCACCTGACGTCCGTATTGTAGTAATAGAGAAAATGAATCCAGAAAGGGGTATGCGCCTATGCGGTTTATTCATATTGCGGATGTGCATCTCGGCATGCAGCCGGATGCGGGATTTCCCTGGAGCGAGGAGCGAGGGGAGGCCATCTGGGAGAGCTTCCGGCGGATCATCCGCCTGGCCGGTCGGGAAAAGACGGACTTTCTGCTGATTGCGGGAGATCTGTTTCAGTGCCAGCCGCTTCTGCGGGAACTGAAAGAGGTTAATGATCTCTTTGCTTCCATCCCGGAGACGATCGTCGTGCTGATTGCCGGAAACCACGATTATGTGAAGCGGGAGAGCTTTTACCGCGGTTTCGACTGGGCAGACAACGTGGTAATGCTCCTGTCGCCGGAGCCGGAGTGTGTTGAAGTCCCGGAGAAGAAGACGGCGGTGTACGGATGCAGTTACGACAAAAAAGAGATTCTGGAAAACCGGCTGGACGGCGTGCGGCCGGAGGGAAAAATGAAATATCATCTGCTGCTCGCGCACGGCGGCGATGCCCGCCACATGCCGTGGAATCCGGGCCGCATGGCGCAGGCTGGGTTTGATTATATTGCGTGCGGGCACATTCATAAGCCGGGGATTCTTATTCCCGACAAAATGGCATACGCAGGCGCACTCGAACCGACGGATGAGACGCAGTTGGGGCCGCACGGCTACATCCGCGGAACGGTGGACGAGCACGGCACGCGGATTCAGTTTGTGCCGTTTGCCAGATATGAGTACGAAGATCTGGTGTTGAACGTGACGGAGGATCTGACACAGTATGCGCTGGAGACGAAGCTGAAACAGGAGCTGGCGCTGCGGGAGGATGGGAAGATCCGAAAAATCATCCGCCTGAAACTTGTGGGACACCGTGCCGCCGAGCTGGAATTTTCTCCGAAACGGCTGCTGGACTGCGGCAGAGTCATCTCCGTGGAGGATGAAACACGTCCGGCGTACGATCTGGAACAGCTGAAGAAAACGTATGGCGCTAGTCTGATCAGCGCCTATATTGAAGCATTTGAAACAAAGACGGATGCGCAGTCACAGAAGGCGCTCGACTATGGTCTCGAGGCGCTGCTGGCGGCACGCAGGAACGGCTGAAAAAAAGATTGCGGGAGGTATAGAAGATGAAAATAGAAAAACTGGAAATCCGCAATTTTGGAAAAATGCAGAACCGCACACTGGAATTTTCCGATGGGATTCAGCTCATCAGCGGGGAAAATGAGAGCGGAAAATCGACCGTCCATACCTTCATCCGCAGCATGCTGTTCGGCATGACACGCGGCCGGGGGCGGGCGGCAAAAAATGATGTCTACAGTCGTTATGAGCCATGGGAAAATCCGGCATACTATGCGGGAGAGATGGTGCTTGAAAGCGGCGGCAAACGGTTCCGCCTGACCCGGAATTTCGGGCGGCAGAACGCCAATGCAAAGCTGGTGTGCCTGACGGACGGCGAGGTGCTCTCCGTGGAGGACGGCGATCTTTCCATGCTGCTCGGCGGTGTCAGTGAGATTGTGTATGATAATACGGCTTCGATCGGGCAGTTAAAAGGAAGAACCGAGGAAGGGCTTGCGGATGAGCTGCGGAACTATATGGCAAATTACCAGGGGAGCAGCGATGGAGAGCTCGATGTGGCGGCGGCGCTGGATCTGCTGAAGCAGAAGAGAAAGCGCCTGGAGCAGGAACAGAAAAAGACGCTGGCGGGACTGGAAAAACGGAAGGAAGAACTTGAGACGAAAATTTCCGTTTTTTACGGAGGAGTGCCGTCAGAGCGAGGAGAATCTGCAGCAGGCGAAAGAGCAGATGAAGCGGGATATTTATCAGAAGGATGTGCCGATCGAACGGGTGCGGAAGATGAAAAAAGAATCTCGGAAGAGCCGCAAATGGGGTGCCGCGTGCGTGGCGCTGGCTGGATTTCTCTTGTTCTTATGCATTCTGCAGTTCTTCCATATTGATTCGCTGCTGACGAGAACGGGACTCGGGCTTGCGATTGCGGCGCTCTTGTATCTGGCGTACAGTCTGTTCCGTCACCGGAAAACGGAGGTCGAGCAGGTCGTGACGGAGCCGGAGGAGCAGGCGATCCGCCGCCAGCAGTGGAATGTGGACCGCCTGAAGCAGGAGCTGGGGCAGAAACAGACGGTGCTGTCGAACTTGCAGAGTGAATACGAAGAGCTCTGCATTTCCATGACGGAAAAAGATCATCTGCAGGAAGAACTCGATGCGCTTTCCCTAGCGGGGGAGGCGATCCAGAGTCTCTCCGTACAGATGCAGAGTCGGATCGGCGACCGCTTAAAACAGCAGATGTCAAAAACGCTGTCATCGCTGACGAATGGTCGCTATCTGCAGGTGAATATGGATGAGAATCTGCGGATCGGCCTTCACACCGCAGACGAATATGTGCCGCTTGAACAGGTCAGCCGCGGCACGATCGAGCAGGCGTACTTTGCGCTCCGCATGGCGGCGATGGATGTGCTCTGCGGCGAGGAGGAGCTGCCGGTGATTCTCGATGAATCGTTTGCGTTTTACGATGAAAACCGGCTGAAAGAAACTTTGAAATGGCTGGCGGAAAACCGGACGCAGGTGCTGCTCTTTACGTGTCAGAAGCGGGAGGAGGAAGCACTCTCGGAGATGGGAATTCCGTACCGGAAAATTGTGCTTTAAGTAATGCGGCTCGCAGAGAATCGGTGAGTTGTGGTTTGGAAATAAAGGAGAATAAAAGTTATGCTGACAATAGGATGTCATTTATCATCGTCCAAAGGATATCTTGCCATGGGAAAAGAGGCGGTGTCCATCGGGGCGAATACCTTTCAGTTTTTTACAAGAAACCCGAGAGGAAGCAAGGCGAAAGCCATCGACGAGGCGGATGTCGCAGCGTTTCTTTCTTACAGTAAGGAGCATGGAATCGAGCGCATTTTGGCACATGCGCCGTACACGCTGAATCCGTGCTCGAAGGATGCGCACACGAGAGAGTTTGCATGGATGACGATGGCGGATGATCTGAAACGGATGGAGTATACGCCGGGAAACTGCTACAATTTCCACCCGGGCAGCCATACCGGACAGGGGGCGGAAGAGGGAATCCGTCTGATTTCGGAGATGCTGAATGAAATTTTAAAACCGGAGCAGACGACCACGGTGCTGCTCGAGACGATGGCAGGAAAAGGAACCGAAGTCGGCCGCTCGTTTGAGGAGCTGGCGGCGATTCTGGAGCGCGTGGAATTAAAAGACCACATGGGTGTCTGCCTGGATACGTGCCATGTGTACGATGCGGGATACGATATTGTGGATCACCTCGATGATGTGCTTGAGGGTTCGACCGCGTGGTAGGACTTTCGAAGCTGAAAGCGGTTCATCTGAACGACAGCAAGAATCCGTTTGAGAGCCATAAGGACCGCCATGAGAAGATCGGCGAGGGATCGCTGGGACTTGCGGCATTTGAGCGGATTGTGACACATCCGGCGCTGGCGGGACTGCCGTTCTATCTGGAAACACCGAATGAGCTGGACGGATATGCAAAAGAGATCGCGCTGCTGCGCGGGTTTGCGAAATAGAGGAAGAAGGTAAGAGAAAGTGGAAAACACGAGAGAGAAGAATAAAAGAGCTGACGGAAGAAAAAAGACGTATTTCGACAGGGAAAATAAAAAGAAAGCCGTTCGTACAGAGAAAACAAAGAGCGTGGCACCGGAAAAAGGAAAGCAGAAAAAGAGTTCATCATCGTCGAAATGTCCTTATCAGAAAAAATGCGGCGGATGCACATATCTGAACCTCTCCTACGAAGAGCAGCTCGCGAAAAAAGAGCAGTTCCTGAAGAAGACTCTGAAGGGCATCGTCCCGGTCAAAGGCATGGTTGGCATGGAAAATCCTTATCATTACCGGAATAAAGTCAATTCCGCCTTTGCACGCAAAAAAGACGGAACGATCATATCCGGCATTTATGAAAAGGGCACACACAAAGTGGTCCCGGTCGATGAGTGCCTGCTCGAGGATCAGCGTGCCGATGCCATCATCCGCGATATCCGCAGTCTGCTGAAGAGCTTCAAAATCATGATCTACAACGAGGACAGCGGCTACGGCCTCCTGCGCCACGTCATGGTGCGCACCGGCTTTGCTTCCGGCGAGATCATGGTCGTCCTCGTCTGCGTATCACCAGTCTTCCCGTCAAAAAACAACTTCGTAAAGGCCCTGCGCAAACTCCACCCGGAGATCACCACGATCGTACTGAACGTCAACGACCGCACCGACAGCATGGTACTCGGAAAACGCGACATTGTCCTCTTCGGACGCGGTTACATCGAGGATGAACTCTGCGGCTGCACCTTCCGCATCTCCCCGCAGTCCTTCTACCAGGTCAACCCGGTTCAGACGAAAAAACTGTACGAAAAAGCCATCTCCCTGGCCGGCCTCACCGGAAACGAACGCGTCCTGGACGCCTACTGCGGAATCGGAACCATCGGCCTCATCGCATCCCGCGATGCCAGAGAAGTCATCAGCGTCGAACTGAACCCGGACGCCGTCCGCGATGCCGTAACAAACGCCAAACGAAACCAAATCAAAAACGTCTCCTTCTACCAGAACGACGCCGGCGCCTTCATGGTCTCCATGGCCGAAAAAGGCGAAAAAGCCGATGTCGTCTTCATGGACCCGCCAAGAGCCGGCAGTGATGAAGCCTTTCTGTCCTCTGTCGTAACCCTTTCACCGAAAAAAGTGGTCTACGTCTCCTGCAATCCGGAGACATTGGCGAGAGACCTGCGGTATCTGACGAAACATGGATATAAGGCAGAAGAGGCATGGGGGTATGATATGTTCGCGTGGTCGGAGCATGTGGAAAGTATCGTGTTGCTTTCCAAACTTAAATCAAATAAGTTGAAGCATATCAATGTGGAATTAGAGATGGATGAGCTTGATTTGATGGCGGCGGAGAGTAAAGCGACCTATGAGGAAGTCAAGGATTATGTTTCTAAAGCAAAGCGGATTGAAAGTTAGCAACTTGTATATCGCACAGGTGAAGCAGAAATGCGGCATTATTGAGAGGGCAAATTATAACCTGTCAAAATTGGAAAACTCTAGACAGCCGAAGTGTCCGCCAGGGAAAGAAGCGGCTATAAGGGAGGCACTGGAACATTTTCGGATGATATGACGATATCGTAGAATAGGAGAATCCTTTTTCTTTGACTTGGTTCTTTAAGTCCCTTTGTTAGTTTTGGTTAGTGGGACATAATTTTACATTTGAAGAAACGTGAATACGTATCGGAAGATAGATAGAGAGTTCAAACAGATACGAAGGAGTTTTGTTCATAAATGATAGAAAAAAATAAGATTTTAGAATCATGGATAATGGTGGAACATTTATCGGAGGGAGACATCGGTTTGAATGATAAGGCTATTCTCACTCTGAATGATTTGCAGGAACAGGATTTCTATTCTCTGTTTCTGCATAAAATTGAGAAAAAGAAATGGAATCGACGGCAAAAAGGAGGAGTCGTTGTCTATTTTGATATTTTTAAATTTCAGGAAGTTGTGGACATACTTCATGCAGAGTATGGTTTGGAAGCGACGGATGAGGATATTCGTTTCGGAGACAAGTTCAGTTTTGCGCTGTATTTCGATAAGAATCTTAATTTTCTGGAGGATATGACATTCTTTACAGAAAGTGCTTACATACGGAAATTCAAAAAAGTTCCCTATGAGAAAGAGTTTCGGGAATTTGAGAAAGATTTTAAAAATCAGCTTGCTCAGGATTTTGATGAGACAGCAGGGGATTCGGCGAAGTTTAATGCTGCGATGCAAAAGGAACTCCTGCGACATGAGGTTAATATAATAAATTGCCGGATGAAGATTTTGGGAAATATCGAGACTGAAGCGACGAATCTGCATTCTTTTTTCATCGATGATCTGGAAAAAGCAAAAAAAATCGAAACGGTTAATTTGAATGCTTATTTGTATGGAAATAAAAAGGAACGCATGAACCTTGACAGCAAAAAAGATTCAGTGAATTTTCATCCGCATCTGTTTGAACAAATTCTGCAGCCGAAGAATTATCCCCTGGGAAGGTTTCCAAGCAATACGACATATGCGCTTTCTCTGATGCAGCAAGTTGCGGTAAACTTATCCATCGGCTTTGACAACAATCAGATGAGAAGTGTCAACGGTCCGCCTGGAACCGGAAAAACGACGCTTTTGAAGGACATATTTGCGCAGTTAGTGGTACAGCAGGCGTATAGTATTGCGAAACTTTCGGACCATTTTATCAAAGGAACAGAGAAAACAATTTATTTTAATCATGCATCGATTGGAGAGATCCCGGAACATATTATCGAAAATAATATCGTGGTTGCAAGTTCGAATAATGGTGCGGTTCAAAACATTGTGAACGAACTTCCGTTGAGTAAGGAGATTGACAATTTTCTAATCAATGAACTGAAAGAAGCGGACTATTTTTGTGAGATATCGAATGCGAAGGTGTCGGTAGAGTGGCTGGAAGATGAGAACGGGAAGAAAAGAGAGGAACTGGTAAAAGAATCTGTTCCGGGAGAAGAAAAGTTTTGGGGAGTATTTTCACTTGAAGGTGGAAAAGCGAATAATATGAGCAATATCCTCACGAACATGAAGCATATCCACAAATATTTGGAAGAAGATTATCTGCCGAATCAAGGTATATATAAACAATTTCTGAGTCATTATGAGGAAGTAAAAGCGATTCGAACAAAAAGGCAGGAATTTGCAGATAGCGTTCGGATGTATCAGGAATATACTCAAAAGATGGAACAGGTTCGTGGCAGCTATCAAGAAAAATTAGAGAAGAAAGAGCATGAATTGTGCGTAGAACTTAAGAAGCTTGCAGAAAATAAACAGGAATGCGGGCAGCAGTTGGAACAGTTACATCTCAGTTTGAAAGAGGTACAAAAACAGGGCAGAAGCTGTCCGAAAAAAATATGGACAGTATGAACCAGTGCCTTCAAGTACACAAGGAGCAACGTCCTTGCTTCTTTGCGGGAAAGAAAAAG
>ENA-OQJT01000306-OQJT01000306.1-human-gut-metagenome-genome-assembly--contig:-NODE-306-length-12686-cov-1.295963_pt1 | contig 12686 bp, 10 predicted proteins | sample MGYA00242612_ERZ504779 | MGnify/ENA primary metagenome ERZ504779 (study PRJEB26092, sample SAMD00036366) | human gut metagenome | host: Homo sapiens | study: EMG produced TPA metagenomics assembly of...
CAGCAGCTGACATATTCCTATCAGAATCACTGCGCATCCTCGCGGAGCGTTTATCTCAGTCGGAGATTGGACTCCCACTGAGATAAATTTGCTATTACTCACCAGCTGAAGAAGTGGGAGTCTTCTCGACTGAGATAAAATCTCCGGGACATCCGGTACAATCTGCACAAAATATTCTCTCATACCATCAGTATACAGGAAATGTGCATGAAAAGACATTGATATTTTCTTAAGATTTTTTATCTTTTTTCTATAGCCGGCTCACAGACTCCTTCTGCTCCGGCAAGCAGAATCATCAGAAGCAGATCTCTCTGTGGTCCAAGCCATGCTTCTTTTGGCTCGTACCATTCCTGAAGGGTATGGATTCCGTCTTCTTCTCCACCTCTTCCAACAGTAATTGCCGGGATTCCCATACTAATCGGGATATTCGCATCCGTACTGCTCTCATACCGATACTCCGGTTCAAGCCCCAGCAGTTCTGCCGCCCGGAATGCTGCTTTCACGATTGCACAGTCCTTTGGCTGTGCCCCCGCCGGTCTCACACCGCGTCCTTCGATCTGCACTTTGATCTGCGGCTTTGAAGCATCCCATCTTGCATTTTCTTCTTCCACTGCCTGTTTGATCACTTTATGAAGTTCTTTGTCCAATCGGTTCAGCTCTTCTTCGCTGTCCGAACGGAGGTCTACCAGCATGGATGCAGAACCTGAAATTGTATTTACAGAAGTTCCTCCCTGGATTACGCCTACGTTAAATGTTGTCTTCGGCTCATTCGGGACCTGGAATTCTGCGATCTGTGCAATGGCTCGTCCCATTGCATGGATTGGATTGGGAATGCCAAAGTTCTGGAAACTGTGACCACCTCTTCCGGTAAATGTCACCTCATAACGGTGACTTCCTGTTGCCGTATAGATCACCCCGCCCGTATACTGGTTATCAATCGAGACAAATGCATCTACCTCTGGACATTCTTCTGAAGCTTTGTTGTCGTATCCGAACAGATACTTCACGCCCCTTAGATCTCCAAGTCCCTCTTCGCACACATTTGCACAGAAGATCAAGTCCCCTTTTGTGTGAAGATCTGCATGGATCATTGCTTTCGCCACTGCGATCATCTCTGCCACTGCATGTGTGTCATCGTTAATGCCAGGGCAATAATAACGATTCCCTTCTTTCCTTATCGACAGATCTGTCCCTTCCGGAAATACTGTGTCTGTGTGTGCTGCAAGCATTACACTTGGTCCCTCACCGGTTCCCGGCCAGATCCCAAGCACATTTCCAACAGCGTCAATCCTGACATCCCTAAGCCCGATCTCCCGGAACCGCTCCCGGATATACTCCGCTTTTTTCTCTTCCTTATAAGAAGGTGCCGGGATCTGACACATATTGAGCATGTCCTGAGTCGTTGCCGGATCTTCTTCCTTTATATATTCCAATGCCTGTTTTATTTTTTCATTTTCAAGAATCATTTCCCTGTTTCCCTTCGTTCTGTGTACTTTGTATTTTGCTGTAATAAACACTTTTAGTATATCATATTTTCTTAATGATACCGTGATTTTGCGGATTTTCTATAACAGTAATTTTTTTATTGAACTTTTTCATTTATCGTGGTATACTCTGACTAAAGTTTTGAACTTTTAAATTGAACTTTTTAGAGATTTTCGTATTGAAGCAGATTTTAAATTGAACTTTATATTTTGTTAATACTTTATTAATGGGGTCTGACCACCGGAAGGATGCCCCCAGAAAGGAGCTTTATGGAAACCTTTGCAGACAGATTAAAAGCCGCTATGAACGAGCAAGGCCTGAAGCAGGTTGATCTTGTTCGTCTTGCCCAGCAGAAAGGGATCAAGCTTGGGAAAAGTCATGTCAGCCAGTATGTCAGTGGGAAGACAATCCCGCGTACCGACATCTTACATTTTTTGGCAGATGCCCTGCAGGTTGATCCTGACTGGTTAAACAATAATAATGATTCCACACTGTCAGATGTTGATAAGATACAGACATCCGCAGATAATTCAGGAGGTATGAAAGTGAGAGAATTCAAGAAATCATCCAAGTTAAATAATGTATTATATGATGTGAGAGGTCCGGTTGTCGATGAGGCTGCCAAAATGGAAGAGATGGGAACTCATGTACTGAAGCTTAATATCGGAAATCCGGCTCCGTTTGGCTTCCGTACCCCGGATGAGGTGATCTATGACATGAGCCGTCAGCTTTCTGACTGCGAAGGCTACTCTGCTTCTGCCGGTCTGTTCTCTGCACGAAAAGCGATCATGCAGTATGCCCAGTTAAAGCACCTGCCGAATGTAACGATGAGCGATATTTACACAGGAAATGGTGTCAGTGAGCTGATCAATCTTACCATGTCTGCTCTTTTGGATACAGGGGATGAGATTCTTATCCCGTCTCCGGATTATCCGCTCTGGACAGCTTGTGCTACACTTGCCGGTGGAAAGCCTGTGCACTATATCTGTGATGAGCAGTCTGACTGGTATCCGGATATCGAAGATATGCGTAAGAAGATCAACGACCGTACAAAAGCGATCGTTATCATCAATCCAAACAATCCGACCGGTGCTCTTTATCCGAAGGAAGTACTGCAGCAGATTGTAGACCTCGCAAGAGAACACCAGCTGATCATTTTCTCTGATGAGATTTATGACCGTCTTGTTATGGATGGAAAAGAGCATGTTTCTATTGCTTCTCTCGCACCGGATCTGTTCTGCGTGACATTCAGCGGACTGTCCAAGTCCCATATGATCGCCGGATTCCGTATCGGATGGATGATCTTAAGTGGAAATAAAAATATTGCAAGAGACTATATCGAAGGAATCAAGATGCTTTCCAACATGCGTCTTTGCTCTAACGTTCCGGCACAGTCCATTGTACAGACAGCTCTCGGCGGACACCAGAGTGTAAATGATTATATTGTTCCGGGAGGACGTATTTACGAGCAGCGTGAATATGTTTACAAGGCTCTGACGGATATTCCGGGAATCAGCGCAGTAAAACCGCAGGCTGCATTTTATATGTTCCCGAAGATTGATACGAAGAAGTTTAATATTGTGAATGATGAGAAATTTGCTCTTGATCTGCTTCGTGACAAGAAGATCCTGATTGTTCAGGGAAGTGGATTTAACTGGCATCAGCCGGATCATTTCCGTGTGGTTTATCTGCCACGTATTGAAGTACTGAAAGAGGCGGTTGGTAAGATTGGGGAGTTTCTGCAGTATTATAGACAGTAGGAATTCAAAAAATGAGCTTTGGAAAGCCAAAACTTTCCAGAGCTCATTTTTTTCAGGGCAAAGTCCAACTTTATCCAAGCAGTTCTCTTACCATCTCTGCATCAAATTCAACTTTCTCCACATGGTTCACCTCAATCTGATACAGCGCATTCGCTGCGATGTGTTCTGCTGCCTGTTCCAGATCTCGAATTCCTGATGTATTGGAGTACAGTTCAATCACTTCATTGAGTGCCTCTTCTGTCATAATGCACTCTTCTGCCTTCAGGCTCATGCGTTTCAGCACCTTCGGAAGTGCGAATTTGGAGAAGATTACTTTCTTCTCTTCCGGTGTATAATCCGGGATATCAATGACAGCGAAACGGGACATGAGCGGTGCACTGATCTGATCCTTGTCATTCGCTGTAGCGATTGGATATACACCAACGGTAGGAATCATACACTCCATGTAATTGTCTGTAAATCCAAGGTTGTCCAGCAGTGTAAGTAAAACATCTGCCGGGTTTCCGTTTCCCTTTCCGGATGCCGCCTTATCCAGCTCATTAATAATGAATACCAGATTGGATTCCCCTGCCATGGAGAATGCTTCCATGATAATACCTGGCTTTGCGTTTGAATAGATTCTTGAACTTCCTGTCAGCTGTTCCGGATCGTTAATGGAACTCATATCCAGTGTTGTCCAAGGAAGTTTAAGGATTCTTGCAACTGCATAAGCAATCTGAGATTTACCTGTTCCTGCCGGTCCGACAAGCAGAAGTCCGTACGCCGGAAGTGTGTGTGTACGGTTGATCTGAATGATCGTTTCTATGATTCTCTGCTTTACTTTCTCCATTCCATACAGCTCTTCATCCAGAATTCTTCTCGCTTCATCCGGATCGATTGCTTCAAAGTAATTACTCTTCCACTGAATATTCATCATAATAGATAGTGCTCTCTGTGCATGACGACGCTCTTCCTGAGAGACCTCGTGAGAACGTGCAACTGCAAGATTTCTTCTTGCCCACAGACGAATGTTATCCGGAAGTGTACGTCCTGCGCACGTCATAAAGTCTGTAATACTCTGAATACTTGTAAGCTTCATGTCATCTCCGGACTCTTCCTGCTCGTCATCATTGATCTCTTCTTTTGGCGCATCACTTGCAAACAGCCGCTCGATCATAAACTGAAGGAAGCCGTCCTCAGCAGATAATTTTGTTCCGCCTCCAAATGCGATCTCACGGATTCTGTAAACGGCATAACCATCCGGCTTATTTTCTCCGGAAAGACGTACATTAATGTGATTTTCTCCAAGCCATTTTAAAAGGCTGACAAAACGTGCATCCACTTTCAGGATATCTGCGCTGCATGTTCCGTCCTTTTCATCAAACTCAAATGCGGTCTGCTTATTCTGATTGGTAAATACACCGCAGGAATGATGATTCCACTTCCGGTTCTGGTTATCCAGAACAAGAATCGGACACTCCGGTGTCGCATGGTCTTCGTTGGAACAAAATGTTGTATAAGTACACTGAACTTCTTTCTTATCTTCCGGTGCACTGTTAAAGTCAAATACTGGCATACTTTCATCTCCTCATGTTTTGTTTTCAGAAACATTACTATTCTACCACAAACTTTTTGAAAGAAAAAGGAAGAATATTATGCATATTCCAGGTTTATTTCTATCGAATATCTTAAGATATCCTAAAACTTGGCTGCATTTCTTGTAACTTGTATCTTTTTATGCTACGATACTTTTCAGAAGGATCTTGTCAACTTCTGACATTTTTCGAACTAATTCATGCAAAGGAGAATCTTCTATGAAAATCTGTCCAAAATGTAATTCACTCTGCGAAGACAGTGCTTCTTTCTGTCAGGAATGTGGTGCTCCACTTCCTGCTCCTAATGATAATGCTCATACACAGGAGAATCAAAAGCAGCAGGAAAGCCAGTTCCAGCAGAATGCATATTACCAGAATGCATACCAGAACAACTATAATCAGAACAATTATTATCGGAACGGGGCAACTGCAGGCATTATGCCACGTAATCTTGTGCTTGCAATTGTTTTTTCTTTTCTCACCTGCGGCATCTACAGTATCTACTGGATGATCAAGCTGAATGATGAGGTGAATCAGCTGGCCGGAGAGCCACAGGCAACAAGCGGAGGCATGGTATTCCTATTTTCTTTGATCACCTGTGGAATCTATGGTATTTACTGGGCTTATAAGATGGGAGAACGCTGTGACCGCATCAGAGGAATACAGGGGAATTCTTCTATTCTCTACCTGGTTCTCTCGATTTTAGGATTAGATATTGTATATTTCTGCTTATTGCAGGATATGATCAACAAAGAGGTATCTTAATGTAAAGAGGATACATAGAAATTCTTGTCACATACAAGTTTTCTATGTATCCTCTTTCTTCTATCTTTCTATTGCATTAGACATGGAAACATCCACCGCCAATAAATTCTCTCAAAAGTGAATTCGTTGGCACATTGTCATTTCCGATTCCTACGAAATAATCCAGGAATTTCAACAACCGCTTTGCTTCAACATATTCTGGAGAGTCTTTGCTTACGCCAAGAAGCAACGGCTCCACATACTGTTTCAACACTGCCAGTTCATAGATCAGGGAAGAGTTAAACATCACATCTGCATATTCCTGATATGGGAAAATATTCTTTTCTTCTCCTCTTCTCACTGACGGCCACATTGAGATGGTCTTCGTCGCCGATGCCCCTCTTGTTCTTGCATCCCTGACAAGTCTTCGGATCAAACGTCCGTCTGTAGACGGAATCCGGTTATGCTCATCAATATTCAGCTGTGTTAATGCACTGATATAGATCCTGAATTTCCGGTCATCACATAACTGTTCTGTCAGCTTCGGATTCAGGCAATGGATTCCTTCGATTACAAGGATATCATTTTCACCGAGTTTCTTTGGCTTTGTTTCAAAATTCCGTTTACCGGTCTTAAAGTCAAAAACCGGAAGATAGACTTCCTCGCCTGCCAGAAGATTGCTCATGTCCTCATTGAACTTTTCCACATCGATTGCTTCAATGCATTCGAAGTTATAATTTCCATCCTCGTCTTTCGGTGTTTTCTCCCGATCCACGAAATAATTATCTACAGAAATCGGATGTGGATGAAGCCCGTTCACTCTAAGCTGAATGGATAAGCGATGTGAAAATGTTGTCTTGCCGGAAGAAGAAGGTCCTGCGATCAGAACAAACTTTACCCCCGGACGATCTGCGATCTGCTTTGCGATCTCTCCGATCTTGCGCTCCTGGAATGCCTCTTGCACAAGAACAATCTCACGCATATCATCCTGCGTGATCATGTCATTGAGCGCACCGACGGTATCAATCCCCTGCTGGTCTCCCCATCTCACAGACTCACTGAGTACACGAAACAGCTTATCCTTTGGCACAAATAAAGGCACTTTCTCCGGTTCGTCTTTCAGCGGCATCTGAAGTACGATTCCGCCCTGATACAGATACAATGCAAAATACTTCAAATCTCCTGTATCCGGCATCATATAACCATAATAATAGTCACGGAATTCATTCATGGCATACAGATTCACGTGGGAACTTCTCCGATACCGGAACAGGCGTTCTTTATCAAACATTCCATATCGATGGAATAATTCCACTGCCTCTTCTGTATGGATCAACTCTTTTGTGATCGGAAGTCTCTGCTGTACAAGTTCATACATGCGTTCTTCAACTTTCCATTGGAATTCCATTCCCACATGATCGATTCCTTCCACCGTACAGTAAAATCCTGCACCTAATGAAAAATGAATCCTTACCCGCACCTGCTGCGGACACTCATGGCCAATCACATCATGTACTGCCTTAATAAAAAGAAAGCAGACACTTCTCCGATATGTGTCATATCCTGCTGTATCCTGTGTAGTAACAAATTGTAGCGTACAGTCTCCGGAAACCTGTTTTCTAAGTTCTTGCAGACGATGTCCATCCAGCATCACAAGTGCGATCTGATGTTTATACTCTTTCTGAAAATCCTTCGCGATCTCCTGATAAGACGTCCCCTTCTCATAAAGATACTCTTTTCCGCTTATCGTAACCTTACATTTCTGACTTTCCAACTCTTGGCCACCTCCACTGTCTTTGTGAACTGCTTTCCGCTCACAACTGCCCTGCTGAACATTATTATGCGTTCACTTCTGATTATATGATCTGGAATGGATGCTCGATTGGATCTGTAAGTACATCCAACACCGGAAGCTTCTTCTCAAAGAACTGCTTCATATCTTCAATGAAAATATATTCTGTGCCATAATGTCCTGCATCAATTACTGCAAGCCCCTGCTCCACTGCATCAATTCCATCATGATGACCGATATCTCCTGTTACAAGAACATCTGCCCCCTTCTCGAGGGCAACTGCAATCGAGCTCTTTCCTGATCCCGGAGAAATTGCAAGACGGTGTACTTTCTTCTGCATATCTCCAAATACTTTCAGGCTTCCAAGTTCAAGTCTGTGTTTCACATAGACGCAGCACTCTTCCAATGTCATATCTTTCTCCAGATTACCGATTCTTCCGATTCCTTCCGGATTCCCTTCTTCATCTGTATAGGTAACATCTAACACTTCCCCATTCTGAAGATCCATGATCTTTCCGGACAGTTCTGCCATACCAAGCACATCATAATTCGTGTGCATTGCATAATAGGAAATGTCATTCTGAATCAGCTTCACAATTCTTCTTGTAATAAAATCTTCATCCGTCACTTTCTTTACTGCTGAGAATAAAAGCGGGTGATGTGTGATCAGCATGTCCGCACCTTCCTTGATCGCACGGTCGATCACAACATCTGTTGCATCCAGTGCCAGATAAATTCTAGACACCTCTTTCTCTGAACGTCCTGCAAGCAGTCCTACATTGTCAAATCCCAAAGCTGCTGTTCGCGGGAATGTTGCCTCTATTACCTGTATAATCTCTTTACACTGCATAATATTTCATCCCTTTCTCTGCTTCTACAAGTTCCTGTTCCAATTCTTCTTTTCTCTGACGGATCCGGTCAGAATCTTTCGCTTTCAATCCTTCTAAAATACTTTGATAAATGCGTATCTCTCTTTCCAGATACTCTCTGAGTACCGGATGTTGTTTCTCCAGCAAAAGCTTTCCATATTTTAACTGAACCGTATCCCAGCACTTTACTTCTGTATCTTCGCCTGCTGTATCAGCTACCGGTGGTCTTACCTTCATCATAGGATAATATTTTCCATCTTCACAGACCATATCTTCTTCCAGAAATTCATATCCCTTCTCAAGAAGAAATGCCCGCACTTTCTCAATCTCTGACTGTGGCTGAAGGATACACTCCTCAAGCTTTCGCACCACTTCCGCTCCTTCTGTCAGAATCCGGATCACAAGTCCGCCGCCCATTCCTGCGATGACCGCAGACTGGACTTCTCCCGGCTGTAATGCCTGAAATCCATTGGAAAGTCTCGTCTCTATCTCTGCTTCAAGTCCATTCTCGCGGATATGTTCCTCTGCTCGCTGCAGTGGTCCTTCATTGACATCAAGTGCAACTGCTTCTGTAATCTTCTTCTGCTGTGTCAGATAAATCGGAATATATGCATGATCCGTTCCAATGTCCGCTAATTTATAATGGGCGGTCACAAGATCTGCGACCGCCTGTAATCTTTTCGATAATTCCATCATTAATCCAGATAATCCCTCAGTTTTCTGCTTCTGCTTGGGTGACGGAGCTTACGGAGTGCTTTCGCCTCGATCTGACGGATACGCTCTCTTGTTACATCAAACTCTCGTCCAACCTCTTCAAGTGTACGTGCTCTTCCGTCATTCATTCCAAAACGAAGACGGAGGACTTTCTGCTCTCTCTCTGTCAATGTATCCAGCACTTCATCCAGCTGCTCTTTCAGAAGTGTCTGTGCAGCTGCCTCGGCCGGAACCGGTACATTATCATCCTGGATAAAGTCTCCAAGGTGGCTGTCTTCTTCTTCACCGATTGGTGTCTCAAGAGAAACCGGTTCCTGTGAAATCTTCAGGATCTCACGTACACGTTCTACCGGCATATCCATCTCCTTGGCAATCTCTTCCGGAAGCGGTTCTCTTCCCAGTTCCTGAAGAAGCTGTCTGGATACACGGATCAGCTTGTTGATCGTCTCAACCATATGAACCGGGATACGGATTGTTCTTGCCTGATCCGCAATCGCTCTTGTGATCGCCTGACGAATCCACCATGTAGCATAAGTACTGAACTTATATCCCTTGTGATAATCAAACTTCTCAACTGCTTTGATCAGACCGAGGTTACCCTCCTGGATCAGATCAAGGAATAACATGCCTCTTCCAACATATCTCTTTGCAATGCTGACTACAAGTCTTAAGTTCGCTTCTGCAAGCTCTTTCTTGGCTTCCTCATCGCCTTCTTCCATTCTCTGTGCAAGCTCAATCTCACGTTCTGCACTCAGAAGAGGTACCTTACCGATCTCTTTTAAATACATACGGACCGGATCTTCAATACTCACGCCTTCCGGAACTGACAGGTCGATATTCTCCATATCCACGTCGTCTTCCTCAGATATGATAATGTCATCCAGATCTACATCCACCTCATCCGGTGTATCTCCGCTAATGCGCAGCACATCAATGTTATTTGCCTCAAGGTAATCAAATACCTTCTCCATCTGATCTGCGTTGAGTTCCATATCATTGAAAAAATCATTGATCTCCTGGACATCCAGTATGCTCTTTTTCTTTTTACCAAGTGCAACCAGGTCTTTCAATCTATCAAGAAATTTCTGTGTAATATCGTCCATGTGTTCTTCCTTCCTTCGCTGCGCGCATCCGCAGCCTGTCTTGTTTTATTTTATCCTTATTGAATTGTAATATTCAAATTCTTCAGGTTCTCCAGCTTCCGTTTTTCTTCCATCAAATGCTGTAACCCCCGCATATCTGTCGGGTCGAGATTCATTGTCTGATGCTCAATGCTATAACTCTTCACCCGCAGGATTGTCTCTTGTAAAGCCTGTTCTCTTTCTTCCTTTGTCTTCAGCTCTTTGATTCTTGTGTTAAACAAAGAGGCTGCTTCTCTGTGATCTTCTTCCTCTGTGAAATGATTCAGGATCTTCGCAGGATTCAAGGCTCCCTGCTTTCTCTGCTCATATAAAGTTCTGCAACCGTCCGATACAGACTTTCTGTAAAATCACCCGGGCTTATGTACTGACTGATCTGATCAAAGAGCCTGTCATCATCGATCATCCAGGTCAACAATGCTTTCTGTGAAGTAAGGATTCCGTCTTCCTTTTGCTTCTTCTCAGATCCCTCTGCCCGTTTCGGCCTTGCGACCGGTCTCGCCATTCCGGCATTCACAGCCATCTTTGCGACCATCTTCTCCAGACTTTCCCGGCTGACCCGGTATGCTGTTGCAACAGCTTCAATATAGTTGTTACGCTCCAGCTCATCTTCGAATTCAAGCAGTCTCCTCGACACTTCCTTGAAAAAATCTGTCTTGCCTTCCGGAGAATTCATATCATATTGTTTCTCCAGCATCTCCAGGCTGAACATGAATCCATTACGCGCCGCATGGATCCGCTTCTCATATTCTTCTGCTCCAAGGTTCTTAATGAATTCATCCGGATCTTTATATGGATCCATCCTTACAACTTTAGCAGAAATCCCGGCCTCCCGCAAGATCGGCACTGCGCGAAGTGCTGCTCTTGTACCGGCTTCATCACTGTCATAAGTCAGATAAACTTCCTGGACATAACGCTTGATCAGAGCTGCATGCCCTGCTGTCAATGCAGTTCCCAGTGAAGCTACCGCATTCGTAAATCCGGACTGATGGAGAGAGATCACATCCATATATCCTTCACAAAGAAGAAAGTATGGCTTTCTTGATGTTCTAGCACGGTTCAGACCATAAAGATTCCGGCTCTTATCAAAAACAACTGTCTCCGGTGAATTCAGATATTTCGGTTTCCCATCTCCCATCACACGGCCACCAAATCCGATCACACGGTTATTGACATCCATAATTGGAAACATCACACGATTCCAAAACTTGTCGTACACACCCTGACGTTCATCCGTGTTGATCAGTCCGGCCTGTCGAATCAGGTCTTCACTGTATCCCTTCTCTCTCAGATACTTATACAGATCATCACTGTATTTGTTCGAAAATCCCAGTCCAAACGCTGTGATCGTCTCATCTGAGAGTTCACGGTTCTTAAGATAACTGTAGGCCTGACTTCCACGCTCTGACTTCAGCTGTACGTAGAAATACTTTGCAGCCAGCTTATTCATCTCAAGAATCGTAGACTTTAAATCTGCTTTTTCCTTCGCTTCTTTCGAGTATTCCATCTCCGGAAGTTCGATTCCTGCTCTGTCCGCAAGAAACTTCACTGCTTCTACAAAAGAAAAATTCTCATATTCCATAAGAAATGTAAAAACATTCCCTCCCGCCCCACATCCAAAGCAGTAATACATCTGCTTCTGTCTGCTCACAGAAAAAGACGGTGATTTCTCATTATGGAACGGACATAATCCAAAATAAGAGCTGCCTTTCTTCTGCAGCCGGACATATCCAGAAATCACATCTACAATATCATTCCTTGATCTTACTTCTTCTATCAATTCTTCTGAGTAGTACATGAGTGCCTCCGCTTAATGTTTAAAGAATACTCTATTATATATATTCGACAAAACTCTTCTCTTTCCTTTTTATTTTTTCCCCGCTCATTGTAGCATAACTTTCGTAATGCCACAATGCGCAGATGTCCTGACAACACCTGCGCATTGTGCCTGATTCTTCCATATATTCTTATTATTCTCCAAAATGGAAAAATCCTTTTTTCTCATAAGGTTCACTCTTGTGGGAAACGAGTTCGTAACCAATCTCTTTGATTTCTTTTTTGCCCACGGAATATCGATCTCATTATCACTGATAATCACTGTTTCTCCGTCTTTCGCAGAGGATGTTACCTTTTTTACCTGAAAATTTTTGCGGATCAGATCATTCATATGGGACTCACACATACCGCACATCATGCCGTCGATTTTTAATGTTGTTTTTATCATAGCATTCACCTTTTCCTGATTTGCAATTACGAAATCCATTGTGGAAACATATTTTAATAAAAATAGATTTCTGAAAACATCTTCAATATATACCCATGTAGGGTATTCGTCAATTTTGTTTTTGCTATAATGATATTTCTTCTCAATACACTTTTTTCAAACCTATCAATTCTAATATTTGGGGCTTTCAAAGTGTGGATACGATATTCTGCCATTTTTCCCGACCTTAACGACTTATTGCAAAATTACAAGGACATTCATAAACCTCATTTGTATAATATAAAGAAAATCCCCCGAAAAACTCGATGCTTTCGGGGGAAATTTGCTCTTTTTTTTTCGATATTCGGTTGAATTATCGTTTTTGAGAACTGTGGAGCGCGACGAG
>ENA-OQJT01000307-OQJT01000307.1-human-gut-metagenome-genome-assembly--contig:-NODE-307-length-12629-cov-1.019597_pt1 | contig 12629 bp, 16 predicted proteins | sample MGYA00242612_ERZ504779 | MGnify/ENA primary metagenome ERZ504779 (study PRJEB26092, sample SAMD00036366) | human gut metagenome | host: Homo sapiens | study: EMG produced TPA metagenomics assembly of...
CGCTTTTGGATCTGGCGCAGATTGCGGGAAGCACGACGAAGGCACAGGCTGCAATTTTGCATGACTGCGAAAGTCGCTGGGCCATGGAGGATGCGCAGGGACCACGGAATATGGGACTGCAATACATGAATACCGTGAAGAAGGTATATGGCGGTCTTCGGAAACTGGGTGTGAATGTGGATTTCCTCGATATGGAGGAGAATCTTTCCGACTACCGGATTGTCTTTGCACCGATGCTGTATCTGTTTCGGGCCGGAATTGAGGAAAAAATCCGGAAATTTGTGGCAGACGGCGGCACCTTTGTGATGACATACTGGTCGGGAGTTGTGGATGAAAACGACCTCTGTTTCCTCGGCGGAACCCCGCACGGACTGATGGATGTATTCGGCCTGCGGAGCACCGAGCTGGACGCATTGTATGATCAGGATGTGAATGCGGGTGTGGGAGAAGGAAAGACATATGAAATCCGAAATTTCTGCGACCTGGTAAAAACGAACGGTGCCGAAACGCTGCTGGCATACCGTGACGATTTCTATGCGGGATATCCGGCACTGACGAAAAATGTATTTGGAGAGGGCGAGGCGTATTATGTCTGCGCAGATTTTGAACAGGCATTTTACGATGACTTCTGCCGGAAATTGGCAGAAGAAAAAGGCCTGGAACGCGCGGCAGCCGAAATCCCGGAAGGGCTCGATGTTGCAACAAGGGAGGATGAGAAATACAAGTATCTGTTTGTACAGAACTACGGAGCTGAACCGGCTGCATTTCCGATGGATACGGAAACATACCAGCCGATGACGGGAGAGTATGATGGAGTGGTCAGAAGATTTGAGACGGTTGTGTTTCGAAAAGAAAAATAGAAGTTAGGGAATAGAAACAGACGGCAGGCTGTGTGTGAGTACACAGCCTGCCGTCTTTTGAATGGACGGTTATTTCAGTTCCTGTTCCGCCTTTTTCCAGACCTCTTCGTCCAGATCGGTCAGTGCCAGTGCATCGGCGAGTTCACGCACTCGTTTTACGGTGAGATAAAAATAATTCACGCCGCAGGTCAATGTCCGTTTTAGGAACGGGCAAGGACACTGCCATGCGTTTCCAGCCCGGCGCGGTCGAATTCGGCGAGGTAGCTTCGAGATCGTAGGGAATCTGAAAACATTCGATCTGCCATGTGCTGTTTTCCAGCGTCAGAATCGCGAAATGGGCATGGCCGCCGACTCCATCAAGCGCAAGCCCAAGGGAACCGGGATTCAGGTATGTTTTTTTCGGCATATTCTCTTTGCTCCTGCTTGTGGCTGTGCCCGCCGAGCAGGATTGCGGCATCGAGATTTTCCAGATGGGACAGCAAAAGCTCCGGATGCAGACCGAAATTCCCACGGAGTTCTCCGGGCGCGCCGTGACAGAGACGAAGTGCCGGGAAGAGAGATTCGCGGCAGGTATCCGGTGTGATTTCTTCCTGCGGAACAAAAACAGGAATCAGCCGGCCTGATTCATTTATTTTTCCGACCAGAACACCGTCTGTCGGCAGATGTTCGAAAAATTCCAGATCCTGTCCGGTAAGATTCCGAAACGTATAATCCAAAAAGTCCGCTTGTCGAGGAACCTGCCTTCCAGTTCTGCGGATGCCGGATATTTTCCAGCAGATATTCTTCCCTGTTTCCCCGCACCAGATAGCAGGGAAACTCCTCCTGCATTTCGCGAAGCACTCTCATCATCCGCTGCGGAAAAGGCCCGTCTGTTACAAAATCTCCCAGCCCGATGATACCGTCGATCTCCTGACTGCGAAGAAATGCCAGCACCTTTGCGAGCGCATAATAATTCCCGTGAAGATCACTGATTACTGCTAATTTCATGTGTCGTCCTTTCTGTGATATTGAGTCAAAAGGTGTTTTGTCCCAACATCTCTCTATATCAAAATTATAAAATGCGAGATACTGTTTCGATTTTATCAGATGGAGAGAAAGAACGCAATTTAAAAACCTGCTGACAGAAAAAGCATGTTATGATAAGATCAAAGGCAGAGAGTTTCGAATATCTTTACTGTCGGAGGGAATGTATGATTAATCGGGAAGACATGCTGGAGCTGACGAGGAGGATGACGCCGGCGCGGACTTCGTTTGTGCGGATGGCGGGTTGTTATACGGATTCGGATGGGGAGTATGACGGCAGTTTCAACATTCATTTTCTGAAACTGTCCGGTTCGGAAAAGGCCAGGAATCTGGCGATTGCCAAGAAAATTCCGTTTGCGGAATCGAATGAGAAGCTGCGGGAATACCGTTTTCCGGAAACATCCCAGGGGCCGGGCAGTATCTGGCAGATGCTGATGGCGCTGCGGGAATGCGGACTGAAGAACGATGCGCTGTTGGAAACGTTCTATGATATCCTGATCGAAGGATTGCAGATTCACGGGGCTTATGCCATTTACATGTTTTATGACCGGTATGATATTCCGGCAAAGGCTTCCGATAAAGAGCGCCTGGGGGAATCCGAGGAGATGTTCCCCTATCTGATCTGCGCTGTCTGCCCGCTGGTTGGAGAATACGAGCCGGGAAATCCTATCTGTGGATTCCTGTTCCCTGCCTTTGTGGACCGGAGCGGAGATCTGGAACGGGTTGATATTTATGCAGAGCGTGCAGCGTGGGGCGATCAGATGGCCAGCATTCTTGGCGCAAAGGGCAGAAAATTCAGATGCGGTCTGTAAAAGAAAAAATCAAAATTGACGGATCAAACCAGGTGCTGATGTGCCTGGCAGTAAAAAAACTTCCCGGCGAACCTGCATGTATCGTTCGCCAAGGGAAGTTTTTTAGATACGGGAGCAGCAGAAGTGCATATTTACTGTGCCATCCCCGCTCCATTCTGTGTAGTTGCTCCGTTTTCCTGCGGATTCTGCGTCTCATTGTCGCCGCCGCTTACCACATCGTCCACCGCGCGGCCGACATCCTCAACGCCCTCACCGACACCACGGGTCACATCTTCAGCGGCGTCGCCGACATCATCCCCAAGGGTATTTCTATCCCCGGTATTTGTGCCGTTGGCATTCCCATCGGTGCCCTCCGTCACATCATTTACATTGTCGTTTGACGGCATCTCTGTCGTATTGACGTCGTTTCTGTTATCCGTCTGTCCCATGTCGCTCTCCGTGTTGGTATTGCCATTTCCGGTGTCATTCGTGGTGTTGTTTCCACAGGCCGTCATCCCGGCCAGTAATACCGCCAATGCCAGCGTCATACACACTCTTCTGATTTTTCTCATCTTCAAAATCTCCTTTCCCTAACAGTGTCTGGACAGTTGCTAGTATTTGAAAAATGCCGGAAAATATACGGAAAAAAGAGGCTTTTGGAAATCTTGACAAAGGAAGAAAAAAACACTAAAACAAAAAGTACGAAAACGGACTAAAAACGAAAACAGGATATATCGAAATGGAAGTCAATCCGGCAAACCGGCGGGAAAAAATCATCAGTCTGACTGAAACGGGAAAACAGTATGCGAGAGAGCTGGTTCTTCCGCTGTTTCAGTCCGAGGAGGAAGCTGCGGCGCAGTTTACGGAGCAGGAGATGACAGAAGCAATCCGGATGCAGGAAAAATTTGCCGACGCACTGGCAAAGAGTATGGAGGAAAAGGTATCCATAGTTCACAATCTGTCCGCTTCGTGATATGATAACAGCAGAATTCGAAAAGGAGAGAAAGAGAATGAAAGAAGAACTGAAGAAATCCCTTCGCACCTACGGCGCCCTGCTGCTGCTCGGTGTGACCGGCGTTCCGCTCGGTGCGGCAGTCGGTCTGATTGAGGCGCTGTTCTGCCGTCTGCTTTTGAAAGTCACGGCTATTCGCGTGGCACATCTTTTCTGGTGTCTGCCGTTTCTCGCTATGGCAGGTCTTGTGATCGTGGCAGTCAATCAGAAATTCGGTGGCAGGGGAAAAGGAGGCATGAGTCTGATTTTTGATGTAGCGTATGAGGAGGAGACAGAGCTTCCGCTTTGCATGATTCCGCTGGCAATGCTCTCAACGGCGTTGACGCATCTGTTCGGTGGAAGTGCCGGCAGGGAGGGTGTTGCCGTTCAGATCGGTGCTGTGTTTTCCTATTTTGCCGGTAAAAAATTACCGTTTAAAAACGCGCCCGGTATCTTTCTGGTAACCGGTATGGCTGCCGGCTTTGCGGGCATGTTCGGAACGCCGATTGCAGCTGTGATCTTTGCAGTAGAAGTGCTCGCTGCAGGTGAAATGCGGTACGAGGCACTGCTTCCGGCGTTTACCGCATCTTTCTCTGCGAGCGCTGTAGCTTCCCTGCTTGGAATCCGCAAAGAAAATCTGGCTGTCCACATCAGCGAAAGCCTGACACCGTTCCTGCTGGTGCGTCTGATTACACTTGGTATTATTTTTGGAATCACAGGCGGCCTCTTCGCCTGGTGCTTAAAGCACACGAAAAAAATATCTCGGCGAAAAAATCAAAAATCCGCTGGTGCGTGTTTTCTCCATCGGTGTTATCCTTAGCATTCTGTTCCTGCTTCTGTACCGCGGACGGTATTGCGGCTTTGGAACGAATCTGGTGGAAGCGGTATTTCATGGGGAAAAGGTATATGCATATGACTGGGCGCTGAAATTTATCCTGACAATTCTGACGCTGTCCGCCGGGTTTCAGGGCGGCGAGGTAACACCGCTGTTTACCATCGGAGCAACCCTGGGAGCAGTCCTTGGCAATCTGTTCGGTATTCCGGTGGAGCTTTCCGCAGCGCTTGGCTATGCGGCGGTTTTCGGCGGCGGAACCAATACCTTACTGGCAGCTATTTTCATCGGCGGCGAGATTTTTGGCTATGATTATATGCCATATTTCTTTATTGTCTGCACCGCGGCTTACGTATTCAACCGTAACAGCTCGATCTATTCCCGCCAGAAACTGACGAAATACAGCATCTGACAACAGAAATATCACAAATTTATCACACAGCGTTACGTGTTACAGTTCACTGGTGCCCAGCGAACTGTAGCATTCGCAACCCTCATTTAAAGTTTTGCTTCGCAAAAGGAGGGTTGCTCACACCTGAATCATGTTCTTACGCAGCGAAACAGCAAGTGTTTCACTGCTGAGTGAACAGGAACGGTTACGTTACGATACGGGTTGACGCGTTTCCGGGAATGAGGTTATACTAGAGGTATCATATACGAAAAAGGAGTAACGAATTATGAAAGGTATCGTACTTGCCGGAGGTTCCGGCACACGTCTTTATCCGTTAACTATGGTAACATCGAAACAGCTTCTCCCAATCTATGACAAGCCGATGATCTATTATCCGCTGTCTGTTCTTATGAATGCAGGCATCCGCGACATCCTGATCATCTCCACCCCGCAGGACACCCCGCGTTTTGAGGCACTGCTCGGTAACGGCCATCAGTTCGGTGTACAGCTTTCCTACAAGGTACAGCCAAGCCCGGACGGACTGGCACAGGCCTTCATCATCGGCGAGGAGTTCATCGGGGATGATTCCGTTGCCATGGTGCTCGGCGACAACATCTTCTTCGGACACGGTCTGAACAAACGCCTGAAAGCAGCAGTAGAAAACGCTGAGACCGGAAAAGGCGCAACCGTATTCGGCTATTATGTAGATGATCCGGAGCGTTTCGGGATCGTAGAATTTGACTCCGAGGGAAAAGCCATCTCCATCGAAGAGAAACCGGAGAAACCGAAATCAAACTATTGTGTTACAGGTCTGTATTTCTATGACAACAAAGTCGTAGAGTATGCAAAGAACCTGAAACCGTCACCGCGCGGAGAGCTTGAGATCACCGACCTGAACCGGATCTATCTGGAAGACGGCAGCCTGAACGTTGAGCTTCTCGGACAGGGCTTCACCTGGCTGGATACCGGTACACATGAGAGCCTGGTAGAGGCAACCAACTTCGTAAAAACCATCGAGACCCATCAGCACCGCAAGATTGCGTGCCTCGAGGAGATCGGTTACCTGAACGGCTGGATCGGTAAAGACCAGCTTCTGACCGACATCGAGCCACTGAAGAAAAATCAGTACGGCCAGTATCTGATGGATGTGATGAACGGAAAATATATCGACAAATAAAAGCGAACAGCGTTGAAGAAAACTGCCCCGGAAGAAAAATCCGGGGCAGTTTTTGAAAAAAAATGCTTGACCATGACATAACGTCATCCTTTATACTCATGGTACAAACAGAAAATCAGACTGAAAAACAAGAGACAGACAAAACATAACGATAACAAAATCAGAAAAAAGGAGAACCATTATGAGAGTATTTGTAACAGGTGTAAAAGGCCAGCTCGGCCATGACGTCATGAATGAACTTGCAAAACGCGGTCATGAAGGAATCGGCGTTGATATTGAAGAAATGGATATCACCGATGCAGAAAGCGTAAGAAAAGTCATTACCGAAGCAAACCCGGATGTCGTAATCCACTGTGCAGCATGGACGCTGTAGACCTTGCTGAGGATGATGACAAAAAAGAAAAAGTACATCAGGTCAATGCAGTCGGAACCGAGAACATCGCAAAAGTCTGCCATGACCTTGACTGCAAAATGATCTACATCTCCACCGACTACGTATTCGACGGCCAGGGTACCCGCCCGTGGGAGCCGGATGATGAGCGTCATCCGCTGAACGTATACGGCCAGACGAAATACGAGGGAGAGCTCGCGGTAGAGAAATGGGTGAAAAAATTCTACATCGTCCGCATCGCATGGGTATTCGGCGTGAACGGAAAGAACTTCATCAAGACCATGCTGAACCTTGGAAAGACACACGATCATCTGACTGTTGTAGATGATCAGGTAGGAAGCCCGACCTACACCTACGACCTGTCCCGCCTGCTTGTCGACATGGCAGAGAAAGAGAACTATGGCCGCTACCATGCAACAAACGAGGGACTCTGCTCCTGGTATGAGTTCGCCTGCGAGATTTTCAAACAGGCCGCTGAGATCGATCCGGCTTACGGAAAAGTAAGTGTATCACCGGTAAGCTCTGACCAGTACCCGGCAAAAGCAAAACGTCCGTCCAACAGCCGCATGAGCAAAGAGAAACTGACCGAGAACGGATTCGAAAAACTGCCGACCTGGCAGGATGCGCTGCACAGATATCTGCGCGAGATCGAATTCTGATAGCAAACCCCGAAAATAACGCAAGTTTCTGAGATTGCTATAAACATTTCCAATAGGCGGAGCCCCAGGTAAAACGGGGGCTCCTTTTTCTTATGCCAAACCCATGCATTCAACAGGGAGAATGCCCTTTTTTCTTTTGTGAATATTGACAGAAAATGCCGTTAAAATTCTCACATCGGATCCGGGTATTTCTGTTGACATTTGAACATGAAATTGCCATTATGAGAGCAGAATCTTTACGTATCCGGCAGGGGGCAGGAACGTGAAGCCGACAAAGGAAGGTATGGGGGATCAAGCAATGAAAAAGAGTCTGTTTTACCGGGGAAAGAAGATGCCGCCATCTGCGCAGATCATGCTGCTGTTTGCCGTCGAGGGTGTATTTCTGCAATATATCACATCGATCAACGGTTTCGGCCTGAATCTGTATGCGACAAACATGGGTGCAACCGACAGTCAGATCGGCATTATCCAGATGGTGCCGAACATTGTAGCGTGTGCAGCACTGCTGCCGCTTGGAATTCTGGCGGATCGTCTGAAGTCGACAAAGACGATACCGATGCTTACGCTTCTTGTGATGTGTGTCGGCTATGCATTTCTTGGAAGTGTACCGGCACTCGGCGAGAGATGTATGGAGCTGTTTTTTGTATCACTGGCATTTACTGCGGGGGCACTTGCTATTTACAATGCGCAGTGGCAGGCAATGTTCGGTGCTGCGGTTTCACTGCGGCAGCGAAACGATGTCTATGCCTTTCGGAATCAGTTCATGTTTGTGATTGGCATTCTTGCACCGGTGATCTGCGGGATTCTGATGGGAAGATGCCACACGGCCGATGGAAAACTTCTGGTACTCCGAAGCTTTTTTTATCTGTGTGCTGTCTGTGTTTTGTTGCAGGCCGCTGCAATCAAAAAAATTCCGGTGGAACAGCAGGAGGAGGGCAAAGCTCCGGCAGAAGCGGGGAAGGCATCCTCACGTTTTTCTGTTTCTGATCTGCTGGAGGCGATCACAAGCGTGGGGAAAAATAAAGCATTGCGCTGGTTTTTCGTGCCGGTGGTCTTTTTCTATATCACCTGGCAGCTTGACTGGAGCATGTGGTATTTAGGACAGGTCAAATATTGCAAAATGTCGGAGATGACACTTTCCATCTGCAACGGTGTTTTCAATATCGGTCAGCTTGCGGCAGTTGGAATGATCGCGAAGGTTGTCCGGAAAAAATCGCCGGATTTTGCACTGATTTTCGCCGGGATCGGTCTTTGCTTCTGCCCGGTTATTATGATTTTGGTTCCACATTTACCGTTGGCGTACCGCGGGGTTACTTTTATTGTTCTGATGACGGTTCTGAACGCTCCACAGTGTGCCGTTGCACTCTGCACGGTACAGATTCTTTTAAATGCCGCACCGGAAAAGAACCGTTCGCTTTTGATCAGCCTCTTTACGATGATGACGACGCTGACCAACAGTGTTCTGCCGCTGCTTGGTGTCCGGTTATATACGGCACTTGGGGCAGATCTTACGGCACTGTACCGGTTCAATCTGATAGATCTTGGGGTTCGCATTTTATCCACACTCGGGCTGGTATGGCGTTATCAGAAGGCGAAAAAAGATGGCTTTCTGACAAAAATTTCGGATTGAGACGGGCCGTAAAAGCCGAAAATAACATTTACAACAGGAACGATATCGTGTATGATAAATGTGGTTTTCTTTGCACGTATGGAAAAGAGAAGCGCAAAAAGGAGTTTAAACAATGAAATGGAATAAATTTACATTAAAAACAAGATCGGAAGTGGAAGACATTGTGATCTCCACTCTGGCCGATGTGGGAATCGAAGGCGTGGAAATTCAGGACAAACAGCCTTTGACCGAGAGCGACAAACAGCAGATGTTCGTGGATATCATGCCGGATATTCCGGATGACGACGGCATTGCCTACCTGAATTTTTACCTCGATGTGGATGAGGACAAGGAGAAGGTTCTTGCAGATGTCCGCGCGGCACTTGCAGAAATGCAGGAGTTCCTGGACCTTGGAGAGTGCACCATCACAGAGTCTGAGACAGAGGACAAGGACTGGATCAACAACTGGAAACAGTATTTCAAACAGTTCTATGTGGACGACATTCTGATCATCCCGTCCTGGGAGGAAGTAAAGCCGGAAGACCGGGATAAAATGATCATCCATATCGATCCGGGCACAGCCTTTGGAACGGGTATGCATGAGACAACACAGCTTTGCATCCGTCAGTTAAAGAAATATGTGACAAAGGATACCGAGCTGCTTGATGTCGGAACCGGAAGCGGTATTCTTTCGATTATTGCACTGAAGCTTGGTGCGCGTCATGCGGTCGGAACAGACCTCGATCCGTGTGCGGTTCCTGCGGTTGAGGAAAACAAAGAAGTTAATGGAATTCCGGTAGAAGCTTTTGATATGATGATCGGAAATATCATTGATGACAAAGAAGTACAGGACAGAGTCGGATACGAGAAATACGATATCGTTACCGCCAATATTCTTGCAGATGTTCTCGTTCCGCTGACGCCGGTAATCGTACACCAGATGAAGCCGGGCGCTGTTTATATCACATCCGGCATTCTCGATGTGAAAGAGGACGTTGTCAAAGAGGCAGTCGTTGCAGCGGGACTTGAAGTGGTTGAAGTTACACATCAGGGCGAATGGGTTTCTGTTACAGCAAGAAAACCGATGTAAATTAAGAAAAGCGAAACACCAGAAGAGAAAGAGAACAGATTCATGTACCGTTTTTTTGTAGAAGAAAGTCAGATTTATGACGGCACTGTCCACATCACGGGCAGTGACGTTAATCACATCAAAAATGTGCTCCGCATGCGGCCGGGCGAAAAAATACTGGTCAGTACCGGAGGCGAAAAGGAATATCATTGTGCCGTTTCGGATTTCCCAGAAGGGGAGGTTCTTGCCGCAGTAGAAGAAGTCACAGCAGCAGACAGAGAACTCCCGTCCGGAATTGTACTGTTTCAGGGTCTGCCAAAAGGTGACAAAATGGAACTGATCATCCAAAAAGCAGTGGAACTTGGTGCGACGGAAATTGTTCCGGTGGAGATGAAACGCTGCGTTGTGAAGCTGGACCGGAAAAAGGCGGAAAAGAAAGCAGAGCGTTGGCAGACGATCGCGCTTGGTGCGGCAAAGCAGTCCAAACGGATGCAGATTCCGACGGTACACATGCCTGTTACATTTCAGCAGGCGCTTGCAATGATAGCAGAATCAGACGTTCGCCTGATGCCGTATGAGAACGCAGAGGGGATGGAAGGAACGAGAAGAATTCTGGAATCCATTGAACCGGGTGAATCTATTGCGATCCTGATCGGACCGGAGGGCGGCATCGACGAAGCGGAAGTGGAAATGGCCATGAAGGAAAAGGTAGAGCCGATTACGCTCGGAAAGCGCATTCTGCGCACGGAAACGGCCGGAATGACCGTGCTTTCCATTCTGGTGTATCTTTTAGAAGGAAGGGAACGAACAAGATAATGGAAGCATATCTGGACAATTCCGCAACCACCTGTGTTTATCAGGAAACCGCAGATCTCGTCTGTGATCTGATGGTAAATCATTATGGAAATCCGTCTGCGATGCATCAAAAAGGGGTAGAAGCAGAACAATATATCAGAACCGCCCAGGAAACGCTGGCAAAGATTCTGAAAGTCAAAGAAAAAGAAATTTTCTTTACCTCCGGTGGCACAGAGTCCGACAACTGGGCGCTCGTCGGAACAGCAATGGCAAATAAGAGAACGGGAAACCACATCATCACAAGCGCGATCGAGCACCCGGCCGTGTCGGCACCGCTGGCATTTCTGGAGGAGCAGGGATTCCGTATTACGCGCCTGCCGGTAAATAAAGAAGGCCTTGTGGATGTGAACGAACTCGAAGAAGCGATCACGCCGGAGACGATTCTCGTTTCGATTATGTATGTCAACAATGAGATCGGTGCTGTTGAGCCAATCGGGGAGATCGGACGCAGAATCAAGGCGAAAAATCCGAAAACGTATTTTCATGTCGATGCGATCCAGGCGTTCGGCAAATACCGGATTTATCCGAAACGGATGGGCATCGACATGCTCTCCGTGAGCGGCCACAAGATCCACGGACCGAAGGGAAGCGGCTTTTTATATATTGATGAGAAAGTAAAAATCCGTCCGCTGATCTTAGGCGGCGGCCAGCAGAACGGCATGCGTTCCGGAACCGACAATGTGCCGGGCATCGCAGGCCTTGCGAAATCCGCTGAGATCGTTTACAAGCATTTTGACGAGCAGACCGCGCAGATGCGTGCCTGCAAACACCGTCTGATCGAAGGCTTACGGGAGCTGGACGATGTGGTCATCCATGCATGCCGGAAGAAGAGGGTGCGCCGCAGATTGTCAATGCATCATTCTTAAATGTGCGCAGTGAAGTGCTGCTGCACACGCTGGAGGACCGCCAGATCTACGTTTCCGCCGGAAGCGCCTGCTCATCACACAAGAGAGCCGGAAGCCCGACGCTGACTGCCATCGGCGCATCGAAAGCCGAGATGGAGTCTGCCGTGCGGTTCAGCTTCAGCGAATTTACGACACTGGAACAGATTGATTACACCCTGGATACGCTGCGCGAGGTACTGCCGATGCTGCGCAGATTTACCAGGAAATAATAGAAAGAGGAAAATTATGATTACAATACAGCCGGAAATTGAAATCCTGAGCACCGAATCCTACGAGGATATGCTGCGCCGGATCGAGAAAATCGGAAGAGTCTGCTACAAGAGCGAGGAGCGCATTGGAGAAGGCACTGCAGAGAAATTCATCGCAGGCATCATCAAACGCGGCCATGAATCCGTCATTGAGCACGGCTCCATCACCGTAAAAGTAACGTGCGACCGCGGCGTGACCCATGAGATCGTCCGCCACCGTATCGCAAGCTACAGCCAGGAGAGCACCCGCTACTGCAACTATTCGAAAGATAAATTTGGAAACCAGATCACCTGTATCGATCTGGCAACCGGATTTTCCTATGATCTGGACGACGAGAACGACCGTAAAAAATACGAGGTATGGCAGAAAGCAATGGAAGCTGCAGAGCAGTATTACTTCCAGATGCTCGAACTCGGAGCAAAGCCGGAGGAGGCAAGAAGCATTCTTCCGAACTCCCTGAAAACCGAGATCGTCATGACCATGAACTTAAGAGAGTGGCGCCACTTTATCCGCTTCGAAGCGCCAACGCCGCACATCCGCAGATGCGTCAGGTATCTGACCTGATCCTGAAGAAATTTTCTGAGGAATATCCTCTGTTCTTCCGTGATCTGGCTGAGAAAAAAGGAGAATAAAAAACGATGATGTACAAAGCATTTCTGGTAAAATATGCCGAGATCGGCATTAAAGGAAAGAACCGTCATCTGTTCGAGAAAGCGCTCTGCGTACAGATGGAGCACGCGCTTGCCCCGGTAGACGGAAATTTCCAGGTCACCCGTGAGATGGGACGAATCTATGTCAACACCGAAGGAGACTTTGATTACGAGGGG
>ENA-OQJT01000308-OQJT01000308.1-human-gut-metagenome-genome-assembly--contig:-NODE-308-length-12572-cov-0.785777_pt1 | contig 12572 bp, 17 predicted proteins | sample MGYA00242612_ERZ504779 | MGnify/ENA primary metagenome ERZ504779 (study PRJEB26092, sample SAMD00036366) | human gut metagenome | host: Homo sapiens | study: EMG produced TPA metagenomics assembly of...
CTGCGATCGCAAGGGCTTTGATCTGGTGGCATATGTGATGGAGGAGATGCTTTCCACCATGAATGTACAGTTTTATAGTGCAGGGCACAGGAGAGCAGCAGTACGAGGAGATGTTTAATTATTTCCATGGCAGGTATCCGCAGAAGCTTGGAGTATATATCGGTTACTCAGAGGAAAATGCACATGAGATATATGCAGGCTGTGACGCATTTCTCATGCCGTCTCTTTTTGAGCCGTGCGGCTTGAGCCAGCTCATGTCTATGCGATATGGTACGCTGCCTATAGTCAGGGAGACCGGTGGCCTTAAGGACACTGTAGTGCCGTACAATGAGTACGAGAATACGGGCGATGGCTTTTCCTTTGCCAATTATAATGCGCATGATATGCTGCATGTCATCAAATATGCTCTTGATGTGTTTGAAAACCATAAGGACAGATGGCAGGAGATGATGCAGCGCGCCATGAGGCATGATTTCTCATGGAAGGCATCTGCGAAAGAGTATGAGAAGCTTTACGACATGCTGCTTGGCAACTAGTACATCGCTCTGCAAATAACAGGCCAATAATTTTCATGAATTTCCAACTATGTTCTTAGAAAGTAAAATACCGGATACATATCTATGATATGATATCCGGTATTTTGTGTTATCGGGTTATATGATTATCAGTAGACAGTGTCTGTTTTACTATCGTATATGTAGTACCTCTCGCCGAGTACTTCCTCGTCGCGTACCTCTGTAGAGTTTACCTCACAGATGAATTCGCTTAGGTTGCAGACATCTATATCGCTATCCAGCGGCATTACCAGAAATTCATGGATACTGCTTGGTATGAGCAGCATATTGCCGCCGAGCTTTTTTGCCAGCGAGCTTAGCACACCAGGGTAGAGTATGGCGGATGCACCATTTGTCTGCCTGCTGTTTGTAAGGATATACATAGGCAGGCTGTCAAAATCACAGACTGCTCGCATCTGATTGGCATTAGCCCGGACATTTTTTTGCAAGAAACTCTGCCATGTTGATTATTGAGCATGGAAGTATCTTTGGGGTGTTTTGCATTGAGGCGCGGATTAGTGTTTCTGTATCTATGCCCCAGCGTGACAGAAGCGCATCTGTGACTGTAATGGTGCCAAATTCAGGCAGTTGCGCTCCTACATATACTTCAAATATGATGGCAAAATCCAGATATTTGATATAGGGCACGTCCTTTAGCTGCTTTTGGTTTTTGTCGTAGCTTATGAGCTGGAAAATTATTTTCTCCTTCACCTTGGAAAAATCATCACAGAAGCTTATGTCAAAATCTTCAGTTGGCTTGAAATCATTGTAGGTGGATAAAATTGCATCGAGAATAGAATCAATGGATACACCATCAAGATACCAATGGTAGTAAGGATTGAGATAAATAGTCGGTGCTATATTGAATTTTGGATTGATAATCACCAATCCGTCGTAGATCATCCCATTGTTCTTTTTGACAGGATGGATGGTAAGCTTGAAATTATTGTCAAGTCTTGCGGTTATTTCTGTTTCTATAGTATGTAAAAACTCCGTGTATTTCATGAATCTCCTTGCGGAGCATAAAAATATCGGATCTCGTGGAAAAGTAAAACCCACGAAGCAGGGCGCTTCGTGGGTTTTACTCTATCATTGTTTGTTGAAGTTTGCAATATGTATTTTTGTTACAATTTTAGACTTCATTTTTGTGATATCATACAAATATAGCTGCGCAATCCATTTTTAATCTGATTTGAGCCTCTGCCACAGTGTGTTGTAAAGTGTTGCGTCATCATCATTTAAAGCTCTGTATACTTCACAGTTTTTGAGCATATTCGGAAGGCGGATTAATCGCCTCATTTTCCTTCGTTTCTGCATCCTGGTTGTCGATGACAGACTGGATAGGTGATGCATAGTATACATATTCAAAGTTGAGTTGTGCCGGCTCATCACTGCAGATATAATTCAAAAATTCCTGTGCGCCCTCTTTATTCTTGCATGTCTTTGGAATAAACCATGAGTCAATCCAGAGGTTTGAGCCCTCCTTTGGCACGATATAGTCCAGGTTATCGTTTTCAGCCATGGCTGCAGCTGCCTCACCGGAGTAGCACACTGCGATTGCCGCATTTTCAGCAACCATCTCATCACAGGTTTCATCCACGTAGTAGGCGAGCACATCACTGCTTTGTTTGTTTAGTATATCAAATGCTTCATCGAGCTTTGCTGTATCTGTCTCGTTTATCGAGTAGCCAAGTGTGCGAAGGGCGGGAGTAAAGGCATCACGGACAGAATTAATCATAATCATGTTGTCCTTGTATTTGCCGTTCCACAGGCAGTCCCAGGTATTTAGGTCTGATGCATCAGCCATCTTTTTATTGTATAGTATACCGAGTGTGCCGTAGAAATAAGGCACAGTGTATTCATGTGTCGGGTCAAAGGATGCGGACATGTCGATTATATCCTGATTTACATTTTGATAGTTTGGCATTGAGCTGTAGTCTATCTTGTTGACCTCACCCTCACTTATGAGCTTCTCGATGATGTAGTCAGAGGTGCAGATGACATCGTAATCGATGGCACCGGACTTGTACTTTGTGTACATCTCCTCAGGCTCCTCGTATTCCTCGTATTTAATGGTGATTCCGGTTTCCTGCTCGAAGCTGTCGATTACTGATTCATCGATGTATTTACCGTAGTTTAGCACTGTTATGGCATTGTCATTGTTCGTGCTTCCGGCGCTTATGGTAAATACCGAAAAGCAGCCGATTACGAGTACTGCAACAATTGCGATGCTCACACTACGCTTTACGATGCGCAGCTTTTTAGCCCTTGCAGGCTTCTTTGAGGCGCTGACAGGTATCTGGTTTGAGTTGATGTTTACCACAACCAAAAGCAACAGCACTGTGAAGAAAGTATGGTTGACAGAGCATACAGCTCCGGCTTTACACCCTTTTTCATGCTCTTGTGTAGAGCATGGTTGAGAGTGTGTTTACTCCGGCACCCTTCGTAAAGTAGGTGATGGAGAAGTCATCGAGTGACATTGTGACCGCCATCATAAAGCCGGAGAACACTCCGGGGCTTATTTCAGGCCAGGTGACCTTGAAAAATGCATATAGAGGTGATGCGCCCAGGTCAAGTGCGGCCTCATAGGTGTATTTGTTGGTCTGCTTGAGCTTTGGAAGCACATTGAGTATCACATAAGGGATATTGAACGTGATGTGTGCGATAAGCACTGTCACAAAGCCCAGATTCATGAATTTTACAAACAAAAGCATCATTGAGATACCGGTCACGATATCTGCATTGAGCATCGGGATGTTTGTAGCGCCCAGATAGATTGTCTGGTTACGTTTCTTCATGGCGCTTATACCCATGGCTGCGAGAGTTCCTATTATTGTAGAAATCACAGCTGCAAGCAGCGTAATCTGCAGTGTTGTAGAAAATGCCGACATAATCCGCTCACTCTGAAAGCACTTTATGTACCAGTCGAGCGTGAAGCCTCCCCATTTAACCTTGGATTTGGAGTTGTTGAAGGAGAGTACTATTAATACAACGATAGGTAGATACAGAAACAAAAAAAATCAGTCCCATATATACTCTGGATGCTATTTTTTTTACCATAATGCGCTCTGGTCTCCTTCCTTATCAAACAGATTGACGAGTGCCATACTGATTAATACGAATACCATGAGCACGAGTGAGAGACCGCTTCCTGCGCCCCACTGCGAGCCATGGACGAAATCCTGTTCTATGATATTTCCGATGAGCAGGACCTTGCCGCCACCGAGTATCTGTGAGATGGCAAAGGATGTGAGTGATGGCACGAAAACCATTACGATTCCGCTTATGACACCGGAAACTGTAAGTGGCAGTATAATCTTGAAAAGTATTGTGACTTTGTTTGCACCGAGGTCAAGAGCCGCCTCAATCCAGTCGTTTTTGATTCTGGTCATGGAGTTGTATATAGGCAGCAGCATGAATGGCAGAAAGTCATAGACCATGCCAAGCACGATGCTCCGGAGGTATTCATGATGTTGAAGCCCGGCAGTCCGAGAGTGGTGAGTATCGAGTTGATGACACCGTTTTTGGACAAAAGCTGCTTCCATGCGAGTATTCGAAGCATAAAGTTCATCCACATAGGAAGCATGAAAACAAATACCACAAAGCTTTGGTTTTTAATCTTTAAGCCGTTTAAAATCATCGCAAGCGGATAGGACAGCACCAGGCATATTATGGTGCATATGATTCCTAGCCGTAGGGATAAAAGCAGTGCCTTGATATTGGTGTGCTGTGCTATTGCAGCCACATATTCAAATGTGAAGCCTCCGTCAGAGCCTTTAAACGCGTAGTACACAATCATGAAAAGCGGAAGTATGATAAATCCGATAATCCATATGAGGTACGGCCCTGCGAGCAGCTGTTTTCTTTATTTTAGACATCTATCTCCACCGCCTTTTCATCTGAGGACTCAGGCTTGTGCATTACCTGGATATTAAATGGAATCACCTTGATACCCACATGACTGCCGACCTCTACATATTTGGTGGTGTGCACCATCCAGTCGTAGCCGTTAGCCTTTACCTCAAGCTCATAGTGCACTCCCTTGAAGATATTTGACACGACATCGCCCTGCATGTAGCCGTCCTCCGCAGGCACCAGCTCCACATCCTCCGGGCGGATGACTATATCGACAGGCGTGTTCTCACCAAAGCCCTCGTCCACACAAGGCATCTTTACACCGAGTATCTCGACAAGCTTATCCTTTATCATAACACCGTCGATGATATTACTGTGCCCGATAAAGTCAGCGACAAAGGCATTTTCAGGCTCATTGTAAATGTCCTCTGGTGTGCCAATCTGCTGGATATAGCCCTGATTCATGACTACGATGGTGTCAGACATTGTAAGCGCTTCCTCCTGGTCGTGTGTGACGTAGACGAAGGTGATACCGAGCTCATTTTTGAAGCGGATAAGCTCATACTGCATGCTCTGGCGCAGCTTTAAGTCGAGAGCGCCAAGCGGCTCGTCTAACAGCAGTACCTTAGGCTCGTTTACAATAGCTCTTGCAATAGCGATACGCTGCTGCTGGCCTCCGCTAAGAGAATCCACAGAGCGGTTTTCAAAGCCGTCGAGATTGACGAGCTTTAATGCATACTTTATTTTGTCATCAATGTAAGCCTTGCTTTTTTTCTTTATTTTAAGACCAAACGCGATTGTTTTCAGCTATTGTCATATGAGGGAAAAGAGAGTATTTCTGGAAAACAGTGTTCAGATTTCTCTCGTTTGCAGGCACATTTGTGATGTCCTTTGAATCAAACATGATTTTTCCCTTGTCCGGTGTTTCAAAGCCACCGAGCATGCGAAGTGTGGTGGTCTTTCCGCAGCCTGATGGCCCAAGCAGCGTCAGAAACTCATTCTCCCTGATGTATAGATTTAAATCGTCGAGTACAACATTGCCGTTGTATGACTTTGTGATATCGATAAAATCAATTAATTTCTTTCCCATGGTGTAAACCTTTCTCATGTAATTATAGTACTGGTAGGACCTGTATGTTTATAATTTGCTGCTGTACACACTAAAAATGCGGCCGGCAGTAATTACAGACCTATAAAAGAGCTTCTGCAGGGGAAGCGTCAGAAGCTTGGAGGATTGCTGACCCATATGAGCATGGCATCCTTTGAAGACTTATTTTCAATAAAATGCTTCTTACCGGCTTTAAAATAAAAGGACTCACCGGCCTTTACGGTGTGCACTTTGCCACCATAGCAAAGCTTCACGGTACCCTTTATCACATATCCAAACTCCTCACACTCCTGAGGCAGATATATTTCAGAACTGCCACCCGGATGAAGAGTGAGCCTGACAGGCTCCATGGAGCGGGTCTGTGCGTTTGGAATGATCCATTCCACCTTGCTGTTTTTTTCCTCGTCAATTTTCTCGAAATAGTCGTTTGCCTTGTATACAATCTGCTCAGGTTCCGAATCTGTAAAAAACTCAGCCGGTGTCATACCAGGCACTGGATGATATCAAGCAGGGTGCCGACTGACGGTGAATTCTGATTTCGCTCAAGCTGGGAGATAAATCCCTTCGTCAGCTCAGCTCTGTCAGCAAGCTCCTGCTGGGTAAGTCCGTACTGGATACGAAGCTCCTTCATACGATGTCCGATATCCATGCTTACTTCCTTTTCTAATACATTTTACGTTATATTTACTGTAGGTTTAATAATAGATTTTTTGTTTACTAAAAATAAACCAACGAGATAATTTTAATATATTTTTTATAAATGTCAAGAGGAATTTTTGTAATAAAAAAAACACCTCATTCATTTTTGAATGAGGTGTTTTTTGAGAAGCCGATAACCGGGATCGAACCGGTGGCCTACGCATTACGAGTGCGTCGCTCTACCTACTGAGCCATATCGGCAAGCTATATTATAGTATCAGATATAAGAGTGTATGTCAAATCAAAATTTTGAGTTGAAATTTTAAGAGAGTAATTTCAGAAAGGTATTGTCACCATGATGTATATAGTGTATATATAACACATAAACAGTTGATAAATACAGTACGGAGGTAGCATATGAAGCTGATGCAAAATTCAGGAGTGCCCATCTATCAGCAGATAGCGGACAGCTTCAAGACAGATATTTTGGCCGGCAGGTATGAGCAGGGGGAGTTCCTTTCGTCGATAAGAGGGCTGGCAAAGGACCTGAAAATCAGTGTGATAACCACGATGAAGGCTTATGAGCAGCTTGCAGATGAGGGGCTTATCACAGCGGCGCAGGGCAAGGGCTTTTATGTCAATGCACAGGACAGTGAGATGATAAAGGAACAGCACCTGCGCAAGGTGGAGGAGTCGCTGACAGACGCGATAGCCGCGGCTGAGGTAGCCGGAATCTCGAACGACGAGCTTAAGGGAATGCTTGAGGCGTTGCTTGAGGTGGATAAATAAAGATATGAAACGAGTCAGGAGGAATGAAAATGACAACAAAGAATGCAATTGAGGCAGCAAAAATCACAAAGGAACTTAAAAATTTTACACTGGATGTGGAGAATTTCGCAATACCGCAGGGCTTTGCCACAGCTTTAATCGGAGAAAACGGAGCAGGAAAGACAACACTTTTAAATATCTTAGCAGGAATCAGGCTAGACTATAAAGGTGAAATCACTTATTTCGGACAGTATTCCGACAAACAGAAGGAAAACTCGGGAGATATTAAAAACCGCATAGGCTATACCGGCCCCGGCAAATACTATCTGCCGCAGTGGACAGTTAAGGATATCGAGGAAATCAGCAAGCTGATGTTTGATGATTTTTCAGCAGATGATTTTCACAGATATTGTGAGGAGCTTGCAATATTTTCACATGGCTGCATTGATATGAAGAAAGCCAACAGCTCATTTTCGGATGGTATGAAGATGAAGCTCATGCTGGCAGGAGTCATGGCGCGAAAGACAGACCTTCTTTTGCTGGATGAGCCGGCATCGCCGCTTGATCCGCTGATGAGAGATAAGCTGTGTCAGATGATTGGCGAGTATATCCATGAGGGCAACGGAAAGCGCAGCGTATTTTTCTCTACACACAATATCTCAGATATGGAAAATATCACCGATTATGCCATTATAATGGAAAACGGACAGCTTGTGGAGCAGGGCTTTGTTGAGGATTTGAAGGAAAAATATATCCTGATTAAAGGAGATGCAGCAGATACAGAGGCTGCCGGTAAGGTGCTTTATTCAATGACCAAAAATCCGTACGGCTTTGAGGGCATATGCTTGGCGGAAAACATAGATAAGCTCGCAGGACTTAATGTGACAAAAGAGATTCCGACACTTTACCAGATAAGCGTTGCGGTCATGAAAAATAACACAAAGATTGTGATGCGCTAGTGCGAGGTAAGGTGTTATGGAAAATAAGTCAGGAAGTATGAATGAAAAAATGGTTTCACAGGAACATGATACTGAAAGAACAATTAATAAAAAAGATAACAAAGCAAAGAATGAAGTTCTAACATACATCAGGGATTACCGTGTTATGACTAATCGCAAGTATCGTCTTATAACAAATATACTGATTCCGTTTTTAGCAATTTTTTACATCAATGCTTATTGCCTGTTCAAAAACAGTCTGGGCATGGATAGGAGTTATAGTAATTATTTATGATTTTTATATGATGTGCGAGGTGGTGCAGGACTATTTCTGCTTTGGCTGTATGTGCAAGAAGAATGCATTTGGCATGCATTTTTTAAAGACAGGTTTTAACGGAGTAAGATACTTTGAGAATGCAGTTCTTGTGGATATACTTGTAAGACCGCTGCGTATTGGAATTACAATACTCATTGCTTCAATGCCATTTATTAATTTTGGAGTTAATATCTGGTCGATATTTGACATTATTATGATATCTTCAATTGTTTCGGTTGGCTCATTAAATATATTCAGATACATGGATATGGGAATGTATATTTATCTGCTGGCGCTTATAGTTATCTTCCCGGCAATTGCAGGTAGTATAGCTGTTTTGATCTATGGCGGGAGAATGTGGTTTATCGCACCTGTGTTAGCAGTGGTGCTTGTAGGCGTGATAGCAGCGACATATTATCATATGATGGTGCGTATCCGCAGATCATATGTTGATGTGTAGAGGCATTTTTAAATTGGAAAGTATATTTGAAAAGGAGAAATATTATGCTGAAAGATATTAAATTAGGATTTAAATTATTGAGATATGGCTATAAACTGAAGTTGAATGTGATCATGTTTGTATTCTTTGCAGTAATCGGAATTGCATCCGATATAATGAGCAAGGGAACTTCCATCATAGGTGGTGTATACTTTATGATGTGCGGGATGTTCACATTTCAGCTCATCATGTCGATGGATGTGTCAGAGCTTATCCAGTCCACATCACTGAAAAAGAAGCTGCAGATATACATTCCGGTGATGTCAAGCACGGTAATCAATCTTGTTGTTTTCACATTTTTGGTAATAGAAAGAGTCATTCTGATACAGAATTCCGTAGCAGATAAGAAACAGCTTATCTTCACACTTTTTACGCTCGATGTTGAGCTGTTGACAGTATATCTGTACACAAGCATATGCTATAAGTATTATGTACTTGGCTTTATCGTATTCATGGTTTTGTTTATGGGCGTTTTTACTGTGTTTTCAGGAGCAGCGTTTGTGCCGGTTTCTAATGCTGTTTTTAAGCTTGGACTCCCGGTGGTGGCATTGCTAGGCTATATTGCTATTTTTGCAGGCGGGGCACTTGAGATATTGATAGGAGAGCTGCTTTACAAGAAGCCTTTGTCAGAATTCGCATTCAGGGGATTTTTCCGTGATGCAAAGTAGTGATGTTACTGTTCCAACATAACAGCGTGACAAACAACATAGTGATTTAAAAAATAAGAAATATTTGTGTAAAAATATTGAAAAAATGATCGCTTTGTAGTATGTTATCATTGTCGGTGCAAAGCCGGCAATGAGACTAATTAACATATTATCAGGAGAAAAATATATTAAATGGATAGTGACAGTTATAGTAAACAACAGTTAGACGACTTGTTTATGGATATGATTGCCTACTATGATGGCGATCCAAAGAGAATCCAGCATTTCACCAAGGTGCACAGCTATGCAAGGCTTATCGGTATAGGAGAGGAGCTTGATGATGCCTCGCTCTTTATACTTGAGGCAGCGGCTTACACACACGATATTGGCATACGTGTGGCGGAGGAGAAGTATGGCAGGTGCGATGGAAAGCTTCAGGAGCAGGAGGGACCGATAATCGCTCAGAAGATGCTCTCACAGCTTGGCTTTGAGAATTACATAGTTGAAAGAATTTGTTTTCTCATAGGTCACCATCACACATATGACAATATAGATGGTCTTGATTATCAGATACTCGTTGAGGCTGATTTCCTCGTAAATCTGTATGAGGATGATGCGGGAAACCGTGCAATCGACAAGGCATACAAGCGCATATTCAAGACTGAAACAGGAAAAAAGATTTTTAGACTAATGTTCGGATATGAAGAAGAGGATTAGTATGAGCCGGGCCGGGAGGAGACTTCCGGCCCTTGTTCGTATTATGCAGCTTATATCAGAAATAGTAATTAATCAGAATAGTAAATATGCAGAATAGTTACCTGAAATAATATTTGGGGATATGTCAAAAAAAATTTGAATTTTGAGAAAGAAATAATATAATATGGCAAATAAAATTAACTATCAAAAATTAATGGAAGATTTAATAAAAGAAAATTGCGTGGACAATAACTGCACTCCACGGCTTTTGCTTCATAGCTGCTGTGGACCGTGCAGCACGTATTGCATACAGACTCTTTCGGAGTATTTTGATGTGACTGTGTTTTATTACAATCCAAACATTTATCCGCCAGAGGAATATCACATGAGAGCACAGGAGCAGAAGCGCTTTATAGATGAGTTTCCGGTGAAAAATCCGGTTCACTTTGTGGAGGGTGTGTACGACACCAGGCGCTTTTACGATATGGCACGCGGCATGGAGGCTGTGCCTGAGGGCGGGGAGAGGTGCTTTAAGTGCTACAGGCTGCGTCTTGAGGAGAGTGCACAGTATGCAAGGGAGCATGGCTTTGATTTTTTTACTACGACACTTTCCATCAGCCCGTTGAAGAATGCCGAAAAGCTCAATGAGATAGGAAAAGACTTAGAGAGCCAATATGGAGTGCGATATCTTTTCTCTGATTTTAAGAAGAAAGAGGGCTATAAAAAGTCCACGGAGATATCAAAGCAGTATGATATGTACAGACAGTACTACTGCGGCTGTGTATTTTCCAAGGAGCAGCGTGACAGAGAGATTGCAGCACGTGGTTGAAAAATGTGGTTGCGTGACAGCAAAAATTATTATATAATTTAGCACAGTAAAGCGGCTATTTAGAGCAGGCGGCGGTATCACATCTTATTTTATACAATACATTGTGATACATGAAAATAAATCATCATTTAATAATCAAGGAGGAATCTCATGGCACAGTTATGGGGAGGACGTTTCACAAAGGAGACAGATCAGCTCGTTTACAATTTCAATGCGTCCATTTCATTTGATCAGAAGTTTTATAAAGAGGATATAGAGGGCAGCATCGCCCATGTCACGATGCTTGGAAAGCAGGGCATCATCTCACAGGCAGAGAGCAACGATATAGTGGCTTGCCTAAAGCAGATACTTAAGGAGGTAGAGTCAGGGGAGCTTGAAATCAGCTCAAAGTATGAGGATATCCACAGCTTCGTTGAGGCTACACTCATAGACAGGCTTGGTGACACAGGAAAGAAGCTTCACACAGGCCGAAGCAGAAACGACCAGGTAGCTCTTGACATGCGTCTTTTTTACCAGAAAGACAGTGAAGGAGACTGATAATGAGCTTAAGGAGCTTTTAGCTGTTATCCTTAAGATTATGAAGGAAAACACACAGACTATCATGCCGGGCTTTACACATCTGCAGAAGGCCCAGCCAATCACCCTGGCTCACCATATGGGCGCATATTTTGAGATGTTTAAGAGAGACAGATCAAGACTGTGCGATATATATAAGAGAATGAACTATTGTCCGCTTGGCTCAGGAGCACTCGCAGGCACTACATATCCGCTTGATAGGGACTATACAGCACAGCTTCTGGATTTTTACGGACCGACACTTAACAGTATGGATGGTGTGTCAGACAGGGATTATCTGATTGAGTTTTTATCGGCTCTTTCAACTATCATGATGCATCTGTCACGTTTTTCTGAGGAAATTATCATATGGAATTCAAACGAGTACCAGTTTGTTGAGATTGACGATGCGTACAGCACAGGAAGCTCAATCATGCCACAGAAGAAAAATCCTGATATAGCAGAGCTTGTCAGAGGAAAGACAGGCCGTGTATACGGTGCGCTTATGTCGCTTCTCACCACCATGAAGGGTATTCCGCTTGCGTACAACAAGGATATGCAGGAGGATAAGGAGCTGGCATTTGATGCATTCGACACTGCAAAGGGATGTATCGCACTTTTTACAGGAATGATTGATACAATGAAGTTTAACAAGGACGTGATGAGAAAGAGTGCAAACAATGGATTTACAAATGCCACAGATGCAGCTGATTATCTTGTTAAAAAGGGTGTACCGTTTAGAGATGCACATGGTATTGTAGGAAGAATAGTGCTTTACTGCATCGACAAGGGCATTGCAATCGACGATATGAGCATTGACGAGCTCAAGGCTATCTCTCCGGTATTTGAGGAGGATGTATTTGATGCCATTTCAATGGAGACCTGTGTCAGCACAAGGTGTACAGTTGGAGCACCATCAAAGACATCAATGGACAAGGTAATTGCCGTTTACGACGAGTATATGAAGTCAAATTGGCAGGATGAAGTGTAGTTTTTGTGCATATTTTATAAAAACAGGGAGAAAATTATTAATTTAATATAGTTTTTCCTTGTTTTTCATTAGAGTTTCAAGTAATATATTTCCTATAAAGACAGTTGTACGCGACTGACGGACATGACCTGATTTTTTAATGTCAAAGTATAGTGTATGACATGGTCCGAAGAAAAT
>ENA-OQJT01000309-OQJT01000309.1-human-gut-metagenome-genome-assembly--contig:-NODE-309-length-12559-cov-1.035714_pt1 | contig 12559 bp, 16 predicted proteins | sample MGYA00242612_ERZ504779 | MGnify/ENA primary metagenome ERZ504779 (study PRJEB26092, sample SAMD00036366) | human gut metagenome | host: Homo sapiens | study: EMG produced TPA metagenomics assembly of...
ATCAATTTTAAATAAGTATCCGCTTTTCCATCTCGGGCTGTTTTTTCTAAGTTTAGCAACCACCAGTTCAACTGGTGGTTTATTATTAGCCCTCCAAAGGGCTATTGTTACTGCTCGCCCCAAAGGGCGGTATCGCAAGCACTTTTGCTGGCCCGCTATAAAGCGGTACTACTCGAATCTTCTCGTCTCGATTCTTCTGCTTGCTCTTTTATATACTTTTGAACTGCTTCATCTGTTATATTGCCAATCGTTTCAACATAATATCCTCTAGCCCAAAACGCTTTATCCCATTTACTTTGCAACTCAGGATGCCTGTCATAAATCATTAATGTGCTTTTTCCTTTCAGATACCCCATAAAATCTGATACTCTGAGTTTTGGTGGAATTGCTACGCTTAAATGTACATGATCTATACATACCGCTCCTGCAATTATCTCTACATTTTTATACTGGCATAAAGTTGCTATTATCTCTCGGACATCTCTGCGTATTCTCCCATACAATACCTTCTTTCGGTATTTAGGAATAAACACAATGTGATACTGGCATTTCCAACGAGTATGTGATAAACTTTTATTGTCCATTTGGACCGCCTCCTTTGATTTTGAGTTTGGCTTGCGACACCATTCTCATTCTATCACAGGAGGCTTTATTTTGTTATCCTCACCACTTCCGACTACTCTATTCTCCCCAGCATAGCTGGGGGATTAGACTTTTCATTTACAACTTTCTTTTTTTCTGAATTCACTTCTAGTTCTTGCGGAAGTAATTTTGTTGCAAGCTCTGGAAAAGCTTTAACTATTTTTTGATCCAGGACAGTTGAGTGTTCCCTAAATAAGTCAAACATTTTCCGCATACTTTTATCCGGATGAAAATTGTTCGGATCGGATTTTTTCCAATCTTTGTAATGACCAGAAAGATGACTCTTTCTTTCGTCGGTTATTTCAAGCCCATAGTGTTGACAAAACATAATACTCATAACATCAGCTTCAAATTCTTTTTGATGCAAATTTGTATTCAGAGATTCTTCGACAGATCCATGTGCAAGAGCGTGTCCGAATTCATGTGTTAATGTTGAGAAAGCAGCGGTATCCTGTAAAGTTGAAGCAATATGAATTTCGTGTTCTGACGGACTGTGATAGCCATAAAGGGAAACTCCTTTAATATTTTGTTCCTGGTCTTGCAGAAAAACTTTAAGCCCAAGATTCTCTTCACAGTATTCTTTTAATATATTTGTGCAGCTTCTGTGAAATTCAGATGGAATTCCACGGTCAAGAAGCTTTGGATATTTTTCCGGAGGAAAGTTTGTCTGCGTAATATCAAATGTATATCCTTTTTTGAAATACGAAAGTTTCTCTCCTTCTATTTCTCCGACATCATAAGCGGCCTGCTGTTCTTTGGATGCTTTACTATAAGGAATATCTCCATCATCTGTTTTTAAAATAGTGATCGGTGTATGGACGTACACTTCCATTCCATGCTCACCTTTTTTTACAGAGTAACCAAGTTCTTTCCAGGCTTTAAAGGATTTACAGAGTAAAGCTCCTCTTTGCTGTTGAGCAATGAGCATCATGTTGCGTGGTGAATAAGCGTAAGAAAATTTGCTGGAGAACTGTAAAAATTCAACAATCTCTTCCGGATTTTGATTCCATCCATTAATAATCTCATTGATTTTCTTATCCAGACTTTCTAGTTCCTCTGATCTGTTTTTTTTCTCTTCGGCCATAAGGTATACTTCCTCTCTAAGTTACTTTAGTTTGCTTGTTTCATATAAAACTGCAGCATAAGACATAATTTTTCCGGTGGAAGAGTTAAACAATCTTTGATCTTCTTTTCCGGGATATGCCGATTCATAGCTTCTGTGATGTTTGATACTTCATCTTCGGAAAGTTCGAGTATATATCTTCGGATAACATCTTCCAGATTCCCGGAAAGATCCCAAGATTGACGCATATCATAAACAGAAATGGTTTCTGCGGCAGATTCTTCATCTGCCTCCAAGGAGGATGTGTTGTCTGACGTATCATAAATTACAGAATTCATTTTTTCGTTGACAGCATTCTGTAATTTTAAAGTGGCACTATCATCTTCCAATTTCTTTAACTGTTGAAGCAAAAAAAGATTTCCTTGCGGGCCATTCAGTTTCGGATCATCCAGATCCAGAGAACAAAATTCATCTTCGCTGAGTTCGAATAACATGCCGGAAGATTTCCCTTCTTTTAGATCATCGCGTATTTTTGCTTGAAGACCTTCATCCGGAAAATAAAATTTCTCCTGGTGATTTACTGTATGCAGGTTTCCGTTTTTATCACGGAAAATTTCAACTGGATGGGTATAAGGTCCATATTTTTTTTGCCTTCAAATAAGAGGGATCATGGAATGGCTTATATTTTGTCGATGATTGGTTTACTTGCAAATGGAAGAATGATGCAACTGTCTTTATCCATTTGTGCAACTTCATTTGCATCCATAAGCGAACGCTGCAGGCGATCGTAGCTTGTGCTGCTGCTTCCGTTTTGACCGTATGAAACACTACCGGATGCCTTTTCGATTGTGGCAGCACCCAACATTTTACTGATAGTTTCCTGGGTGTCATACGCACCACGGCCGGAACCAAGAAATAAAAATACAGCACAGGAATCCATGAATACTTTCCATCCGTCACCCTTGTACATGGTTTGCAGCTGACTAATTGATTGCAGGAACAGCATGACAGCAATGTTACGAGATCGAAGGGTTGTGATTAAATGTTCAAAAACCTTCCGGCCGTAACCCGTTGCCAAACTCGTCCATCCAACACTCAACACGAATAGGAAGAACACCATGGTAATTCTGATCTGCTTCTACCAAAAGTTCATCGAACAGCTGTTGATAAAGCATATTTCCCACAAAATTGTAGCTGCTATCGTTTTCTTTTAGGACTAGAAATAATGCTACTTTACTTTTTCCATCCCTGTGCCAACCGGTTCCAAGTTCCCATAAGTTCATATCATCTGCTTCAAAAATGCGCTGAATAGATTTCGAATAAAAGAACTTGAATTTTCCATTTAAAATTAAAAGAACGGAAGCAACTGTTTCGGGCGCACCTTCTTTTAATTTACGATAATCTCTGACAGCTGGATGATCTGGATACATATCTGCTAATGCATCCATTAATAAAGATAATTCTGTGGACTCTTCTTCATCCTCAGAGCGAGGTGGTACTTTTTTACTTTCCAGCTGCATGAGCTTTGTTACTTGATTTAAAGTTTGCGTAGCATATACAGGTTCCCATTTTAAACCGGCTTCTGCAAAAATCTTTTTTTTATCTGGTACAGATACAGCCCACACGAAATAAAAGAGAGACTGCAGATAAAGAGCGCAACCATCATCCCAGAAAGGGTCGCCTTTTTGGGCATCCGGGGGTTCCACAGACTTGAAAATATTCATAATCAATCGTGGAATATCATCTTCTGTTCGGATATAAACAAAAGGATTGTATCGATCAGAAGATTCCATGTTTTTTAAGTTCAAAACACGGATCTGATAACCGTTCTTTTTGCAAATAGTTTCCATATTTTTCCACAAGTTCACCTTTAGGGTCCATGAATAAATAGGAAGAAATACATTTTAAAATATTTGGAGCAATCACAAATAATGATTTACCGGTACCAGGAGCACCGACAACAATCATATTATTATTTGGAAAGGATTTCGAACCGGATAAAGCCTGATTTACGTGTTTGGAAAGAATGCGGTTATTTTCCGGATGCTTAAGATCGGCCATGCGTTTATTTGCAGTGTCCGGATCATCCCATTCTGCAGAACCATGTTCGATGTCTGAATGTGTGTTGCGATGCGTATCCAAATAAAACGCAAGAAAAAATACCCATCCGGTCAGACCACATCCAAGACTAATCAATGTGTACTGATTAAAACAGCGCCATGGATGATTCATCCATGACGCTGTTTTAAGATTTATATCATTACCAGGTTCACCCAAAATACCTGCAAATACAAGGCATATTAATTCGACCAAAATAAGAATAAGCACAAGACTTTTAATTGGAATCTTTTTTTTCTTTATCATTTTTTCTCCTTATATTAAAGCTTTAAGTCTTTTTTCCTTATAGGGGAAGATTTAGGCTTGTGTTTAGAAGCAGGATTTTGAGAAAACTTTAAAATCTTATTTTGATTCTGGCCGAACTGTTTTGTTATGTTTTTGCGTCGAACTGGATCATAATAAGGTAGTATTTGCGCTCCTTTCATATTCAATAAAGGATTCGATGTTGGTGAATCATTTTTAAAAATTTCATATTCCTTTTGTGGATCAATTGCTGAAACAAGAGTTTTTCCGTCATCAGCAATGGAAAAAAGAGGAAGTTTGATATGCAATTTAGAACCAGGAATACGAGAAATAAAAGTCTTGTCATCCATAATATCATCAACAAGACTACAATTAATGGTAACGGGAAAAGCTGCTTCTTGAGTAGAAACATCTGGAGAGCTTTGTGAAACAGTTTTTTCCATAGATTTTGCTTTTGATGATTGCTTTTGAGGAGCTTCGGACGGAGTTTCAGTTTCTGCATACGGAATATAATCTAAACGATGTGTTTCGTCAGATTGTTCTGTATACTTGGAAAATTCTTTTCCAGACAGACTGCCGGAAGGAGTCTGAAGAATCCCTTTTTCATCCGGACGATAGACATTATAATTTTTTTCCGGATCAAGAAAAATAATAAAGCCCTTACCATTGTCAACGGAAAGAGCTTCCTGAATACGAACATATTCTCGGTCACCTGTCTGCAGCGCAATTTCATCTTCTCTTCTGGCAGCTACTCTTTGAGAAGGAATATATCGTTCGATTAACCCTGGTCGGTTCTTTAAGGCTTCATAACGATCGACTTCTTTCCCAGCCAGGGCTTGCTCAAAAGACTGTGCATTCAGATTTTTTCCTTTCTGCCAATTTTTTGGATCGGTTTTTTCCTTTATTTTCCGGCGAAGCTGTTTTCATATAATCTTCCTCTGACATACGGCCAGAATCAAAATATTCTTGTTCAGTTATATCTTCTACCAAATTTTTAGCTGCATCCGGAAATTCTTCTAAATATGCTTTAATAGCTGCTGCGAATTGTTGCAGAGATTGATTCGCAACGGCAATCTGGATGTGATTATCTCCATATTTAAGATCCGGAAGAACAGAATAGTTCACGCCACGTTCGTCCAATATATCCAGGAATTGCTCTAGTTGCTCATTATCTTCCGAAGCATCTCCGAGTGCAAGACTTTTGATTTTATAATTTCCGGAAGTAAGAGCTTTCAACTCTTCAAAATCCAGTGGACCACCAAGATCGAGCTGGTTTGTTACATAAGATTCGTATAATGCCTGCCATTTTGCAACGTCTTTTCCACGTATGGCAATTTGCTGGCAGGAATCCTGAATATCCAGATCAGGAAGGAGACAGTAGGTAATTCCAACCTCTGTCATGGAATCCATGAGTTTATCCAACTGTTCCGGATCGCGTGTGGGGAGATTTGCGATAATATAATCTCCATCACAGGCTTTCATGAATTGTGTAAAACTTTTGAAGTCTGACGTGGAGATTATATGTTGCTTATGTAGTTTCATACAAAATTGAATCAGTCGGAAGGGAGAAAGCAGAGCTTTATTTACTACCTTTCCGGTTACACTACCTGCGGAAGCTGCTGCTTTAACAGCCCCTTTAAGAATAATCATTTCTGTGTTGACCAAGATAGCAAGGTCACCACTTCCACCTGCATCTTCAGCTGCCATTTTTAATACCTCCTTTAAATAACCTTTTTAGTTGTCTTTTTTACCTGCTTCTCGGGTTTCTGCTCAGGACGTTGCATTTTAGAAAGTAATGTATTTGTTCTTTCCTGCAAATTACCCAATGTACGCTCCATAGCGTAAATCTTACGCTGGACAGAAGCAATCTTACCCTTTTCTGGGTCCCACGGGACATATTCAAGAAGTTCTTTTCCGGTCAATGCCCGGCCAACGTTTTTTACACTATTGGAAACATCTTGTACGGCCTGCTTTGCATCGTTCAGCCGCTGGAATAGTACATCGAGAGAATCCTGCGTATGCTGCATTCCCTTTTGCAACGAAGCCAAAGCTTTTGGAACATGAATTTTTTCAGCAAACGATAAAAGCGCATTTTTTCCAGCAGTTTTTAATTTACTCTTAGTCTGCAGAACAACATTGGCAAGGCGGGACTTGTTAAGTGTTATGAGTTTTTCACTCTGATCAAGATTATTCTGTACAGTATCAACACTGTCAGAATCATTAAAAAATCTTTCGTCAATAGAATTTACCTGTTCTTTGAGTTCCCTGAATTCTACTTGCATTTTCTGATGCTCTTCTTGTAATTTATCCAGATGACTTCCGAGATATTGCAACAGATTAGCTGCTTGAGACATATCATTTTTCAGAAGAGCCTGTAGTATCTCTTGAAATGGTTCCTGATCAACCAATGGAAGAGATATATCCATAAGATTTTCCATTTTTGCTTGTTGATGTTCTGCCTCCGGACTTTCCGGAGTGGTGTTTTGATGCTGCATAACTTCTTCATTGTTGGATGAAGGGATACTAATTTCAGGTGCAGAATTAAGATCAGGGACAGCAGTTTCTTCTGGAGTTTGTTCGGAAAGCGGAACTGCAACTTCTTCGTTTGGCTTTTCAAGAGTAATAGAACTTCTGGTTGGCCGCTGTGGAAGTTGTTTTCCAGAATTTAAACATTCCCTTGCTTCTCTTACATAGGAAAGTAGAGCATTTGCATAAGATACATTTTTTTGAATCACAATTTAACTTCTGCAATCGTTTGGCTCCAAGTTCTGTATCGTTTAATTGTTGATGCCGCTCAAGGTAATCCGATAAAGCAGGTGGAGTGCTGTGCGTAACGCCATCCATTAACGTGTCGGCCACTTTAACTTTAGAAAGATCAAGGAATGCATTATACTCCTGCGGCGTACCATTCATCAAATAATGAAGTTCATAATTAAGAACACCGGATTCTTGGTGAATCAAAAAGCTATCTGCGTCTGATAATGGGATTTTGTCTCCGACGGACAACTTTTCTACTGTACTTTGCAATATAAAAATCATAGGCTCTTGTACATCTAATTTACTTTGAGAACCCCATGTTTCACGGCGTTGCTGCATAGTAGCCAAAGGGAGTTTGATTCCATTTTTAATCTCTTCATCTGGCATTCCAGAAGCTTTTTCCAAGTTGATTTCATTAAGCTCATCATTAGTCAGTTGATATATGTACCTTCGAATAACATCGCCCAAAAGCCCGGTCAAGTCCCAGTCTTTCTTTCGTTCTTCAAAATTATTTTCAATTTCTTGTGACATAAGAACCCTTCTTTCTTTTTAGTTCATGTGTTGTAACTGATCCTGAAAGGATGTTGAAGTGTTGGATAAACGATTGGCTGTACGTTTCATTCCATATAATTGCTGAGAGTATAAAGCGATCGCGTGTTCTCTTTGATTTAAAAGGTATAGATTGATTTCCTCTAATTCTTCGTTGGAAAGTTCGAGAGTATGACGATCCAGAAGTAGTTTTTAATGTGGATGAAAAATCCCAATCCTTTTTCCGGGGGCCCAGTGACTCTGACATATGGTTTCCTCTTTTCTACAAGTCAAATTTTACTCATCGTTTTTTTGGGACGTTTCAGTGGATGCTGCGTAGGACGTGACTTCTGTTTGCGCTGCTCTTCATATTTGTGGTCAATATATGATAAGTCCTGATCGCGAAGCGCACGTACATTTTCAGCTCGTAATTCATAGTCAGATCCATTACTTGGCTTACCTTCTGCAGCGAGATCTGCCTCGATTTCATCAAGAGATTCATAGTATGATCGGTAAATACTCGCAACTTCTTCCACGTCTTCCGGGGTATAACCATTTTTCAAGGCAATAATTTTATGCTTTTGGACCCGAGGATCTTCTTCTTGCTCAACAGTCTTATTTGGTTCATCAAATGCTATTTCCTGATCTATTTCTTGACGTAATTTTTCTGCTTTCATTAGGTCAAGTGTAGACACCATCGCAGATAAAAGCTGTTTTTGATTTTCAACCAGTACTTCTTGTCGCTCAATTAATGTATCTATATCCATAGTTTCTTTCTCCTTTTTTTGTAATAAAAAAGACTGCTTAGCAGTCTTAAATGATTGGGCGTTTTTGGGAACATTTTGTATGCTTGTTTACTGTTTTTTGCCTTTTGAAAATATTATTTGAAAAGATATTCTTTTTTTGATATATTCTTCTAACGTCATTCCTGCGGCAGCAGATTCCTGATTAAGTTCTTCCTCTACAGGAATTAAATCCGGAACATAATCTGTAAATAGCGGCTCATCAGGCAAATCTAAACCAGAATTAAGGCAGTATCTACATTTGGATACATATTTATCAAAATCTGTCAAGTATTTTTGCTGCCATGATCCTTTCTTTACAGATGGCTCGTTAAAAATCTCGTGAATTTTCATGGATTTCTCAGAAAGTTCCGCTTGCATTTTGTCAATAGACTTATAGTATGATCGGCAAATACTAGCAATTTTCTCCGCTTCTTCTGGAGTATAACCCTTTTTCAAGGCATTAATTTTATGTTTTTGAATCCGAGGATCTTCTTCTTGCTCAATAGTTTTTTTTCAGTTCAGCAGAAAGCTGTTTTTTATCTTTGATTGGTCTTTTTTTGTTTTTGAATTAATGCATTAATATCAAATTTCATATTTCTTTCGCCTCTTTCATTTTTTCTCACTTTTATAATAACAGAAAATTAGGTATATGCAAGAAGCCGGGGATAGATTGCTGAACATAGGTTAAAGGGTTGGCTGTTTTTTTGTGGCTTTCTTATTCGTTGTTTGCTGCTTTGGAGAAATAAAATCATTTGCAGCATATTCCTCTACCGTCATTCCCGCAGCAGCAGCTCCTGCTTAAGTTCTTCCTCTATTTTTTGCCTTTCTGCAATTAAAGCTGGATCGTAATCTTTTAACATCGGTTCATCGGGTAAATTCAAACCAGAATTAAGGCAGTATCTGCAGTCGGATACATAGTTATCGAAATCTATCAAGTATTTTTCCTTCCATGATTCTATCTCTACAGATGGCTTGTCAAACAGAACATGCACTGTTACTGATTTATCGGAAATTTCTTCATGTGCTCTCAAATACGGCACCAGCTTATTTAAAAGAAACAGTCCATTGGTACGGATTTTCTCTGCAAGTTCCGGTGTATTACTGGATGCCACCGAATCATAATACTCAGAATCATATGCATACATAAGTGCCATATTATGAAGGTGATCGATCAAGGAACCCTCATAATCACCGAAATCCTGGCGGCCTTCATAGGAAAAATTTTCTTTCCCCATATTATAATTCAACAGGAATTTTGTCTTTTCATAATAGTGGCCGCCATATTGTTCTCGAATATCGGCATCAATTAATTCAAACCTTTTATTTGCTTCTGCGAGCGGAATAACCTCGCCATCTTCAAAATCGTTACACTCTGACCAAGTTATTGTAACAGTAGGTTCTTTACAGCGATCCTGATAGTCCTTTGCAACACGTTCGATGCAATCATATTCGGAATAAATACTGCTGTCAGCATACATATCATATGCCTCTTTTGCGAGATCTTTCGAATATTTATGTGGTACATCATATGAATTTTCCAATTCGGCAACCATAAAACTGGTAACAAATTCTTCGTGGGCTTCCATAACTTCTTCGGCCGTCAAGGTATATTCTTTCCCATCTCGTTGTATTTTCATGTTTTTAATTCTTCCTTTTTTTGATTTGTGGTTCAAAAAAGGCAGCCTCAAAATTAGGCTACCTTTTTCGGAAAATTTATAAGTATCAGTTTTCCTTGGAGACTATGAATTCCAGGTTTCGTTCTCCATATACGCTATTAAGATGTTATTGAGGCGCGAAATATTATGTTTATTTTGCTCGATTTGCTTTTGAATCCAGTTTTTCTGTGTCTGATTTGTAATGTCACTTAAATCATACTTAATAATAACGTAAGTATCATCATATTTTGAGATTGCCGGTGAATCCATGGGAAGAAAAACCCACTCGCCAAATATGTCTCCGGTTTTGTATAAGTAATCATCTACAACCAGAACATATACGCCGGTATGTTTGATTTTATTGATTTTGTTCTGCATTTTTCTCCATTTCATTTAAGGCAGATTCAGAAAGTGGTGCATCACCGGCATCAGAAGTATTATTGGAATCTTCCTGGTGCCCTGTGGTGTCTGATGTATTTGCATCCATTTTCTTCATTTCCAGTACCTCACTCTCTGTCATGCCGGCAAATTCAAAGGAAAAGTCCTGGGAATTTTTGTTGTATGTAACCAGAGTTACGGTTCGGTTACTGTCATTCAGTACGAGATAGAATGTTTCCTTACTTGGTTTATAGGTTCCATAGGCCAGATATTCACCTTCCGTTGCTGTGATATTGTTTTCCGTGATCCATTTATGCAGTCTGCAGGGAAGAAACCAGCTTTTATTGTAACCATAAGCGTCTGTACATATGGCTGTGATAGAGTGGGCGGAATCTTCTTTTACCGGTGTGCATTTCTTCAGCCAATCGTCTTTCTCTTCATCAGACATATAGATCCAGTTACTTTGATTGATAACTGGAAGATAGTCGTTATTTTCATAAATATAATCTTCCCCAAGGATATGGTATTTATCTTCTTCTGATACAGAGGAAGAAGTAACCTCCCTTTCACTGGAAGAAGATGTTTCCGTTGTCTGTGTTTCTTTTCGTTGCTCTTCTTTTTCACTCAAACTTCTTTGGTCTATGTAATCGAGTGTTTCCTGCAGCGTGCTTTCTATGGTACGTTCAGACTCAGCTTTTTTGGATGTTTTCAATATTCTGTTTGATATAAGAGTCAATTTCGGATTGCTGGTCATCCGATAAGTCTTTTACGGCATCCTGAATCTGCTGGATTGCCTCTTCCTTTTTTTTACTGTAGTCTGATTGCTCCACGGTAATAGAATGTCCAGTATTTGAGTTGCTGGAATCTTTATGGATAGCGACCGCGCCTCCAACCGTTGCTATTGCAAGAGCGGCCGCCGCTATGCTTATGGCAACCTCTTTTTTTGAAAATTTTCTTTTACTCATAAATGCCTCCAACAAAAAATGTCGTAAGAGAAGATGAAATTTCCCTTAGCGACCTTTTTTTCTTTTTAACACCTTTTTTATTTCGAAACATCAATCATGTAGTCAACAACCTTCTTGTAAAGCTGCCGTTTTTGTTCCGAATAACCGAAATATTCAAATGCAAGATCTGGGGAATATTCGGCTTTTTCGACAAGCCGCTGCATAGCCACCAGTTGCATCAGAACATCCTCTCGTTTTTCTTCCGTATCAAGCTGCAGCTCACTTCCTAGCTGCATCCCAAGAATTAAAATAGCTCCGGCTTTTATCCGTAGGATTTTGCATTCTATTTCTGTTATTTCCATTGAAATCCTCCCCATTTTCTTATAAGCATAGTCCAACCACTTTTTTCTTTAGCATTGGTTTTGTTTTCACGGATGTGATTGGCGTAACTGCCATGTCGGAGTTTACTATTGCAGGTTGTTCATCATCTTCCAGTATAAGAGCATCTGTTCCTTTCTCATCCATGTTCAGGAGCGCATTCAGTTCTGCCAGTCGCTTTAGCTTTTCAGCGAGTTCTTCTTCCTGTTGGAATGGTTTCGTTACTTCTATTTTCGCTGATTCTAATTGATTAGTTAAGGTTTCAAGTCTGTCTTTGGCTTCGGCAAGCTTATCCGGCATGGTTTTCAAAACATTGTTCAATCGAATAATATTTCCAACTGGATCAGGACCAATCTCAACAGGGTGGTTCATAGCTCCCTTAAGTCTCAAAACGAATTTTCTATTAAAGGAATCGAATGCTATATTCATTGAAAATCCGAGATATGTTCCGATTTTGGCAGTTCCATCCGCATCAGTTTGAAAAATTTTATGATAGCGTTTCCTGCATCCTTTCTTGTGTCATACACACCTGATCCAACCTGCATATGGAACTTATCTTTGCTTGTGGCAGCATTTTTGTTCATAGAGAGCTATATCCTGTTCAAGTTTTTCGATTAGTTCTTTCACCATAACGATTTGGCGTGGATAATGCTGAACAATATTATCTTCCATCCGGTATTTTTGACTTGTATAGTTTGCTTTTAACAGTCTTAAACGTGATACCTGAATGTCAAGATCCATTTTTTCTTTGATATATGGATTTCCGGTTGCAAGAGCCTTTACTTCCGCATAGGATAGAGCGGATTCGTCTACATCTTCACAGCTACGGACCGGCGATTTGCTTGTCATGATCTGGCTGATGAATTTTTGCTTGTTTTCGATCAGCTGCCAGGAATAAGCATCAAATGTTCCTTCTGTAACATAACGGAATATTTTTACCTTGCGGTTCCGGTTTCCCTGCCTTAAAATACGTCCTTCCTGCTGTTCAATGTCAGTCGGTCATTTTTTGCGGACAGTTCATACATGCTATCCTTTTCTGTTCTCTGCTCCTGCGTTTGCTCTCGTTTG
>ENA-OQJT01000310-OQJT01000310.1-human-gut-metagenome-genome-assembly--contig:-NODE-310-length-12556-cov-1.046746_pt1 | contig 12556 bp, 10 predicted proteins | sample MGYA00242612_ERZ504779 | MGnify/ENA primary metagenome ERZ504779 (study PRJEB26092, sample SAMD00036366) | human gut metagenome | host: Homo sapiens | study: EMG produced TPA metagenomics assembly of...
CCACTTCCCGGCGATCCGTTCCTGGGCGCTGCACGTGTGGGAGCGGCTGCTGGGCCTTTATCAAGAAGGCCGGCACGGTCATCTTTGCGTCCACCGTCGTCGTTTGGTTCCTCTCCAACTTTGGTAGCTATAACGGTTCCTTTGGCTTCCTGCCTGCGATGGACGGCATCCCCGAGGAGTTTATGGACTACTCCGTGCTTGCCATGCTGGGCAACCTGGTCGCTTGGATCTTCGCCCCGCTCGGCTTTAGCACCTGGCAGGCAACAGCGCTGTCCGTCTCGGGCCTCGTCGCCAAGGAGAACGTCGTCGCCACCGCCGGCTCGCTGCTGTCCGTCGCCGATGCCGGCGAGACCGACCCGAGCCTGTGGACCGCGTTTGCCGGCATGTTCCCCACCATGGGTGCTTGCGTTGCCTTCGGTGCCTTCAACCTGCTGTGCGCTCCGTGCTTTGCCGCCATTGGCACCATCCGCAACCAGATGGATTCCGGCAAGTGGACTGCGATCGCCATCGGTTACGAGTGCGCCTTCGCTTGGGTGATCGGCCTGTTCATCAACCAGTTCTACAACTTGCTTGTTCTTGGACAGTTTGGTATCTGGACGATTGTGGCCATCGTGCTGCTGGTTGCGATGCTCTTCCAGATCTTCCGTCCCATGCCCAAGCATGCATGGACCGACGAGGACGAGACCAACACTGCTTCCGCCGCAGTTTCCGCTTAAGTCCGAATAAGGATTAACCCCTTTCCACGAGCCCGGGTGTCCCAGCGACACTCGGGCTTTTTGGTGGGGGATGTGGTGTTTCCGCAGATAAAACCGACCAAAATAAACCTGTCCCTATTTGGTAGGTGGAGAATGGGGTAAAGTAAGTGATGGTTAACTAGAGGAGGCTTGCTATGGCACCTATCGATATTGTTGTACTGGCTGTTATCGGTATTGCGTTTGTCGCCGTGTGCGTGCGCATCTACCGCAAGGGCACCTGCGCCGATTGCGCTCAGGGTGGCGTTTGCACGGGGCATTGCTCCAATAAAAAGACCTGTGCCGCACTTAAGGGCGTAGACAAAATCGCCGAAGACTTGGGCCGCGGTATTAAATAAGGTCTAGGCATCCAAGCGCCTCGCGAGCATCCGTTCGCGGGGCGCTTTGCACATTTGGGGGCGAGCGCGGCGAGTTGTAGAGTGATTTTGGGGTATCGTTACCTGTACTGTTAATTGGCAACTTATCTATAACGGAGTATCCCCATGAGCGCTCGCGTAACCATGAAGGACATAGCCGCCGAGCTTGGCGTTTCCATCAATACCGTGCACAAGGCCCTGACGGGTAAGGCCGGCGTGAGCGAATCCGTGCGTGCCAAGGTGAATGCTAAGGCCGAGGCCATGGGTTACCATCGCAATACGAGTGCCTCGAGCCTGCGCCGCAAGGATATCAACCTGGTGTTTTGCCTGCCCCGCGCATCGCGCGAGGGAGCGTACTTTTTCCGTTACCTGTGGGAAGGCTGCAACCGCTTTGAGCAGGAGGTCATCGACCGGGGCATTACGGTTGAGCGTGTTGAATTTGGCGTGGGTGGCTACGCCGATGCACTTGAGCAAATCGACGAGCGTCTGCAGGTGGGCGAGAAGATTTGATGGCTTGCTCGCCTATACGCCGGGCGACGATTCGTGCGACTGAGCTTTTGGGGCAGATCGCCGAGGCGGGCGTGACGATTGAGCTCGTTGACGGCGACCGCCCTCACCTCGATCGCCTGGGCGCTAGTTTGGCCGACTACTCCACGGCGGGAAGCCTGATGGCCGAGCAGGCGGCCAACCTGGTTCACGCTTCTGGGACCGATACCCGCGTGCTTTTATTGGCGGGCGACCCCTACACCGACTCGCACTATTTGACCGCTCGCGCCTTCCACAATTACCTTCGCGAGCACAATGTTCCCTGGCAGGTCGAGGATCTGACCGGTGCTCATGCCCAGGTCAAGCAGCTCGAGCACGAACTCAACCAGCGTCTAAAGTCATCGGAAGCCCCCGAGTTGATCTGCAGCGTGTTCGCCGTGGGCTCTGAGCTGATTGCCGATGCGCTTGTCGCGGCTAACAAGGCCGGCGAAGTAATGGTGATTGGCAACGATCTGTTCCCAGAAAGTGCGCTGGCTTTGCGTCGGGGCATCTTTACCAACATCGTCTACAAGGACCCGGTGAGTCTGGCATATCGTGGCGCCAAGACCTTAGGCGATTACCTGCTGTGGGGAAAGACACCAGCGGAGCCTGTGCAAAAGGGGGCTGTTGGAGATGGTGTTTGCCAGCAACGTCGATCGTTACTGCGAGCTCGCCGGAATCTAATGCGTTTAGGGAGTTCCCTACTTGTCGCGTACTTTTTGGCGGGGGTATCGAAAAATTGTTTCGAAGGCCGCTGATGGCGAATCTGCCGTCAGCGGCCTTTCTTTGTGCCGATCCAACGCAGGGTCCATGGCTCGGCAACCGTTAAGCGGTCAAAACCTACCGTTCGCCCCATGATGGTTAAGTGAACGTTCACCTTGTAACGCATTTTGCACTAAGATGGTGAACGTTCACCTAGAGGATGACGAGCGTATTGTGCGCCCGCTCCGCAAACAAAGGGGTTGTTTGATGAAAAACTTTATGGACGATCAGGATTTCCTGCTGAGCACCAAGACCGGCGAGGAGCTGTTCCACAACTTTGCCGAGGGCATGCCCATCGTCGACTATCACTGCCACATTTCTCCTAAGGAGATTTGGGAGGACAAGCGTTTCGAGAACATCACCGAGGTTTGGCTGGGCGGCGACCACTACAAGTGGCGCCTGATGCGTGCCAACGGCGTCGACGAGCGTTTTATCACTGGCGACGCCCCTGCTCGCGAGAAGTTCCAAAAGTGGGCCGAGACCCTGGGTCGCTGCGTTGGCAACCCCGTCTTTGAGTGGAGCCACCTGGAGCTTAAGCGCTACTTTGGCTACGAGGGCGTCCTCAACGGCAAGACCGCCCAGGAGGTCTGGGACCTTGCCAACGCCAAGCTCGCCGAGGCCAGCTTTACCTGCCGCAACCTGATCAAGCAGTCCAACGTCCGCATGATCTGCACTACCGACGACCCCGCCGACAGCTTTGAGTGGCACAAGAAGATTGCCGCCGACGACAGCTTTGACGTTCAGGTCGTTCCCGCCATGCGCCCCGATGCCGCTTTGCGCATCGAGCGCGGCCAGGAGTTTGCCGACTACTGCAAGCACCTTTCCGAGGTTGCCGGCGTTGAGGTCAGCGACTTTGAGGGCATGAAGGCTGCCATTTCCAAGCGCTACGACGTTGCTCACGAGCTGGGCTGCCGCGCCTCCGACCACGCACTCGACTACGTTATGTACGTCCCGGCTACCGCCGACGAGATCGAGGCTATCTTTGCCAAGGGCCTGGCTGCCGAGCCGCTTACCGAGGAAGAGGTCCTCAAGTACAAGACTGCCTTTATGCAGTTCGTTGCCGGCGAGTATGTCCGTCTGGGCTGGGCCATGCAGCTGCACTTTGGCTGCAAGCGCGACAACAACCGCGCCATGTTCGCCAAGCTCGGTCCCGACACCGGCTACGACTGCATCTCCAACTACACGCCGTCCGACCAGCTCGCCGATTTCCTCAACTCCATCCAGGAGACCTGCGGCCTGCCCAAGACCATCCTGTACAGCCTGAACCCCATCGATAACACCATGATCGATACCGTCATGGGCTGCTTCCAGGAGGCTCCGACCGCCGGTAAGATCCAGAACGGCTCCGCCTGGTGGTTCAACGACAACGAGGTCGGCATGCGCGAGCAACTCACGGCTCTGGCTAACGAGGGCGTGCTGGGCAACTTTGTGGGCATGCTTACCGACTCCCGCTCTTTCCTGTCCTATCCGCGCCACGAGTACTTCCGTCGCGTGCTGTGCAGCGTGATCGGCGAGTGGGTCGAGCAGGGCAAGTACCCGGCCGACATGGAGCTGCTGGGCAGTATCGTGCGCGACATCAGCTACAACAACGCGGTCCGCTACTTTGGCTTTGATTTGGACACCGTCGAGGCATAAGCCTGCATCGAATCACATCGAACTCGGGAGCGCCGTTGCCACACGCGGCGCCCCCGTTTTGCTTGCACGCTAACAGCTATCTAAGGAGAGACACAGATGGAGAACATCAGCTACGATGCGCTCGAGAAGATCGGCTACAAGGGCTATTTGCTGCCCAAGGATGCTCCCGAGAAGGTTCTGCAGTTTGGCGAGGGCAATTTCCTGCGCGCCTTCGTCGACCGTTTCTTTGACATGGGCAACGAGGCCACCGGCTGGAACGGCAAGGTCGTCATGGTGCAGCCCATCAACGGTGCCTTTGGCTTTGCCGACGGTATCAATGCCCAGGACGACCTGTACACCGTGCTGGTGCGCGGCAAGGAGAACGGCAACACGGTTGACGAGTCCCGCGTGATCAGCGCCTGCAGCCGCTGCCTTAACCCGTATCGTGAGGACGACTACCGCGCCATGATGGAGGTCGCCGTCTCCGACGACCTAGAGATCATCGTCTCCAACACCACCGAGGCCGGTATCGCCTATGACCCGTCCTGCAAGGCCGACGACATGCCACCCGCGAGCTTCCCCGCCAAGCTTGCCAGGTGCTCCACACCCGCTGGGCTGCCGGTAAGCCGGGCGTCATCGTCCTCGCCTGCGAGCTCATCGATCACAACGGCGAGGAGTTGCTGCGCATCATGAACCAGTATGTGAGCGACTGGGGCTGGGAGGACGAGTTTGCGCAGTGGATGGCTAACGACTGCACCGTCTGCACCACGCTCGTCGACACCATCGTCCCCGGCCGCATCCGCGATCCTAAGGAGGCCGCGGCGGTTGCCGAGCGTCTGGGCTACGAGGATCCCTTCCTGGCCGTGCGCGAGCCCTTCCAGATGTGGGGCATCCAGGGCGACGAGTCGCTTGCCGAGAAGCTTCCCTTTGTGAAGGCTGGTCTTCCGGGTGTCTTTGTGACTCCCGCGTCACCCCGTACAAAAAGCGCAAGGTCCGCATCCTCAACGGTGCCCATACCGCCTTCGTTCCGGGTTCCTGGGTTGCCGGCTTTGATATCGTGCGCGACTGCATGCATGACGAGACCATTCGCGGCTTCATGAACACCATGCTCTACGACGAGGTCATTCCGACGCTTGCCGCCGACTTGGATGTCGAGGACTGCAAGGCCTTTGCCGCCGCCGTCGAAAACCGCTTCGACAACCCGTTTATTGATCATGCGCTGCTCTCCATCTGCCTCAACTCCACGGCTAAGTGGCGCGCTCGTGACCTGCCCACGCTCAAGGACTACGTTGCCGAGACCGGCAACCTGCCCAAGTGCCTGGCGACGAGCCTCGCTACGCTCATCTCCTTCTACACGCAGGAGCTCGTGTCCCGCGAGGGCGACGGCCTGCACCTGCGTCGCTCCGACGGCACCGAGTACACCGCTCAGGACGACGCCTTCGTGCTCGACTTCTACGCCGCCCATGCCGGCGCCGACGATGCCCAGCTGGTGCACGACGTGCTCACCAACGAGCAGATGTGGGGCGAGGACCTTACGCAGATCGCAGGTCTTGAGGAGTTTGTCGTCAGCGCGCTCGCTGTCGTGCGTGCCGAGGGCGCCAAGCAGGCCTTCGCCAACGCTCAGGCGTAAATTTCCGGCGCAGACGCGGGCGCGGGACGGCGTGCCCGCGTCTCGACTTCTGCTCAACCTGTAGGGTTAGGACCATTTGTAATGAATACTATCCAGATCAATCCGGCCGATAACGTGATCGTTGCGCTGTCGCCGCTTGCCAAGGGCACTGCCGTCGCGGTTCCCGGGGTGGGCGAGGTCGTGGCCGCAGAGGATATTCCGCAAGGCCACAAGATGGCTGTGTGCTCGATTGCCGCCGGCGAGGACGTCATTAAGTACGGCCTTCCTATCGGTCATGTGACGGGCGATGTCCAGCCCGGTCAGTGGCTCCACACGCACAATGTGAAGACCAACCTTTCGGGCGAGGTCGAGTATACCTACAACCCCACACATCCGGTCGTTGAGCCGGTTGAGCCCGAGACCTTTATGGGGTTCCGCCGCGCCGACGGTCGTGCCGCGACGCGCAACGAGCTGTGGATCATCCCCACGGTCGGCTGTGTCAACGAAGTCGCCCGTGCCATGTGCGAGCAGGCCCAGGATCTGGTCGATGGCTCGCTGGAGGGCGTCTACTACTTCCCGCATCCGTTCGGTTGCTCGCAGACCGGCGCCGACCATGCCCAGACCCGTCGTCTGCTGGTGGCACTGTCGCGTCACGCAAATGCCGCGGGCGTGCTGTTCCTGTCGCTCGGTTGCGAGAACTGCACGCATCAGCAGGTGCTCGACGAGCTCGGTGACTTCGATCACGAGCGCGTTCGTTTTCTCACCTGCCAGGATGTAGCCGACGAGCAAATCGAGGGCCACAAGATTCTGGCCGAGCTGGCAGACCTGGCAAAGCAGTCCAAGCGCGAGCCCATTCCGGCCTCCGAGCTGGTCATTGGTCTTAAGTGTGGCGGCTCCGACGGTCTTTCGGGCATTACCGCCAACCCCACGATCGGTCGCGTGAGCGATATGGTCGTCGCCCGTGGCGGCACGTCGGTGCTTACCGAGGTGCCCGAGATGTTTGGCGCGGAGAGCATCCTGCTCGACCGTTGCGAGAACGAGCAGGTCTTTAACGCTGCCTCCGACATGCTCAATGGATTTAAGGACTACTTTATTAGCCACGGCGAGGTCGTTTATGAGAACCCGAGTCCCGGCAACAAGGACGGCGGTATTACCACGCTCGAGGACAAGAGCTGCGGCTGCGTGCAAAAGGGCGGATCTGCCCCCATCGTCGACGTGCTGCCGTATGCCGGCCAGGCAAATAAACACGGCCTGAACATGCTGTGCGGTCCGGGCAACGACATGGTATCCACCACGGCGTTGACGGCTGCCGGCTGCCACGTGATTCTGTTCTCGACCGGCCGCGGCACACCGTTTGGCGCGCCGGCGCCTACCCTCAAGGTGTTCACCAATCAGCGTTTGTGCGACCACAAGGCCAACTGGATGGACTTTAACGCTGGCGTGATTGCCACGGGTGAGCGCACGCTCGACGAGGCTGCCCACGATCTGTACCAGCTGGTGCTGGAGACGGCGAGCGGTAAGCTCACGAGTGCTGAGCGCCGTGGCTGTCACGAGATCAGTATCTGGAAGGACGGCGTCTGCTTGTAGCGGCAAGTGCGCCCAAGCATAGCGAGATGTCATCGGCCCCATCGGGAGTGTTCCCGGCGGGGCCTTTTCGTTTCATGGTTAAGTGAATATGTTGGTATGTCTGATAAACGTTCACCTATCTCATGGCTGTCCAGCATGGCACCTTTACCAGCAGAAAATAGGTGTGAGGATCTCAATTGTGTCCGTTCAGCGGTAAAAATCGACCGTTCAAGGATATTATTCAAGTGAACGTTCACCTGTCGTAAGCAATCGCGCATAATCTAACTAAACGTTCACCCTGAACGCTGGGCAGACAGATGTCAGTGTGGACTCAACTGTCTTGTTACAAGACAATCGAGAAAAGAGAGGGAGCTCGATGACTAATAAGATCGGAAAAAAGCGTAAGATCACATTCTGGACGCGCTTGGGCTTTGGTATGGGCGGTATGCTCAATTCCGGTGCCCTGACCTTTACGCACAGCTACATGGTGCTGTTCCTGTCCACGGAGTGTGGCCTGTCCGCAGGCGAGGCTGCACTGATCAGCTCGTTTGCCATCTATGTCAACGCCATTCTTTGCCCGCTGATGGGCTTTGTGGCCGATAACTTCTATGCCACCAAGATTGGCCGCATCTTTGGTCGTCGTCGTTTCTGGATCTTGCTGGCCATCCCGATGATGATCGCCGAGCCGCTCATCTTCGTGGCTACGCCGTTTGGCTTCCCGTACTACTTTGTGCTGTACCTGATCTACAACGTCGCGTACACGTTCTGCACCGCCAACCTGTCGCCGCTTACCATCGAGATGACCGACGACTTTAAGGAGCGTACGTACCTTACCGGCTACAAGCATCTCTTTGGTAACGCCGCCGGCTTCCTGATGGCAGCACTCGTCGGCTTTGGCTTTGGCACCTTCGGCGAGACCAACCCGTTTAGCTACTTCATCATCGCTACGATCAACGCTTCGGTCATGGCAATCTCGCTGCTCTGCGTGTACCTGTCCACGTGGGAGCACACCCCCGAGGAGGTCGCTCAGGAGAAGATCGAGAGCGTCGGCGAGGGCATCAAGAAGTTCTTCATCGACGTTATCTCCACCTTCCGCAACAAGTCCTTCCGCAAGGTCCTGTATGCACAGGTCTCCACGAAGCTTGCTGCTGCCTGCTGGTCTGCCTGCCTGTCCTTCTTCATCGTCTACTGCCTGCAGATTCCTAAGTCCTACGAGTCCGTGATGGAGATGCCTGGCAAGGTCGTCGCTATCGTCTGCACCGCCATCTGGGTCGCCCTCATGGCCAAGAAGGGCTTCCACAAGTCTTGGTACCTCGCAAATGCCGGTTGCGCTGCGTGCATCATTGCCTACAACTACTTCGCCTTTGGTCAGATCAACGGCACCTCCACGGTCGCCATCGCCATGATCGCCTACCCCATCATCTTCGCCATCTGGAAGTTCTTCTACGTCGGCTTCCAGTACCTGCCCGATGTTCTGCTCAACTACATCCCCGATGTCGATGAACTCATCACCCTGCGTCGTCGCGAGGGCATCTACAGCTCCGCGCAGCAGCTCTGCCAGCAGATCGCCCAGCTATCGCCGTCAACCGTGTGGGCTATCGTCCTTGCTGCCTCCGGCTTCATTCAGACCGCCGGCAATAGCGACGCCGTGACCCAGCCCGCTACCGTGCCTCTGTATATCTGCGGCTACATGATCATCGGCTGCGCCGGCTTCTTCCTGCTTGCGGCCGTCCTTGCCCGCGGCATCAAGATCGACAAGGAGCAGTGCGACATCCTTTGCGACGAGATTCACCGCGTCAAGGAGGGTGGCAAGATGGCCGACGTCAAGCCCGAGGTCAAGGCGCTTTGCGAGGAGCTCTCCGGCTTTAAGTACGAGGACTGCTTTGCCCACAACAACGTTGGCTTCCAGGACGGTAGCGTAACCCCCGCCGAGTAAGGCCGACATATCGTCCAAATCACAGGGCCGTGCCACCGGAATTCCGCCGGCAGGCACGGCCCTTTTTTAACAGCGTACAATTTGCCTTTAGAGCATCTTTTTGAGGGAGAAATCCATGGAGACGAACGTTATCTGGCGCAACGCCCGCGCGGCCGTGATCGAGCTTGACGACGGCGGCTACTTTACCTGTGCCGATACGTGGGAGATCTTTGTCAACGACGAGCCCGCCGGTACCACGAATACGGTCGAGACCTATGTCGACGGCCTGATCCCCGGCAAGCGCAACCTGGTTCGTTTTGTTTGTGGCGAGCGTGAGCTGAGCGTAGGTGTCACCACGCCGGCTGAGCCCTTTACCATCAACGTTCGCGACTGTGGCGCCAAGGGCGATGCCGAGCACGACGACACCACCAACATCCAGGCTGCCATCATGGCCTGCCCCAAGGGCGGGCGCGTGCTGATCCCCGCCGGTAGTTATCGCATCAAGTCCCTCTTCCTTAAGAGCAATATCAACATCGAGCTCGCCGAGGGAGCGGTGCTGTTGGCCCGTCACGATCGCGCGGCGCTTGCCTACATTCCGGGCACGGTCACAGGCGACGAGGGCGCCGGGCATGCCGGCACCGATATGCTGCCCCTGGGCCGCTGGGAGGGCGAGAGTTTCTCGACCTACTGCTCTACCTTTACGGGTCTGAGCGTGCACGACGTGTGCATCTATGGTCGTGGTGCCATCGACGGTCAGACCGATTTTGCCGAGGACAACTGGTGGAACAAGGACTTTAAGAACATCTTTCGCCCGGAGGAGGGCTGCGAGGTCGCCCGCCCGCGCATGATTTTCCTGTCCGAGTGCCAAAACGTGAGCTTGGCCGGCTTCACCGTCCGCAACAGCCCGGCGTGGAACATCCACCCCATCCTGTGCGAGCACGTCGATGCGCTCTGCCTGTCCATCGAGGGCCCCAAGAACTCCCACAACACCGACGGTTTCGATCCCGAGAGCTGCGGCTTTGTCCGCATCCTTGGCTGTCAGTTCTCGGTGGGCGACGACTGCATCGCCATCAAGAGCGGCAAGCTGGGCATTGAGCCCGAGCTTCGTCCCGCCACGCACGACGTGCTGATCTCTCACTGCTACATGCACGATGGTCACGGCGCCGTGGTCCTGGGTTCAGAGGCTGCCGGCGGCATCAAGGACCTTACCGTGAGCAAGTGCCTCTTTGAGCGCACCGACCGCGGCCTGCGCGTCAAGACCCGCCGCGGGCGCGGCAAGGATGCCGTCAACGAGGGCATTACCTTTGAGCACATTCGCATGGATGAGGTGCTCACGCCCTTCGTGGTCAACTCCTTCTACTTCTGCGACAAGGACGGCAAGACCGATTACGTGCAGTCTCGCGAGACGCTGCCTGTCGACGACCGCACGCCCGGCTTTGGTGCCACGACGTTTTGCGATATCGAGGCCACTAACTGCCACGCGGCCGCTGCCTACATCACGGGCCTGCCCGAGAGTAAAGTAACGCGCCTGACGTTCCAGGATGTCCACGTGACCTTCGCGCCGGATGCCGAGCCCTTTGTCCCGGCCATGGCCTGCGGCGTTGAGCCCATGGTGTGTCAGGGCATCATTGCGCAAAACGTCAAGGTACTCGATCTGCAAAATGTGGTGATCGAGGGCCAGGACGGCGAGGAACTGCAGCTCCAGAACGTCGACAAGGTTGTCCGTTCCTAACTCGGGTTGATGACCAGGGCTGCATTGTCGGATAAATCGGCAATGCAGCCCTTGTGCGATACGGCCGTGTGCGCTGCGCTACGCATCATGGTGAAAGGGAATACATGCTCAATAAAACGATTCCTGTCGGGGTCGATGGCTCGTCTGCCACGATTACGTCTTATGTTTTTGCCCCGACCGAAGATGCTTATGCTTTAAAACCGCTGCCTGCAGTTGTGGTCGTGCCAGGAGGCGGCTACGATCACGTTTCGCCGCGCGAAGGCGAGCCGGTAGCGCTCCGTTTGTTGGCGATGGGCTACCAAGCGTTTGTACTGAACTATTCGGTTGCTCCGGCTGTCTATCCGCTGGTATTGCAAGAACTCGCGCGGGCGGTCGATACCGTCCGAAGCCATGCGGCAGAGTACTGTGTCGATCCTGATCGGATTACGGTCATGGGTTTTTCGGCCGGTGGGCATCTAGTTGGCTTGCTCGGGGCGCTTTGGGACCAACCCTGGCTTGCAGAGTCGATTTCGGCATCGCCTGAGTCGATTCGGCCTGACACACTTTGCTTGGGCTATCCGGTCGTAAGCTCGGGGGCCTATGCTCATCGTGGTTCGTTTGAACACCTAACGGGTGCCGATGGCGCTTTAGCTCAAAAGTTGTCGATCGAGAATATGGTGGGCGATGGCTTCCCCCGTACGTTCTTGTGGCATACCGCCGAGGATGCATCGGTACCAGTTCAAAATAGCCTCCTTCTTGCGCAGGCTCTTGCCGACCACGGGATTGGCTTTAGCTACATGTCTTTTCGCATGGAAAGCATGGGGCATCGCTCGCCACGGACCAAACGGCATTTAAGGGCTGCGCCGAGCATATTCAGCCACAGGTTCAGGGCTGGCCTGAACAGTTCGTTGCATGGGAGCGTGATGGACGATGAGCGAAAGTATCTATACGCTGCGCGTTTCGAGGGCTGCGGCAGGAGCGTATCCAACGATTTCCGATGCCTTGGCGGCAGCCGATCAGCTCTATCCGGATGCCGAGCAACCGGTGATGATTCGCGTCGAGCCGGGTGAGTACCGCGAGCGGGTCGAGATTCGTCGCCCGCATGTGACGATTGAGGGAGAGACGGCCGATAGCGTGCGTATCATGGGCGGCCTGGGTGCCAAGACGCCTTCGGAGGACGGCTCGGGCGCGGACGGCACGCTCGGCACGTTTAGGACCTATACCGTTTTGGTCGATGCCGACGACGTGCGGCTCGAGAACCTAACGATCGTAAATGATGCCGGCGATGGGCGCGAGGTCGGTCAGGCGATTGCCCTGTATGCCGATGGCGACCGTCTGGTTGTCGATGCCTGCTGCATTAAGGGGCACCAGGACACACTGTTTTTGGGTCCGCTGCCGCCGCATGAGGTCAAACCGGGCGGGTTCATAGGACCCAAACAGTATGCGCCGCGCCGGGTGGGGCGCCAATATTTCCGACGTTGCCGGATCGAGGGCGATGTCGACTTTATCTTTGGCGGCGCGCGTGCCTACTTTGAGGGGTGCGAGATTCGCTCGCTCAACCGCGATATGGATGTCAACGGGTATGTAACGGCAGCCTCCACGCCTAAAGGCGAGCCGTACGGATTTGTGTTTCATGGTTGTTCGTTTACAGCTCCGGATGGCGTGGCGCCGGATTCGGTCTACCTGGGCCGTCCTTGGCGCGAATGGGCGCAAACTGCGCTGATCGATTGCTGGCTGGGGCGACAT
>ENA-OQJT01000313-OQJT01000313.1-human-gut-metagenome-genome-assembly--contig:-NODE-313-length-12531-cov-0.711061_pt1 | contig 12531 bp, 18 predicted proteins | sample MGYA00242612_ERZ504779 | MGnify/ENA primary metagenome ERZ504779 (study PRJEB26092, sample SAMD00036366) | human gut metagenome | host: Homo sapiens | study: EMG produced TPA metagenomics assembly of...
CTTCAAGGAGGTGTAAGACATGTTGAATATGAACCTTCAGTTTTTTTGCTCATAAAAAGGGAGTTGGTTCTACAAAGAACGGACGTGACTCTGAGTCTAAGAGATTAGGCGCTAAGAGAGCAGACGGACAATTCGTAAAAGCTGGTAATATTCCTTACAGACAGCGTGGTACAAAGATTCACCCTGGTACAAACGTTGGTATCGGTGGAGATGATACATTATATGCTAAGGTTGATGGCGTATTAAGATTTGAGAGAGTTGGAAGAGATAAGAAACAGGCTTCCGTATATCCAGTAGTGAACGAATAAGATTTAAACCCCGACTTTTATTAGCCGGGGTTTTTATGTTGTAAATTAGCAGGAATATTGATTTATTTTATTATTACTGTGTCTTATATAGATATAGTATAACAGATATAGCATAGTAATGATTTGTTATAAAGTATACTGAGTGTTTTATGCAGACATTCAGCATGAGGTGGAAAATTATGTTTGCAGATCGTGCAAAAATTATCATAAAATCAGGAAAAGGCGGAGATGGTCATGTATCATTCCGCCGTGAAAAATACGTGCCGAACGGTGGTCCGGACGGCGGTGACGGAGGAAAGGGCGGAGACGTTATATTCCTCGTGGATAAGGGAATCAACACCCTGACAGATTATCGTCACAGAAGAAAGTTTGCAGCAGAGCCCGGACAGGAGGGCGGCAAAAAGAACTGCCACGGAAAGAATGGTGAGGATCTTATACTTAAGGTGCCGGAGGGTACACTCATAAAGGATGCAGCAAGCGGAAAGGTCATAGCAGATATGTCCGGTGACAATACAAGGCAGGTGATCCTGCGCGGAGGAAAAGGCGGTCAGGGCAACCAGCACTATGCCACATCCACTATGCAGGCTCCTAAATATGCACAGCCGGGACAGGATGCAATAGAAATTGAGGTACAGCTTGAGCTAAAGGTAATAGCGGATGTAGGGCTTGTAGGCTTCCCAAACGTAGGAAAATCAACACTTCTGTCACGAGTTACCAATGCACAGCCAAAGATTGCCAACTATCATTTCACCACATTACAGCCAAATCTTGGTGTGGTTGATATGGATGAGGGCTTTGGCTTCGTAATCGCTGATATCCCTGGACTTATCGAGGGAGCATCAGAGGGCATAGGACTCGGTCATGAGTTTTTGCGTCATATAGAGCGTACCAAGGTGATGATACACATGGTTGATGCTGCCGGTACCGAAGGCCGTGATCCGGTTGCTGACATCAAGGCGATAAACAAGGAGCTTGAAGCATACAATCCACAGCTTCTCAAAAAGCCACAGGTCATTGCAGCCAACAAAATAGATGCCATAGCAGGAGACGAAAATGAGGTAATTTCGGCCTTAAGAGCCGAATTCGAACCACAGGGCATAAAGGTATTCCCGATATCCGCAGTAAGCGGTAAGGGCCTTAAGGAGCTTTTGTACGAGGTGAAGGACCTGCTTGCAAATTGTCCTAAAGAGGTTACTGTATATGAGCCGGAGATTGATCCTGCACTTTCATTCTTTAAGGATGAGCCGTACGCGGTTGAGGTGGCAGCCGATGGTGCATATGAGATATCAGGTCCAAAGATTGAGAAAATGCTCGGATACACAAATATGGACTCAGAGAAGGGCTTTGCCTTTTTCCAGAGATTCTTGCGTGAGCAGGGTATCATCAAGGAGCTTGAAAATATGGGCATCGAGGATGGAGATACTGTCCGCATGTATGATTTCGAGTTTGATTATTACAAGTAAGGAGAAAGAGTATATATGAATTTATCAAGTAAACAGCGTGCATATTTAAGCAGCCTTGCAAGCACAATTAACCCTATTTTCAATATTGGAAAGGCATCGCTTACTCCGGAAATCATCGAGGCTCTTGATGCAGCACTTGAAAGAGGGAGCTGATCAAGGTTGCAGTTCTTAAAAACTGCATAGATGATCCAAGAGAGATTGCAAGTGTAATCGGTGAGAGAACACACTCAGCAGTGGTTAAGGTAATAGGCAAAAAAATGATTTTTTACCGTCCTGCGAAGAAAAATCCAAAGATTAAGCTTCCGGAATAAGCCATGAAAACAGGGATTTTTGGTGGGGCATTTGACCCGATACACAAAGGTCATATATACATGGCACAAAAGGCGATGGAAGAGTATTCTCTTGACAGGATTCTGCTTGTTCCGTCAGGTCACTCGCCGAACAAGACTGAGAATGCAATGACAGCATTTAGCCACCGGTACAATATGTGTAAGCTGGCATCAGAAGCAGTGCCCGGTATTGAGGTGTCTGATATTGAGATAAAGGATGAGTCCACCAGCTATACGTATGTGACACTCCAAAAGCTAAAGCAGCTTTATCCGGAGGATGAACTGTATTTCATAATGGGTGGAGATTCGCTCGACTATTTTGAAACATGGATGAGACCTGATGTCATAGCCCGGACAGCAATTATTCTTGTTATGGTGAGAGAAAATTTTCCAAAGCTGCAGATGGAGGAAAAGATTGCACATATCAAAAAACAGTTTTGGGCAGATATAAGACTTTTAAAGTGTGACAGGATGGATGTGTCGTCTACTCAGGTCAGAAAACTGCTACGTGCCAAGTCGCAGGCAGACGGGTATAGGAGTCATAAAGGAGCGGAAATGTTTCTTGATGCTGCAGTTATGTCATATATACAGGCTAATAATTTATACAGGTGATAGAGTATGGAAGTAAAAGAAATAAAGAAAAAAGCTAAAGAAGAGCCTTGATAAACAAAGGTATCAGCATACGCTCGGAGTGATGTATACTGCCGGATGTCTTGCCATGGCAAACGGCTATTCGATAGAAAAGGCAATGCTTGCAGGCCTGCTTCATGACTGTGCCAAGTGTCTTTCGACTGAAAAGAAAATCGGACTCTGTGTAAAGAAAAATATAGACATAACAGAGGTAGAGATATCAAACCCGGGTCTGTTACATGCAAAGGCAGGCATGGTGCTGGCGGAGGAAGAGTATGGTATTAAGGATACGCAGATACTGCATGCCATAAGAGTGCATACTACAGGAGAAGCAGATATGGGGCTCCTTGACAAAATACTATTTGTGGCAGATTATATTGAGCCAAACAGATGTGAAGCACCGAGGCTTGAAGAGATAAGAAAGCTTGCTTTTTCAGACCTTGATAGGACTGTTGCAGAGATATTGTATGATACAATCAATTTTCTTAACACAAAGAGTGGAGCAATAGATCCGACTACCCAGATTACTTACAATTATTATGCTAAATACAGAGACAACAGGGAGGAATAACTGCTATGCAGACAATTGATTTAGTTAAAAAGATAGTGGAAGCACTTGAAGACAAAAAGGCAGAGGATATCACAGTTCTCGACATAGGAGAGGTTTCTTCTATAGCAGACTACTTTATCATTGCAAACGGAAATAATGCAAATCAGCTCACAGCCATGGAGGATGCTGTGGATGAGGCTATGTATACAAACGGAGTGCATCAGAAGCAGGTAGAGGGAACAGGCAACTCTACATGGATTCTCATGGACTATCAGGATATTATCGTGCATCTGTTCTCTAAAGAAGACAGACAGTTCTATGATCTCGACAGAATATGGGGAGATGGAAAAGTGGTGGATGTACATTCACTGTAGTATTTATTCTATGATTAAGGAATTATAAATCGAAACCGGTAATTTAAAATATCGCACCCATATGCCAAGCTGTTTAGCTTAGCATATGGGTGCGATATTTTTGCAATAAATATTAGAAGAAACGAAATACTCCAAACACTTTGCCGAGTATTTCACAGTCTGGAACTATGATTGGATCCATTGTGTCGTTCTCCGGCTGAAGACGTATGTGACCATTCTCTTTGTAGAAAGTCTTTACAGTGGCAGAATCATCGACAAGAGCTACCACCATATCTCCGTTTGAAGCATCGCTCTGCTGCTCGACGAGGATGTTATCACCATCGAAGATACCGGCATTAATCATGCTCTCGCCCTTGACTTTAAGCATAAATGACTGCTTATTTGGCATATATTCAGCAGGAACGGGAAAATAGGTTTCGATATTTTCCACTGCGAGTATCGGCTCACCTGCGGCTACACGACCGACCAGAGGTACATTAACCATCTCGCGGCGCTGTAAACCAAAGCTGTCATCTATAATTTCTATAGCCCTGTTTTTGGCAGGATCTCTTCTTATGTAGCCCTTTCGCTCCAGTGTCTCGAGATGAGCATGGACGCTGGATGTGGACTTTAAATGTACACCTTCGCAGATATCACGCACTGATGGCGGATAGCCCCTGTTTAAAATCTCACTCTTGATAAACTCCAGTATCTCTTTCTGCTTGTCTGAAATCTTTTCTAATGCCATAGGTAAATCCTCCATGTGAATATTTAAATAATATAATGATATGAGGGTCAAAAGGTATTTTGCACCTCATGAATGATTGTAAAAATAAAAATTGTATCTCAAAAAAAGTATATCATAAAATCAAAGCAAACGCAAACATATATTCCGAAATTTTGTTCGTTTTTCTATTGACAAACGATTGTTCGAGATGTATTATGTAACCACAATAACAACAAACACATGTTCGGAAATACAAGAGGTGGTTTTATGAGAGGAAATACTTTATCAGGTAGAAGAAAAATGTTTGGATGGACTGCTGTTGCATTTATAGCAGCTGTCATTATATTGTGCGGCACTATTCATATTTTTGCCAGTTCTGGTGACAGCAGGCCTTATAACAAGTATTATACCAGCGTCAGGGTTGAGGAGGGCGACACTGTCTGGAGCATTGCCGATAGATATATTGCCGACAGTCAGGTGAGCAAAAGAGCTTATGTAGATGAAATCTGCAGGCTCAATAGTCTTACAGATGGCAATGTACGCAGTGGCGATATATAGTTGTTTCATATTATTCTCAGGATATAAAGTAACGTTTTCTTGCTAAAATTTCCTGTTTCTTATATAATATAGGTTAATTGCAGCGGATTTGGGTTATAGTATCTATGGCTTATCCGTTTTTGAAACAGGAGATTGGATATTTATGTTAAAACTATTTTTTGTTATATTTGCAAATTTTCATAGGGCGCCGTATATTGTTCCAAAAATGAGATACATGGCTGATCATCCGCAGAAATATTCAGAAGCGGAGAGATATGATATGATGCGGCACTGTATAGATTTAATGAATAAATCGGGAAAAATTACAACAGAAGCATATGGTCTTGAGAATCTTCCTGAAACAGGTGGCTATATCATGTATCCCAACCATCAGGGAAAGTATGATTTACTGGGGATTATTACTACACATGACAAGGTACTGTCGTTTGTTATGGATAAGCAGAAGTCGCATACAATGCTTGTCAGGGAATTTGTGGATCTGGTTCAGGCAAAGCGTTTAGAGAAAGATAATCCAAGGCAGGGGCTTACTATAATCAATGAGGTAGCTAAGGATGTGAAAAACGGCAAGAGATATGTCTTGTTTCCGGAGGGGGGCTATAAGTTCAATAATAAGAATAAAGTGCAGGATTTTAAAGCAGGAAGCTTTAAGATTGCATTGAAATCACATGTTCCTATTATTCCGATAGCTCTTATAGATTCATATAAGGTGTTCAACAGCTTTCATTTCGGCCCTGTTACAACGCAGGTTCACTATTTAAAGCCTATTGAGTATGATGAGTACAAGGACATGAAGACGAAGGATATAGCTGCACTGGTCAAGGAGCGTATAGAGGAGAAAATCAAAGAAATACTTGGTTAGAGTCAACTTTGATTATTATATAGTATTATTATGAAAGACAAAGCTTATTACGAAGATGTAAATATAAAAAATGAATTAAAGCTCAGAGATATGATACAGAAGCTTCCGAAGTTCTGTATGGATTTTTTATCGGAATAGATGCGGATAAGTCCTCAAGAACCAAGATAGCGTATGCATATGATCTACAGACCTTTTTCGAGTACATGAAGAGTGCCAATCCATCGCTTAAGAAATATGATATAAGGGACTACCCTATATCTCTGTTAGATCAGATCAGTCCTTCAGATATTGAGGAATATCTGTTTTATCTAAAGTATTATGAGAAGGATGGCGTCGTACACACCAATGACGAGAGAGGCATTAAGCGAAAGCTTGCATCACTGCGCACCTTTTATAATTTTTATTTCAGGAAAGAGTTTATGATACCAATCCTGCGAGCAAGGTAACCCTTCCCAAAATACATGAGAAGAATATCATTCGTCTTGATACTGATGAGGTCGCACAGCTTCTCGATGAGGTTGAGTCAGGAGACAGTCTGTCCAAGAACCAGCAGCGTTTCCATGAGAAAACAAAGGTTCGTGACCTTGCACTTATGACACTGCTTCTTGGAACAGGTATCCGTGTATCTGAGTGCGTGGGGCTGGATATGGATGATGTAGATTTCAAAAATAACGGAATCAAGGTGCACCGAAAGGGTGGTGCTGATGTGATTGTTTATTTTGGTGATGAGGTACGTGATGCACTTCTTTCGTACTGGGAGGAGAGAAGCATAATTACACCTGCCGAAGGGCATGCTAATGCGCTTTTTCTCTCTTTACAGAGGAAGCGTATATCTGTACGCTCTGTTGAGAATCTGGTAAAAAAGTATTCGAGACTCGTAACAACCGTTAAGAATATTACTCCTCATAAGCTTCGTAGTACATATGGCACCACACTTTATCAGGAAACAGGTGATATCTATCTTGTGGCGGATGTTCTAGGGCACAAGGATGTAAATACCACACGTAAGCATTATGCAGCCCAGGAGGACAGCAGGCGTCGTGCGGCAGCCAGGGTAGTACATCTGAGGGAGGATTGATTATATGTCTGATAATATAATCACAATTACAGATTTTATGGACCCCAATCTGGATGTGTATGCCAGATTGACGGAGAATCAGCTTTTAAACAGAGCTAATCCAAAAGAGGGGATGTTTATAGCTGAAAGTCCAAAGGTAATAGAGAGGGCACTTGATGCGGGATGTGAACCGGTTTCTCTTCTGATGGAGACAAAGCATGTAAATGGCGAGGCAAGAGGCATTATCGAAAGATGTCAGAATATACCTGTATATACTGCGTCATTTGATTTGCTCACAAAGCTGACTGGCTTTGCTTTGACCAGAGGCACACTCTGTGCTATGTACAGGCCGAAGCCAAGGTCAGTCGAAGAGGTGTGCAGGGATGCAAGAAGAGTTGCGGTGCTTGAGGATGTGGTAAATCCAACCAATGTCGGAGCTATATTCAGGTCAGCTGCAGCACTGCATATAGATGCGGTGCTGCTCACTCCTGCCTGCAGCAATCCTTTGTACAGGCGTGCAATCAGGGTTAGTATGGGAACTGTGTTTCAGGTGCCATGGGCATATTTTCCCAAGTACAATGTCGGCAGTGACAACACTTTTTCAGATGCTTCATTGCATGATAAGTGTGATAGCCGTGACCAAAATTTCAGCGACCGAAATAGCAGTGTCTATAAATACAATATTGATGTGCTTCATAAGCTTGGATTTAAGACCTGTGCTATGGCGCTGACTGATGATTCCGTGAGTATAGATGACCCTGTGCTTCACTCAGAGGAAAGACTTGCAATAGTGCTTGGTACTGAGGGAGATGGTCTTCATGAGCAGACTATAGACTCCTGTGACTACACTGTAAAGATACCAATGTCACATGGCGTGGATTCACTAAATGTGGCTGCTGCCAGTGCAGTGGCATTTTGGGAGCTGGCTAAATAGGCTGATGAGAGTGCTTTATATTGTAAATTTTGACATTTTCGTCAGCACTGTTTCTAACTTCAGTTCCTTCGCATACGCATCCGAGTGGTAAATCCGCATAGTTTGTGCTATCGCAGAAGGCACTTTGGCGGCTGCAGTCAGTTTTATCATCTGATATGCCGTAGATGTTGGATTTATTGGTATTATACTGTTTAAAGTTTTGCCGGCTGTAGATATTCTGGTCGGTATTATGTGTATTGGCATTATATATTCCTGTATTATTCATGAATAGTCCTCCTGATTGATGCTTGTTTATTTGTTTTTTGTTTATTTGATGTTTTATTTAATGATATGAGGGTCAAAAGGTATTTTGCCATTCATTTATGATTAATCAGATTACTGTAATTTTTCTTTTTTCATCCTAAGTATGAGTTTAGCATGTGCTGTGAGTAATTATTTTATGTATCTTATTTTTAATTGCGATTTCGGTTAGAGGCTTTTTTAATTAAAATTGTGGCAATCATAAATATAATTTACACCTTTGTACATAATAATGCTGACAGGAGGTGTCTATCAAATGATTCTAACAGAAAAAGAAACAAACGCTATTGAAGATTTAAAAACACAGGAACAGGCATGCATAGAGAAGTATACCAAATACAGCAATCAGGCAAAGGATCCGGTGCTTAAGGAGCTTTTTGAAGAAATAGCAAGGGATGAGCAAAAGCATTTTGACTCTTTGGATCAGGTGATTAAGGGAAAGGTTCCGTCAGTTGACTGCAATGATTCTAAGGGGAAAAAATTATAACCCTGCTGCAACATACGATTCGCTTGGCAATTCTGAGGACAAGAAAGCTGACTGTTATCTGGCTACAGACTGTATAGGAACAGAAAAGCTGGTATCCGGCGAGTACAATTCCGATGTATTTGTATTTGGAAATTCGGATATCAGAAAGCTATTGGCAGATATACAGATAGAAGAGCAGAATCACGCTGAGATGCTATGGAAGTACAAGACTGCAAATGGTATGGCATAGATAAAATATAAAACCATAGAATTTAGTACAAAGTGTAAAACAGGATTGCCTGATTGTTGATATGATACCAGACAGTCCTGTTTTATTTGATAGATTATTGTTTTCTTATAACTTAGATTGTAACCCAGCTGTAAATTGGTTAGGAAAGTATCCTAGTTGCCTGTTGGAATAAAAGGTCTTATAGCTCCTGCAAGCTGAGAAACCGGCATACTCTGGAGCCATACGCGGCCAGGTCCGGTGACAACGGTGTTGAATAATCCTTCACCGCCGAATACCACATTTTTGATACCCGGAACAGTCTGAATTTCGAGCTGGCAGCTTCCTGTCATAGCGGCTAAGTATCCGGTATCAATCACAAGCTGTTGACCGGGTGCAAGCTCGTATTCCTTTATGTGGCCGTCAAATTCTAAAAATGCCAATCCGTTTCCCGACAGACGCTGCATGATAAAGCCCTCACCGCCGAAAAAACCTGCTCCTATTCTTTTTTGGAAAAATACGGACAGCTCAACTCCGGAGGTTGAAGCAAGAAATGCTGATTTCTGGGCAATTATTTCCTGTCCCGGTGCAATCTGGAAGGGTCTGATGCATCCTGGAAAGCATGATGCAAATGCTATCATTCCAGGACCACCCATAGATGTGTAGCGATTTTGGAACATACTCTCACCTGAAAATGCACGGCCAAACATTTTGCCGATGCCTCCATTTGATGTAGTCTCCATCTTCATGTTTGGAGTCATCCATGACATGGCACCTTTTTCGGTAATCATAGTTTCGTTTGCCTCAAGGTTGCAGATCACAACCGGTAATGGCTCTCCCTCAATATTGTAGTTCATAAATATCCTCCTTTACTCAAAAAATGGTTCGTAAAAATTTTATATTTATAATTCTAACACAGTAATACGTCGCTTGACAATATAATTCATAAATGTACACGAAAGCTTATAAATGAATACAAATTGCCTAATAAATACACTTTAGGGATTGCGGTGTTCATATGTTTTTGACTGAAACTATGTGGGCAAAGTCACAGACAGACTTGTTTATTTTATAAATATGGTTTAAAATAATATGCAAATTGTTGGATAAAAATGGTAGTAAAACTATATGTCACATAAATTGTAACAAAATAATTATATCCAATTTATAACATGTAAATAACATATTTGAGGAGACAACATAATAATGAGATTTGTAATACAGCGTGTAAACCATGCAAAGTGCACTATAGATGGAAATATAACCGGCAGCATAGAAAAGGGACTGTGCGTTTTGATAGGCATAGCAGAGACAGACACTAAAGAGATTGCTGATAAAATGATCAAAAAGCTTATAAACATGAGAATTTTTGCCGATGAGAATGACAAGACAAATCTTTCGATAAATGATGTAGACGGAAAGCTTTTGCTCATATCGCAGTTTACGCTTTATGCAAATTGTAAGAAAGGCAATCGTCCTTCATTTGTGGAGGCAGGAAGTCCTGATATGGCAAACGAGCTTTATGAATACTGCATCAGCGAGTGTGATAAGGCAGTTCCCGGAGTACAAAGAGGGGTGTTTGGAGCCGATATGAAGATAGAGCTTGAGAATGACGGGCCATTTACGATTGTACTGGGATTCGGACAAGCTGTAAAAAGATATAAGTATGAAAGGCATTTTTTATGGAAAAAATGAAATGTACATAGGCGATATCTCTGAAATGATGGATAATCTCGGATGTACACTGATGGAAATAATATAGTGCCTATCACAGCTGCCATGGGATATGCTGTGAAAAACGATAACAGCACAAAGGATATTAATGAGATAATCCGTGAGGCTGATTCTAGGATGTATGAGAAAAAGCGCTCTATGAAGCATCGGAAGGCTTAGTGCATTTCACCCAATCATCGATATTGCCGTTTTGAATAGCAGAAAACAGCCTCTTCTTGACACCCGGAATTTCCAGATTGAGCTGTCTGACAAGCTGCTTTACATATTCGCGCCGCGTGTGGCCGTCGTAAGGGCATGGATTCTTGCACACCGGCAGATTGTATTTATTCTTAAAGCCCTTCACATCAGACTCGCCGACATACATAAGCGGACGGATGATGGCAAGCCCACTGCCGTCCAGCTGTGTAACAGGCGCGAAAGAATAAAATTGTCCCTCATATAGCAGGGAAAGAAACATAGTCTCTATAATATCATCCATATGGTGTGCATATGCGATTTTATTGCAGCCGACAGACAGCGCAAAATCATTCAAAGCTCCCTTTCTAGCTTTGCACACCATGAGCAGGGACTAGCCTGATTCTTAGATTTCTCAAGAGATATTCTTCCAATATCAGTTTTCACCACATAAAACTCAACAGAGAGCTCATCACACAGCGCCTTCACCGGAGACAAATCAAAATCCTCATATCCCAGGTCAACCGCTATCGCTACAAGCTCAAAGGGCACAGGATAAAAGCTTCTGATGCCGGAAAGCGCATAGAGTAGCGTAAGAGAATCCTTTCCGCCTGAGACACCTATGGCGATTTTGTCATTTTCAGTTATCATATTGTAGTCGTCAAGGGCCTGACGGACCTTGCTGTATAATTTTTGTAATTTCATGGTAGGTATTATACTACAAATCTGTGAAAAAACAAAGCTTCGAACAGTTACTATTCAGTGATCGTATGGAAAAAGGCAAAGGATTCCGTCACGATTCCTATTCGATAATAATTGACGAACACGCCCGTTGCCCATCGTTCGATAATGTGTTATACTTGTGCCATATAATGTAGACATAAGGAGAAGCGTTGAAATGAACAAAGGCAAAATTCGTACAAGGAGACTCACAATACGCGCGAAGATCCTGATTCCGTCAATCATAATCGTTGTACTCGTCTGTGGTTTGATGGGATACAATTCCTACACGCGTTTTGAGAAAAGCATGGTGAGGATGGGCGTTGAGGAAGCAGACATGGCGGCAACGATCGTTGCGGATTCGCTGGATGCCAATCTGGTATACAAAGTGACGGTAGGATCGGAAGGTACGCAGGTCTATCAGAATCTGCAAGGAGATCTCAGAAAAAAAGCAAAAAGCATGCGGAATTGCTTTTTTATACACATTGTATACGGACGGAAAGAAAGTGTATTATGGTGTGGATTCGGACGAGGATGCGGCAAAAGTCGGTGATGAATTTGCGGATTCATACGCGGAACTGGAGCCGGTGTTCGGTGGAAAGGAATACATTCAGGATTACATCGACCATACAGAAGACGGAGATCTGATTACGGTATACAAGCCTATTGAGGACAATGCAGGCAAGGTTGTTGCAATACTTGGATGCGATTATGATGCGTCATCGATTGCAGCAGAATTACAGAAGGCAGTTGTCCAGACGTTACAGATCGGAGGCATCTGTCTGATTCTGGCAATCCTGATTCTGACGATTATCGTTAGCAGGATTACAAAGGGACTGATGCAGGTAAATGCGAAGATTTATGATCTGGTACATAATGAGGGTGACCTGACACAGAAACTGGATGTCAGAAGCGGGGATGAGCTGGAACTGATTGCGGGCAATGTGAATGAGTTGTTAGCGTATATCCGCAAGATTATGATCGGAATTTCGTCCGGATCCATGCGGCTTATGTCTTCTTCCCGCAAAATGGTGGATCATCTGAGCTCTGCGGATGAAAGCATTACCGATGTGTCGGCAACGATGCAGGAGATGAGTGCGGCGATGGAGGAAACGACTTCTTCACTCAATCAGATCACGGAGG
>ENA-OQJT01000314-OQJT01000314.1-human-gut-metagenome-genome-assembly--contig:-NODE-314-length-12517-cov-1.314205_pt1 | contig 12517 bp, 12 predicted proteins | sample MGYA00242612_ERZ504779 | MGnify/ENA primary metagenome ERZ504779 (study PRJEB26092, sample SAMD00036366) | human gut metagenome | host: Homo sapiens | study: EMG produced TPA metagenomics assembly of...
TCCTTTTTAGTCTTTCGATAAATTTTATGATTATGTTTTTCATAATCTCTGGAGTGATTAAGATGAAAACTGATAATATGGATATTACAATTGATGATATTATCAATACCGTAAAAAGTTACAATCCACAAGCTAATTTTGATTTAATTACTAAAGCTTATAATCTTGCTTATGAGGCACATTCTGACCAAAAACGTATTTCAGGTGAAATGTATATCACACACCCATTACATGTTGCTATGATTTTAACTGATTTACATATCGACGAGGTTACTATTGCTGCTGCCTTATTGCATGACGTTGTGGAAGATACAATCTATACCATTGAACAAATGAAAGAACTCTTTGGCGAAGAAGTTGCTATGCTCATTGACGGCGTAACTAAACTCAGCAAAATGAAATATAAATCCAAAGAGGATCAACAGCTTGAAACATACCGCAAAATGTTTTTAGCTATGGCTAAAGATATTCGTGTAATCATGATAAAATTAGCTGACCGCTTGCATAATATGCGTACCTTAAAATATATGCGTGAAGAAAAACAAAAACGCATTGCTAAAGAAACGCTAGAAGTTTATGCACACTTGCTAATCGCCTTGGTATTTCCAATATCAAATGGGAACTTGAAGATTTATGTTTGCGTTATCTTGAACCTGAAACTTATTATGATTTAGTCGATAAAGTAAACCAAAAACGTGAAGAACGTCAAGGTTTTATCAATGACGCTGTAGCAAAAATACAGCAAGAATTTGATAAAATTCATTTAAAAGGTGAAATCAAAGGTAGAGCAAAACATTTCTACAGTATCTACCGCAAAATGAAAAAAAGCAATAAAGATATCTCTGATATTTTCGATTTACTCGCTGTGCGTGTATTAGTGCAGACTATCCCTGATTGCTACACTGTACTTGGTATTATTCACGCTATGTGGAAACCGCTACCAGGTAGATTTAAAGATTATATCGCTGTACCAAAAACTAATGGCTATCAATCTTTGCATACTACTGTAATCACAGATAATGGTCTACCACTTGAAATTCAAATTCGTACTTTTGCCATGCACGCTATTTCTGAATATGGTATTGCTGCTCACTGGAAATATAAAGAAGCTGGCAATAAAAGTATAGGAGCTAATAGCGAATACGATAAAAAACTTTCATGCTTCGCCAAATGATTACACTTCAAGATGAATTTTCCGACCCACGCGAATATTTTGAAGCACTCAAAATTGATATTTTCTCCGATGAAGTATTCGTATATACTCCTCGCGGTGATGTTATCAATTTACCAAAAGGCTCAAACCCTATAGACTTTGCTTATCACATTCATACAGATATCGGCAATCACTGTGTAGGTGCTAAAGTAAATGGCAAAATTGTTCCACTTGAATATACTTTACAAAACGGTGATATCGTTTCTGTAATTACCAATAAACAAAATAATGGGCCAAGTCCAGATTGGTTAAATATTGTAGCATCTTCACAGACAAGAACAAAAATCCGCCAATGGTTCAAAAAACAACGTCGTGAAGAAAATATCTCCCGCGGTCTTGAATTATTAGAAAATGAAGCTAAACATTTAGGCTACAATTTTAAAGATTTAGCCAAAAATGATAGACTTTTACAAGTAGCTCAAAAATTAAATATCCAAAATACTGATGATATGTTTGCTTCTATCGGTTTTGGTGGTATCACTGTAAATAGCATTATGAGTAAACTCATTGCTTTTTATAAAAAAGACCTACAAGAAATCACCCCTCCGGATATTTCACAAATGCTTGAAAAAATCAAGCCTAAAACATCTAAGAAAAAAGCAAGTCATGGTATTTTAGTCGAAGGTGAAGATGGTTTCCTTGTGCATTTAGCAAAATGTTGTAATCCTATCCCAGGCGACCAAATAATCGGTTATATAACTCGTGGTCGCGGTGTATCTGTTCATCGTGCCGATTGTCCAAATGTATTGCGTGAAGGCAATGATATGATGCGCGTCATTGATGTAAATTGGGATATCAGCACAGACCAATCTTATCCTGTAACTATCGAAGTTGGTTGTTACGATAGACAAGGTATCTTAACTGAAATTATTGCTAGAATTTCTGATGCGAAAATAAATATTGAAAATATTTCTTCTCGCAGTATCCCTAGCAATAAAACTGCTGTAATGACTATTACTTTCCATACAAAAAATTTAGCTCGTGCAGAACAATTAATGAATACTCTTCGCCGTCTCAAAGATGTTTACAGCGTTCGTCGTAATTTGAGTAGTTCTGCTAAAGAAAAATAAACTAATAAAAATTACAAAGGAGCATTATCATGAAAATAAAAGCCTTAGTAGTTGGCCCAATCATGGAAAATTGCTATATTTTATATGATGAACAAACTTTAGAAGGCATAATCGTCGACCCAGGTGATGAAGCTACAAGTATTTTAAATGTAGTAGATAATTTAAAACTTCATATTAAATATATTGTAAATACACATGGTCATGCTGACCATATTGGCGCTAATAAAGAATTAGGTCTAGCTCTAAAAGCAAAATTGTCTATTCATGCTGATGATGCTTGTATGCTCACTGACCCACATCTCAATCTTTCTGAAAATGGCTATATGGGTAGACCTATAATTTCTCAACCTGCCGATATAATCTTACATGAAGGCGACATTATTTCTTTTGGCAATTGCAATCTAAAAGTAATTCATACTCCAGGGCATACACCTGGTGGAATTTGCCTTGTTGGTGAAGGCGTTGTTATGAGTGGCGACTCTTTATTTGCTGGCTCTATTGGTAGAACTGATTTTCCTACTGGCTCTATGACTGATTTAATTTCCAATTTAAAAGCAAAAATCTTGACTTTAGATGAAAATTTAACTGTTTTTCCTGGTCATGGTGGAGCAACTACTATTGCCTATGAAAAACAAATCAATCCTTATTTAGGTTAAATGAAAATGATAAATGATTTTTCACCTGAAATATTAGATTTAAATACTATTGATGAAGCACGCCATGCTATGCAAGATATCCACTGCACTGATGCTGGCATAAAAATAATGCAAGATAAAGCTCTTTTCAAAGTGATAAAACTTTATGATGTAAATAGTAAAGCTGCCAATATTTTAAAACAAACATTTTTAAGTAAAGGTGGCGAAGTTGCTATCTCTCGTCATTGTGCTGATTTGAGCAAAGAAACTAGTGATGTCATCATCATGGCGACTATACATCAATACAAAAGAGCCATACCTGTATTGAAAATGCAACCTTGGAAATTAAAACAAATCGCTGAAATTTTAACCACTATGATAAAAGAGGTCTAACTATGCTTTACACTTGTAAATATCAATTTGAAAATATCTCTTTATATCTAGTAGCGACAGAAACTCATTTAATTAATATTCAATTTACGCAACCACAAAAAGCTCTGTTACAAACAACAGAGCTTTTATCTATGGCTACTATTCAATTAGATGAATACTTCCAAGGAAAACGTACTACATTTTCTTTACCATTTAAATTAACAGGTACGCCATTTCAACTTGCAGTATGGAAAGAACTTCAAAATATTCCCTATGGACAAACTACTAGTTATAAAGAAATCGCTCAAAAAATCAATAAGCCTAAAGCATATCGAGCTGTAGGCATGGCTAATAATAAAAATCCACTGCCTATTATTATTCCCTGTCATCGCGTTATTGGCTCTAATGGAAAATTAATCGGTTATGCAGGTGGATTAAAATTAAAAAATTATCTCTTAGAATTAGAAAAATCACATACTAATTTTTAATATAAAACTACAAATATAAGAAGGTTGATTTTATGAACTACAAAGGCGTTATATTTGACCTTGACGGCACTCTTGTCAATTCTTTAACAGATTTAGCAAATAGTGTAAACACTGTACTTACTGAATATAATTTACCTACTCATGATATCGAAAGTTATAAATATCGTGTAGGTAACGGCATAAAAAAATTAATGGAGCGTTCCCTACCTCAAGATAAACAATATCTTTTAGATGAAGCTTTAGCTAAATTCAAGCAAGTATACGCTAAACATAATTTAGACCACACAGCTCCTTATGAAGATATCTTAACTTTATTAAAAAAATTACAACAACAAAATATAAAACTCGGTATTTGTACAAATAAACATGATGAAGCTGCCAAAAATATCGTAAAATTATTATTTGGTGAAGGTATTTTCAGCGAAATAATCGGCGATAAAGCTGGATTAAAACGCAAACCAGACCCAGGCAAAGTCTTGATGATTACCCAAAATTGGCAATTAAAACCTCAAGAAATAGCTTATCTTGGGGACTCTGATGTAGATATGCAGACTGCCAAAAATGCCGATATGTTAGCTGTTGGTGTATTATGGGGCTTTAGACCTGCTGATGAATTAAAACAAAATGGCGCAGATATTTTAATTGCTAAACCACTTGATTTATTAACTCAAGTATCATTTGCTAAATAATTATTTATTATAGAAAGGATTTTTTAATTAATGAAAAGTAAAATTCCTGTTCAAGTAGGACAGAAATATGAAATAAAAATCACAGGAATGGGGCAAAGCGGTGAAGGCGTTGGACGTTTTGAAAATTTCACTGTATTTATTCCTTATGCACTTCCTGGAGAAACTGTAGAAGCTAAAATCACACTTGTGAAAAAAAATTATGCTACAGGCGAAATAGTATCTATTCTTGAAAAAACTTCAGACAGAATAAAACCAATCTGTAAAGTATATGATGACTGTGGTGCTTGCCAGCTTCAACATTATTCTTATGAAGCTCAACTCAATGCTAAAAAGCAAAAAGTAATCGATATGATGGAACATATCGCCATCAAAAAAGATATCATCATTCACCCTACTATGCCATCTGTTCACGAATGGCACTATCGCAATAAAATGCAATTTCCAATCGGCAGAAGTAAAAAAGAAGGTATTATCGTTGGTTGTTATGCCCATAGCAGTCATAATATCATCAATACTGAAAACTGCCATATTCAAAAACATACAAATAATGTAATCGCCAATGCTGTACGCGAAATGGCTACAAAGTTTAAATTAAGTGTCTATGATGAAAAAACTCATTATGGTCTTTTACGCCATGTTGTAGGTCGCACTAATCGCGATGAAACTGAATGTATGGTCGTACTCGTTACTGCTCAACCAAAAATACCTCGCGTGCGTGAAATCGTGAATTTCCTACGCTCTAAAATCCCAAATTTGACAAGTGTCGTACAAAATATCAATACTGGTAGAAATAATATCATCATGGGCAAAGAATGCAAAATTCTTTGGGGTGCTTCCCATATCACAGACAGATAGGCAGTCTAAAATTCAAAATATCCGCACTTTCTTTCTTCCAAGTAAATACAGAACAAGCAGAAAAATTATATGAATGTGCTTTAAAATATGCTAATTTAACAGGTAAAGAAACTGTAATTGACGGCTATTGTGGCACAGGTACTATCTCTTTATTTTTAGCTCAAAAAGCAAAAAAAAGTTTACGGTATGGAAATCGTACCTGAAGCAATCCGCGATGCTATCGCCAATGCTCGTGATAATAATATAAGAAATGCTGAATTTTTGACAGGCGATGCTGCTAAATTAATGCCTCAACTCTATCGCAAAGGACTTCGTCCAGATGTAATCGTAACTGACCCACCAAGAGCAGGCTGTGCACCAGAAGTTTTAAAAACTTTCGCTGCCATGAGACCAAAACGCATTGTCTACGTATCTTGTAATCCTGCTTCACTTGCTCGCGATATCGGTATCTTAGACGAATTAGGCTATAAAGCTACAGAAATCCAACCTGTAGACATGTTCCCACAAACAGGTCATGTAGAATCTGTATGCTTACTAATAAAAAAATAATCACTTTAACTTACTTTTCTTTGATGGGCAAAGAAAAGTAACAAAAGAATACCCACCGCAGATAAAATTTTAGTTTTGAAAATAATTATCGCTTCATACAACGCTTAGAAACTCGCTTCGCTCAAACATTCAGACTAAAAACGTATTCAGCGATAATTTTTTTCAATAACCTTAGGTTACCACTAAAATTTTATAATGCGGAAAAATATAATACCAAATATTTCCCGCATTTTAGTATTTTTTACGGTAGCCATAGGCTATTGGTAAAGATAAAAATAGGACTACGGTGTTAGTTCTACTGTTTGAGCGAAGCGAGTTTAGAATGTTGTTGACATATTTTTATCTTTGCCAAAGTAAAAAAGTGCGTGAGCGGGTGGTTTCTTTGGTTCGTTTCTTTGCCACCAAAGAAATGAACATCTCTATGACATCAAAGAAATGAACAAATAGTTAAATATTGCTATGTTTTACGGAGTCAAAGATATCTGTGATTTCTTTAGATGGTGCTTTATCAAGTTTACTACCGATAATGATAGCTAAAGAGGATAAGATAAAGCCTGGAACGATTTCATAGAGTTGTAAGATTGGATATACAGTTGCGATATCTAATAAAGTGATTTGTTTCCAAACAAGAACAGTGATACCGCCGACAATCATACCTGCTAGGATACCATTTCTTGTAGTGCGACGCCAGAAGAGAGAGAATAATAAAGAAGGGCCGAAAGTAGCACCAAATCCTGCCCAAGCGTAAGCAACGATATTTAAAATGGAGTTATTAGGGTCAAGACCAAGAGCGATAGCTATTAAGGCGATACCGATTACAGATAAGCGAGTAACAAGTACTAATTCACGAGGATTGATATCTTTATGAATGAATTGTTTATATAAGTCTTGAGCTACAGCGGAAGCACCTACTAATAATTGAGCGGAAGCTGTACTCATGATAGCTGCAAGTACAGCAGAAAGCACGATACCAGCCCAGAAAGGACTAAATAAATGGTCAGTCATAATGAGGAATACTGTTTCAGAATTAGTGCCGTTGAGTGGAGTTGTTAAGTATACGCTACCAACCATACCTACACATACAGCAGCAGTAAGAGAGATTACTACCCAAGTCATAGCAATGCGAGTGGCTTTTTTCAATTCACTAGAAGAAGTGATAGCCATGAAACGCACTAAGATATGAGGTTGACCAAAATAACCAAGACCCCAAGCAAGTAGAGAAATCAATTCTAATACTGTAGTATAAGAACCATCTGATTTAGTGAATGGATTGAAAAATTCTGGATTAGTGATGCTGATAGCAGTATATGTATCACCAAATCCCCCTAATGTGAAAGCAGCAGCAATAGGGACGATTAAGATAGCGAAGAACATCATTACACCTTGGATAAAGTCAGTCCAACAAACGGCTAAAAATCCCCCTACAAAAGTATAAAAGACGATAACGAAAGCACCAAGACAAAGAGCATATTCATAAGGAATGCCAAAAATGGTGTTGAATAATTTACCGCCAGCTACAAATCCAGAAGAAGTGTAGATGATGAAGAAGATTAAAATAAAAATTGCCATGACAACACGAATTAAAGGGCTTTTATCGTGATAGCGATTTTGCAAGAAATCTGGCAAAGTAAGAGAGTTATTGGCAAGTTCTGTATATTTGCGTAATCGACGAGCGATAAACTGCCAATTTGCCCATGTACCAAGTGCAAGACCTACGGCAATCCAGCCAGCATTTAGACCAGCCAGATAAGCAAATCCAGGAAGTCCCATGAGCATCCAACCACTCATATCGGAAGCTTCGGCACTCATGGAAGTTACCCAAGCACCAAGTTTTCTGCCACCTAAGATGTAATCGGACATATTATGAGTGCGATAATAAAAATAAACACCGATTGCCATCATGAATAGCAAATAAAGTAAAAAAGCGACGATAATAGATATATTATCAGACATAAGATACCTCCTATTTAATTTTGATGTTTAATTATATGGTTAATATTGTATCATGATAAGTAAAATATGTACATATGTAAATGTGTATACTACAAATAATACAAATATACTATAAATAAGAAAAATATTGCAATAAATATAAGGGAGATTTACTTTATGGATTGTATACAAAACTTTTTTATATTTTTAATTGACAAATATAATGTCCAGTCATATAATAAAAAACATCAACAGTGATGTACATCGGAATTAAATAAAAAATTGTTGATATTATCTTGTAATTTAATAGCAAAATAAGACAAAGACGTCTTGTTAAAAGATATACAAAGCAGTATATCCTTTGACAAGGCGTTTTTTATTTTAGCAATTATTATATATTTTTGGCTTATTTTGTGATGAAGAAAGGGTGTAATTTATGAAAAAATTAGCGTCTATATTATCTATGACTGCTATGTTCATAGCGATGATGGCATCTGTGGCTTTCGCCGCTGACGATACTACAGCAGCAATAGATACAGGTGATACAGCATGGGTTTTAATCAGTGCAGCACTTGTATTTATCATGACACCAGGTCTTGCATTTTTTCTATGGTGGTATGGTAAGAAGTAAAAACGTATTGAGTACCATAATGCACAGTTTCTTCATTGTAGCGATGATTTCTGTGGAATGGGTTCTTATTGGTTATGCAATGACTTTTGGCAGTGATATTGGTGGTTTTATTGGTAGCTTAGACAAAGTTGGTTTGACTGGTGTAGGCATGCAGGTAATGGCAAATGGTACAATTCCTGAACTTGCTTTTGTAGCCTTTCAGTGTATGTTTGCTATTATTACACCTGCACTTATTACTGGTGCTTTCGCAGAAAGAATGAAATTTGGTGCTTTTGTAGTATTCATCTTATTATGGGCAATCTTAATCTATAACCCTATGGCTCATTGGGTATGGGGTGGTGGCTTCTTAGCTAAACTCGGTGCCTTAGATTTTGCAGGAGGATTAGTAATTCATATTTTATCTGGCGTATCTGGTCTTACAGTATGTATTTTACTTGGCAAACGCCATGGTTATGGCAAAGTTCCAATGCTTCCACATCATTTACCAATGACTGTACTTGGTGCAGCACTTTTATGGTTTGGTTGGTTCGGATTCAATGCAGGTTCTGCACTCGGTGCTAATGCACTTGCTGCAAATGCTTTTGTTACTACACAGGCGGCAGCAGCTATGGCGACTGTATCTTGGGTAGCATGTGAATGGATGCATCATGGCAAACCTACAATCTTAGGTGCAGCTTCTGGTTGTGTTGCAGGTCTTGTAGCCATCACTCCAGCAGCAGGCTTTGTTGCTCCACTTCCAGCTGTAATTATCGGTTTAATCGGTGGTATTGTTTGTTACTTTGCAGTAGCAGTTGTTAAAGAAAAATTTGGTTATGATGATTCCTTAGATGCTTTCGGTGTTCATGGTATCGGTGGTACATGGGGGGCTGTAGCTACAGGTTTATGGTGCTCTACAGAAATAAATCCAGCTGGTGCAGATGGTTTATTCTATGGCAGTGCAGACACTTTAATCGCTCAGTTGATTTCTATAGTAGTAGCTTATGTACTTGCTATTGTAGGTTCTTATATCTTATTTAAAGTTGTTAGTTGCTTTATGCAGGTTCGTGCAAGTGAAAATGAAGAAGTTTCTGGTATTGATATCTGCGAACATGGTGAACGTGCATACAATCAATCTATCATGAGTGCCAATACATTGCTTTCCAGTAATGCAGAAGCTTTTGCTAGTGAAAATTTTACAAAACCTGTTGATTTAAAATAATAAAATTAAAATTTAAAAGTTTTAGTGGTATTATTATAAGAAAAAGAATTTATAGATTTTCATTAGTAAGGGGTAGATTTTATGCGCAAAATAACGAAAATAGAAATTATAACTCGTGCTAGTAAATTAGAAGAATTAAAAGAAGCTTTGAATAAAATCGGTGTTCAGGGTATGACTGTAAGTCAAGTATACGGCTGTGGCTTACAAAAAGGTCATACTGAAGTATATCGTGGCAAACAATACAGCGTAAATCTTGTACCAAAAGTAAAGATTGAGACAATTGTTTGTGCAGTTCCTGTAGAATTAGTTTTAGAAACAGCACGCAAAGCTTTGCAGACAGGTCATATTGGTGATGGTAAAATCTTTGTTTATGATGTAGAGAATGCTATGCGTATTCGCACAGGAACAATGGGTGATAAAGCTATCACAGATGATGAAGCATGATTAATTTCCTTCATTATAATAAGTGTAGTCAATTTGACTATATAGTATAATGAAAGAAATATCTTTATACACAAACAAGAAATATCTCTATAGATAAATAGAGATATTTCTTGGATATTTTTTAGCTTATTAAATAACTTATAAATGAATATACGAAAGAGAAGTTAGGTATTGCCTAACTTCTTTTTTTTATCTTGTATAAAGTTAAAATAAATATATTTTATGCTATAATATAATATATTATCAAAATCGAGGTGTAGCTTATGTCTTTAACTGATAAAGAAATTATGGATGGCGTATTAGCTGAATTTAGCAATTTAGCAGCTATTCCACGTAAATCAAATCATGAAGAAGCAGTAAGTAATTTTTTGAAAGAACGTGCTTTATCTTTTGGTTGCAAAGTAGTTCAAGATGAAAAATTTAATTTAATCATTGATAAAGATGCAGCAAAAGGTTGTGAAACTTGGCCACGTGTAATTATTCAAGGTCATATGGATATGGTATGCGTAGCAGCTAAAGGCGTGCAATATGATCCACTGACAAGCCCTATTAAAATTATCAATGATGGTGAATTTTTACGTGCTGATGGTACTAGTCTTGGTGCTGATGATGGTATTGGCGTAGCAGTAGCTATGTATTTATTACAACAAGATTTCAATCATGGTCCTATTCGTGCTATTTTCACTGTAGATGAAGAACAGGGCATGACTGGGGCAAAAGCTTTAGATGAAAAGTATTTATTAGATGCAAAATATCTTATAAACTGTGATTCTGAAGCTTTTGATGTGCTCACTTTGTCTAGTGCAGGCAGTGTAAATGTTGATGCAGAACGTCGTATTACATGGCATAAACCAGAACATCGTTCTGCTTATAAATTTGTAGTCAAAGATTTACATGGTGGTCATTCTGGTGAAGCTATCAATTGTGGTTATGCTAATGCTGTAAAAATCATTGCTCAAGCAATCAATAGTATCATGAAAAAAAACAGAAATTGAACTTGCAAGTATCAGCAGTTTAAAAGCAAGAAATGTGATTCCATCTGAAGCTGAATTTGTATTCACTTCCCCACTTTCCAATGTGAAAGTATTTGATGTAGTAGTAGCTAAAATCACAGATTATTTAAAAGCTGCTTATGGCAATGTAGAGAAGAATTTCACAGTTACTTGTGTTCCTTGTGAACTTCCAGAACGTGTAATGTCTGAAGAAGATGCAAGCAGTATTGTGGACTTCATCAATTTGAGCATGACTGGCGTACTCAAGATGTCTCAAGTTGAAGAAGGCTTAGTAGAATTATCTGCAAATATCGGTCCTGTTGTTACTAAAGAAAATGCAGTGGAAATATCTGTATTCCCAAGAAGTGCTGTAGATGCATTGACTAGAGAAATTGCAAATATTTATATTCAATTGGGTAAACGCTGTGGTATTCGTGTTGTAAGCGGAGAACCTGCTCCTGGTTGGCCTGCAAATTCAGATAGCCAATTAAAACATGTAGTATTAGAAACTTTCAAAGAACAAAATGGTTTTGATATGAAAGCAAAATCCATTCATGCAGGTCTTGAATGTAGCTATTTCTATGCTAAAAATCCAAACTTAGATATAATTTCTATTGGACCAAACAACATAGATATTCATAGCCCAAATGAAAGATTGGAATTAAAAACATTAGTTCCTCATGTAAAATTAATTAAAGGCGTTATGGAAAAATTAGATAAATAATGGTTAATGTTCGTTTTTCTTTTATGCAAAAGAAAAATGAACCAAAAAGAAAACCACCGCAGATAAAATTTTAGCTTTGAAAAATATATAGGCATTCATTTTCTTTAGTGATAAAGAAAACGAAGCAAAAGAAACCACCCGCTCACGCACTTTTTACTTTGTCAAAGAGAAAAATATGTCAACAACGTTCTAAACTCGCAAGGCTCAAACAGTAGAACTAAAAACGTAGCCATATTTTTATCTTTGCCAATAGCCTTATGGCTACCGTAAAAAGATGCTAAAATGCGGGAAAAAATTGGTATTATTAGAAGATTTTCCTCATAGTATAGATGTTATATTTATTGTATAAGATTTATATTATGGGGATTTTTTATTATTGGATTAGAAAAATAATAATTAAGTATATAACAAATTATTTATAGATAAAAAATAATAAGCAAATATTCCTCACGTTAGCAATTTTTCGGTAGCTGAAAGCTATTGGGAATTATAAAACCATATCTATGAATTTAGCTCTACTGTTTGAACGAAGTGAGTTTAGAGCGTTATAGATATGGTTTTATAATGGACAAAGAAAAATTGGTATCGGGAGGTAGAGTTCTTTTGTTACTTTTCTTGCTCATGAAAGAAAAGTAATATAGGATATAGTAATTCATTTTCTTTAGTAGTAAAGAAAATAAATCAAAAGAAACCACCCGACTCACGCACTTTTATCTTTGCCAATA
>ENA-OQJT01000315-OQJT01000315.1-human-gut-metagenome-genome-assembly--contig:-NODE-315-length-12514-cov-1.080407_pt1 | contig 12514 bp, 17 predicted proteins | sample MGYA00242612_ERZ504779 | MGnify/ENA primary metagenome ERZ504779 (study PRJEB26092, sample SAMD00036366) | human gut metagenome | host: Homo sapiens | study: EMG produced TPA metagenomics assembly of...
TACAAATAAAGAAATGTTGATTCCTAAAAACAAACAGATGAAAAAATTAATTTAATGGAAAACGACAATAAAAATCTTGAACAAGATAATAATACACAATCCGATAAAAAAGCTGTAGCAGATAAGAAAAACAAACAGGAAAAAGCAAATACAGATGTTAAAAAATAATGGAGGTCATTGTGGAGCGAAGAGAAGATAATAAGAAAAGATTTATTATTATAGATGGTAGTAGTTTAATGTATAGAGCATTTTTTGCTTTGCCACTACTTACTTCTTCAAGTGGTATATATACAAATGCTATCATGGGTTTTTCTAATATGTTGGGAAAAATCTTAACAGAATATAAGCCAGATAATATAGTTGTGGCTTTTGATAAAAGTCGTCAAACTTTTCGTACACAAATGTATGCAGAGTATAAGGGACAAAGAGAAAAAACTCCAGATGAATTAAAATCACAGATACCGTTACTACGTGAATTTTTGGAAGCTTTGGGTATTGCTTTTATTGAAAAAGATAATTATGAAGCAGATGATATCATCGGTACTTTGGCAACAAAAGCAGCTAGTCAAGATTATGAAGCCTTGATTGTAACAGGTGATAAAGATGCTTTGCAATTAATTCGCCCTAATTTAAAAGTTATGCTCACTAAACGCGGTATCATGGATATGCAGATTTTTGATGAAGAAGCATTTAAAGAAAAATATGCAGGTCTTGAACCGATAAAATTAATTGATATAAAAGCTTTGATGGGTGATAGCTCAGATAATATTCCGGGTGTACCAGGAATTGGCGAGAAAACAGCTTTGAAATTATTATCACAATATCAAGATTTAGAAAATCTCTTGAATAATATAGATAATGTTTCAGGTAAAAAATTAAAAGAAAAATTACAGGAAAATCAAGAATTAGCTAGATTATCTTATAAATTGGCTACTATATGCTGTGAAGTAGATGTGGATTTTAAACCACAAGAGTTTGAATTGACTCCTAATTTGCAAAAACTAAATGATTTTTGTCAAAAATATGAGTTGAAAACAGTTTTGACTCGTATGAAAAAAGTCTTAGCTGATAAATTAGAAGTTGCAAGTCAAAATGATGATGCTGAATTAGCTTTGAATTTTGAAGCTACTATGCCAGTTTATGAGGAATTTACGCAAGATAAAATTGATGCTTTAATATCAAAGATAAAAGCAGAAAAATCTGTTTCCTTTATGGTTTTATTTGAAGGGAAAGTGCCGGATATATCCATTGATATGATGGCTATTTGTTGCAAAGATAGTCTTGGTATCATAAGAGCAAAAGAAGATATAGATAAACTCAGTGAAGTATTGCAAGATGAAACAATCACTAAATTTGTTTATGATGTAAAAATGCTTTATCATTTGAATTTAGATTTAAAAGGTAAGATTTATGATACTTTGCTTATGGCATATCTTTTAGAACCTGCTAAACGAAGCTATGAAATGAATGTATTGTGGCAAATGGCAGATATTGAAGAAGAAATTCCATGGGAAAATCTCAATGAAGAAGAAAAATTAATTTGCGGTGCAAGACATTTAGCTGATTTGAGTAATGTTTTGGCGGATAAATTAGCTGATGAAAAAATGGTAAATCTTTATGAACAGATAGAATTACCACTTGCTAAAATGCTTTGTGATATGGAAACTGTAGGTATTTATATTAATGAGCAAAAACTCGATGATATGAATGAACAGATGTATAAACAAATCACAGCTTTAGAGCAAGATATTTATGAATTGGCTGGAGAAATATTTAATATTAATTCACCAAAACAATTAGGCGATATTTTATTCAATAAATTGGGCTTGCCAGCTTTGAAAAAGACAAAGACAGGATATTCTACAAATGCGGAAGTACTAGAAAATTTAATATATGCTCACCCTATTATCGCTAAGATTTTAGATTATCGTATGTTAAATAAATTAAAAACTACGTATTTAGATGGCTTGAAAGCATTAATCAATCCACAGACTAAGAGAATTCATACAAGTTTCAATCAGACTGTAACAGAAACAGGAAGACTCAGCAGTTCTGAGCCGAATTTGCAAAATATTCCTGTACGCACAGCGGAAGGTAAAAAAAATTCGCAGTCTATTTGAGCCCGGCGAAGGTTATGATTATATCTTATCTGCTGACTATTCTCAGATTGAGCTTAGAATAATGGCTCATATGTCAGAGGATAAACATTTTATAGATGCTTTTTGTCATAATCAAGATATTCATACAGCGACAGCAGCTCAAGTATTTAAAGTGCCTATAGATGAAGTTACTTCAGAACTTAGAGGTAAGGCAAAGGCTGTAAATTTCGGTATTATCTATGGTATAAGTGCGTTTGGTTTGGCAAAAAATCTGCATATTTCGCCAAAAGAAGCTGGGGAATATATAGATAATTATTTACAAGAATGTAGTGGCGTGAAGAATTTCATGCATGAATTGTAGAAAAGCACATCAAGATGGTTTTGTTACGACTTTATTTGGTCGTCGCCGTTATTTGCCAGCGATTAAGAGCAGTAATTTTAATCAGCGTGCATTAGCAGAACGCATGGCTATGAATACACCAATCCAAGGAACAGCAGCTGACATCATAAAAATTGCGATGAACAGAGCTAGTGAAGCGATAAAAGAAGCTAATTTGAAAAGTAGAATTTTATTGCAAGTACACGATGAATTAGTGTTAGAAGTTGTAAAAGAAGAAATAGAAAAAGTATCAGAAATTTTGACAACAGCTATGCAAAATACAGCTAGTTTAAAAGTGCCACTTATCATTGATATTAATTATGGTAAAAACTGGGCAGAAGCAAAATAAAAAGTAAATTAATTATAAAAAGGTGGTGGTTTTGTGCCTGAAATGCCAGAAGTAGAAAATATTGTCGTGGGGATTAAAGATTTTATCGAAAATAAAAAAATCGTAGATGTAGAAATCATAAAGGGAGATGTAATAAAATCTCCTAGTAGTGATGAATATAGAAAGCTTTTGCAGGATAGAATTATCAAATCTTTAAAACGCAGAGGAAAATATATCATCATGTCCTTAGATGATGGCAGATTAAATATCATTCATTTGCGAATGACAGGAAAGCTATTATATAAACAGGAAAATGAGGATATAGATAAATATAGTTGTGTAATATATCATTTAGAAGATAAAACTAAGTTGATATATGCAGATATCCGCAGATTAGGAACTTTAGATTTAATAACTACAGATGAAATTTCTCGCTTAAAAGGGCTATATACTTTAGGTGCAGAACCATTATCTTCAGAATTTACCATAGAGTATTTAAAAGATTGTCTAAATAAGAGTAAAACAAAAATAAAACCATTTTTATTAAATCAAAAAAATGTGGCAGGTTTGGGCAATATATATGTAGATGAAGCATTAGTCATCAGTAAAATTCATCCAGAACGCAAAGCAAATTCTTTAAGTGATGAAGAAATAGAAAGACTTCATCAAGCTATTAATTTGGTTATAATTGAAGGTATAAGAGATGGCGGCACAAGTTTTCGCGATTATCGCAATGGTTTAGGTGAAAAAGGAAGTCATCAAGATAAATTATATGTATATAATCGCAAAGGCAAAGAATGTAGATTTTGCGATACTTTAATAACTAAAATCGTATTAAATGGTAGAGGTACTTATTTTTGCCCTAATTGTCAAAAATTAAATGATAATAAATAAATTTTAAATAAAAGCTAGAAAGGAGGATTTTTATGAAGATTATAGGTCTTACTGGTGGTATAGCTTGTGGAAAAAGTACAGTTAGTGCTTATTTAAAACAAAAAGGAGCTTTCATCATTGATGGTGATGCTATAGCTCGAAAACTATCTGAGCCTAAAAAATCAATTTGGCAAGCGTATGTAAATCATTTCGGCGATAAAGTTTTAAATGCAGATAATAGTTTAAATCGTAGACTCATTGGGCAGATTGTATTTACTGATGAAAAAGAAAAAACATGGATGAATACAACAATGCACCCATTGATTAGAGATGAAATCGTAAAACAGATAGATGAGTGTAGACAAAATGGTATAGAAGTAGTAATCTTAGATATACCTCTTTTATATGAAGCTAATTGGGATAAATTTTCAGATGAAGTTTGGGTTGTAAAAATCAGCAGACAGTTGCAAATAGAGCGCATTCAAAATCGTGATGGCTTAACTAAAGAAGAAGCAATAAGCAGAATAGATGCACAGATGTCTTTAGAAGAAAAAGCAAAACGTGCAGATGTGGTAATTGACAGTAGTAATGCTCCAGAAGTTACGTCACAATTAGTAGAAAAAATATGGAATGAGAGATTATTATAAAGGGTTGATAATTCATGTCTAGTTTGATGAGTGAGGGGATACACCATCAAGTAAATATTAAGACAAAACGTAAGATGAGTTTTTGGAAAAAATTACTGCTAATGATTTTAGTATTAGCTAGTTTAAGTTATTTTATTTGGCAAAATGAGGATTTTCAACGAAAATATTTATATCCATATGATTATCAAGATACAATAAACTTTTATGCAGATAGATATGAAGTAGATAGAAATTTAGTGGCAAGTGTTATTTTAGCGGAAAGTAAATTTCGTCAAGATGCTACTTCTGTCCATGGGGCTAGAGGTCTTATGCAAATCATGCCAGAAACTGCCAGTTGGATTGCTACACAAATAGAAGATGATAGTTTTTCTGTAGATAAATTGTATAATGTGAATATAAATATAAAATATGGTACATGGTACTTATCTGAATTGCAGACAGAATTTGAAGGCAATGAAGTATTAGCTCTTGCAGCTTATAATGCAGGTAGAGGAAATGTATATGAATGGATGGAAAAATATCATTGGGGTATAGATTTTAAAGATTATACCAAAATACCTTTTCCTGAGACAAGAGAATATGTAAAACGTGTACTAGAAAATAAAAAACATTATAATAAGTTATATAAATAAAGAAGGCTATATATTATGAATAAATCATGATATATAGCTTTTTTATTTATATAATTTATTAGTATTTACTTTTTATTATTTTTAGTGTTATATTATATATAAGATATAACGTAGGATGTATAACGTAAAACGAAGGAGGAATTAAAATGAAAATAGGATTAGTTTATACAGGTGTAACACCAGAACTAATTGAATTAGTAGAAAGAGAAATAAGAAAACAATTAGGTAGTAATATTGAATTATTGAGTTATAAAGATCCCTCAATAATATCAGAAGTTGTGGAAAATAATTATGTAACAGCTAATCCAACTGCTAGATTAGTAAAAATGTTTATGCAGGCTGTACAAGATGGAGTAGATATTATTTTAAATAATTGTTCTTCAGTAGGAGAAGTTGTAGATGCTTGTCAAGATTTAGCAAAATATATTGGTGTACCAATTATTCGTATTGATGAAGAGATGTGTAGAGAAGCTGTAAGATGTGGAAATAAAATTGGTGTAATGGCAACACTTGAAAGTACACTAAATCCAACTAAAAATACAATATTACATGTAGCTAGAGAGATGGGAAAACAAGTTGAATTAGTTGATGTTTTAGTTGAAGGCGGGTTTGGTTTAAATCAAGAAGAATTTAAAGAATTAATGACTAAATATGCAGGTGAAATAGCAGACAAAGTAGATGTTATTTTGTTTGCTCAAGGTTCAATGGCTTATTGTGAAGAGTATATTCATGAAAAATATCAAAAAATGGTATTATCTAGTCCAAGATTTGGGGCAAGAGCATTAAAAGAAGCAATTATAAAAAAAGGGAATAAAATGATTTATAATTTGTAAGGTAACTTAAGGAGGGAAAATTATGATTAGCAAAATAATATCATTTTGTTGTATTGCATTACTATCAATATTTATAAGTGGTTGCGGAACTAGTAATCAAGATAAAATTGTATTAAAAATGACACATACACAGAATCCTGGTTCAATTAGTGATTTAACAGCACAACATTTTAAAAAATTATTAGAAGAAAAAAGTAATGGTCGAATAACAGTAGATATTTTTTCAAATTGTGGATTATCTGGTGGAGATTTAACAAAAGCTATTGAATTGGTTCAGGCAGGTAATATAGATATTCATTCTTGTGCGCCAGCTAATATTGCTAATTATGATAAACGTTTTTATTCTTTCTGGTTACCATATTTATTTTCTAATCAAGAAGAATTATTGCAATTTTGTGCTAGCCCTAAAGTGCATAAAGAGGTTAATAATTGGTGTAATGATTTAGAAATGGAAATGTTAGGTTTAAATAATGCAGGTGCTAGACAAATTTCTAATAGTAAAAAACCAATAGAAGTTCCAGATGATTTATATGGTATGAATATACGTGTACCTGGTGCTAATATTTTTATAAATTTATATCGTGATTATTTTAAAGCAAATCCAACAGCAATGGATTTTTCAGAGGTATATACAGCACTTCAGCAAGGTACTATTGATGGACAAGAAAATCCTGTAGCAGTATTTCAATCATCTAAATTTGATGAAGTACAAAAATATTTAACATTATGGGATGGAGTATATGATACTACAATATGGGTTATGAGTTCAGCTAGTTTAGAAAAGCTTTCACCAGAGGATCAAGAAATTGTACGAATTTGTGCTAATGAAGCTTTAGAATGGGGAAATAATTATTTAGCAAATAATGAAGCTAAAATTATTGAAGATTTAAAAGCTAATGGTGTAGAAGTTAATCAATTAACACCAGAACAGAAAGCTGTATTTAAAGAAAAATCGGCAGGAATATATGAAGAATATAGACAAATTGTTGGCGATAGTGTAATTGATTTATTTACAAAAGATTATAAAGAGTAGAAAGAAGGCACATTGACATGAAGAAATTATGGAATAATTTTGAGGATTATTTATGTGCTATAGCATTAATAATAATGTGTTTAGTTACTTTTATAAATGTTTTTTCTAGAAAAGTAACATGGCTGAATTTATCTTTTACACAAGAATTAGTTACTACAATGTTTGTTTGGGTATGTTGTTTGGCAGCAGCTAGTGCATTTAAGACAGATTCACATATGGGTTTTGCGTATTTTACAAATAAATTGACTGGCAATATTAAGTTTGTGCATAGATATTTACGTATAATCTTATGTATGATAAATTATGGAATTTGGTTATATTTTGGATTTGAAATGGTATATCGTCAATATCATTATGGATTATTAACAGGAGTACTAGAAATGCCAAGTTGGTTAATAGGCATAGCTATTCCAGTATCAGCTATATTATCAATTATCCGTTTATTAGAATATGAATTCAAATGGAAAGGTAATAAGGAGGAATATTAAATGGTAGAATTAATTTTATTTGGCAGTTTAGCTGTTATGATTTTTATTAATATTCCTATTGCTATAGGATTAGGTTTAGCCAGTATTGCTACATTAATTTATGTAGGTAGTCCTCTTGGTGTAGTACCTTCAATGATGCAAGCCAAGCTACAGTGCAAAAATTTGCATTACTTACAATACCGTTATTTATTTTAGCTGGTGCTATTATGGATAAAGGTGGTATATCTCGTCGATTAATTAATTTAGCTAATAGTATGATTGGTTCAGTACATGGAGGTCTTGGTTATGTAGCGGTAATTGCTGCTATGTTTTTGCAGCAATTTCTGGTTCAGGAACAGCTACAGTAGCAGCTATGGGGTCTATTTTAATTCCTGCTATGGCAAAACAAGGGTATGATAGAGGTTTTGCAAGTGCATTATCAGCAATTTCTGGTTCAATGGGCACAATTATACCTCCTAGTATAACTTTTATTATTTATGGTATGATAACAGGCGAATCAATTGGAGATTTGTTTTTAGCGGGGATAGTACCTGGTATTGTTTTTGGTTTGATTTTATGTATCTTAGTATTTGTAGTATCTAAAAAAAATGACTGGAAAAGTGAAGATGCTAAGGCTTCTTTGAATGAAATTGGAAAGGCTTTTTTTGATGCGCTTTGGGGTCTTTTAAGTCCAGTTATTGTTTTAGGTGGTATATATACAGGTCTTTTAACTCCGACTGAAGCAGCGGCAGTAGCTGTTATTTATAGTTTTATTGTTGGTGCTTTTATTTATAAAGAATTAACTTTAAAAACATTTTGGGAAGCATTGTTTTCTACGGGAAAAACTACAGGGATTATTTTATTAATCATTATGAATGCTGGTATTTTTTCATGGGTATTAACTCAACAAGGTATAGCGCCACGCCTTACTGAAATGGCTTTAGAGCTTACAACAAATCCATATATTATGTTACTTATTATTAACTTTGTATTTTTATGTGCAGGTTGTGTAATGGATAATACATCAGCATTATTTATTCTTGTACCAATAATTTTACCAATAGCACAAGCTTTAGATATAAATTTAATTCATTTGGGTGTTGTATTAGTATTAAATTTGTCTATTGGACAAGTTACACCACCTGTAGGACCAAATCTTTATGTAGCAGCAGATATTGGTAAAGTAACATTTGAAAATATTTGTCGAAGAATATTGCCAATGTTAGGAGTATCTTTAATTGCGTTATTATTAGTAACATTTATTCCATGGTTATCTACTTGTTTAATAAAATAAGATAAATGCTATCTACATATTCTCTACAATTAAGAATAAGGATTTTATGATATAATTGAATTTAAGATACAACAGGAGGATAGATTATGGTAGAGAAAAGTATTTTTAAGGAAATTGGAACAAAATCCGTTGTAGAGCAAATTGTAGATAGTATTGTAAATGCCATTATTGAAGGTGAATTAAAACCGGGTGATAAAATTCCTACAGAAACAGAACTTTGTAATTCAATGAATGTAGGCAGAAATTCTGTTAGAGAAGCTATTAAAATTTTAGTAGCATATGGAGTTTTAATTATAAAACGTGCAGAGGGAACTTTTGTAACAAAAGGATATAATAGTAAAATGTTATATCCTGTATTATATGGGATTATTTTGCAAAAGAATGCTGCTAATCAAGTTATTGAATTACGTAAAATAATTGATGATGGTATATTGCATTTAGTTATTCAAAAAATGAAGGATAAATCAGAATTGAATAGTGCACGTAAAGTTATTACAGATTTGCGAAAAGATATAGATGAGAATGGTGTTGATGCATTAAAAATCTTTAATGCGGATATAGCTTTTCATGATGCTTTATTAGAAATAACAGAAAATGATTTATTGCGTGGTATAGGTTCATATGTAAATTTAATTACTAAAAAAACACGTATAGAGGCTATAAAAAAAATTTATAGCTAATAAAGATGTAGATAGATTTTTTTATTTTGCATGAAGAAGTATTAAATATTTTAGAAAATAGATTAGTTGAAAAAATAGATGATGCAATAAAATCGCATTATATTTATTGGTCAACCGTAAAGTAGGTGTTAAAATGGATAAAGTTATGGTATCAGTAGCTCCAGTATCAGCTACTGATAAAAATATTATTCCTGAAAAAAATAGCTCAAGATGTTATTGATTGTTGGAAAGCTGGAACAGCTATGGTACATTTGCATGTACGAGATAAATTTGGCAATTTAACTACAAATATGAGTGTACTGAATAAAACATTAGAACTTATTCGAAAAGATAGTAATATTATTATTGAAGTATCTACAGGAGGAGTATCTAATCTTACGATAAAAGAACGATGTGTGCCATTATATTCAAAATTAGTAGAAGTTTGCTCTTTAAATGTAGGTTCTACTAATTTAGGAAAAGCAGTATATTGTAATCCTATAGATGATGTAAAATATTGTGTTCAAGAAATTTTAAAAACAAAAAAAATACCAGAAGTAGAAGTTTTTGAAATTGGACATACGTATACTATGGAAGATTTAATGAAAGAATATAATTTTATAAAACCTGTATTATTTAGTATAGTGTTAGGTCATAAGGGAGAGGCACCAGCAACACCAAAGGCTTTATTTAATATGATTAGTATGATACCAAAAGAAGCTGTTTGGGGAATAACTCATGCTAATAGACGAGATTTTGGTATTATTGCAGCAGCATTAGGTATGGGAGCTAAAACAGTACGTATAGGTTTTGAAGATAGTAATTATATTGATAACATTAATCAAGTAGATACTAATCTGCCACTTGTGGAAAAAACAGTGAGATTAATAAAATCTATGGATAAAGATATCATGACTCCAGATGAAGCTAGAAGATATTTTAAAATAAAAGGATAGATGAATAAATGTGTAAACAAAATTCGCTAAATAGTAAAATATTAACATCATACAAAGTACCTTCTAATATAGAATTCATAAATGAGCTGTTAAAAAAAGAAGTAGCTAATAATAAACATAAAATAATTGTTTTAGATGATGATCCTACAGGTGTGCAGACAGTACATGATATATCTGTATATACAAATTGGGATTATGATAGTATATATCAAGGTTTTGCTGAAAAAAATAAAATATTTTATATTTTAACTAATTCAAGAGCTTTTACAGAAGAACAAACAATTAAAGTTCATCAAGAAATAGCTAGAAATATTATTAAAGTAGCAAAAGAACAGCAAAAATCATATATAATTGTAAATAGAAGTGATTCGACATTAAGAGGTCATTATCCTTTAGAAAATAAGGTATTGAAAAATGTTATCGAATTTGAAGATGATATTAGTATTGATGGAGAAATCTTATGTCCTTATTTTAAGGAAGGTGGAAGATTTACGATTAATAATATTCACTATGTTAAGTATGATGGTGAATTAATACCAGTAGGACAAACTGAGTTTGCTAGAGATAAGACTTTTGGATATAAATCATCTGATTTAAGATGCTATATAGAAGAAAAAACAAAAGGTGAATATAAAGCAAATGATGTGGTGGTTATTTCTTTAGAGGAATTGCGTGATCAAAATTTTAATCAAATAACAAAAAAATTATTATTTGCAAAAAATTTTACTAAAATTATAGTTAATGCAATTGATGCTTGTGATTTAAAGATATTTGTAATTGCTTTGTATCGAGCAATAAATCAAGGAAAGAATTTTACTTTTAGAACAGCAGCAGGATTGGTCAAAGAGTTAGCTGGTATTAGTGATAAAGCATTATTGACTAGAAAAGATCTAATAACAGAAGATAATGGACATGGTGGAATTGTCATAGTTGGTTCACATACAACTAAAACAACAAAGCAATTAGAACTTTTAAAAGATATTAAAGAGTTGGAATTTATAGAATTTAATTCTGATTTAGTATTGGATGAAGAGGCGTTTAATATAGAAGTTAAACGTGTAATAAATTTAGAAGAAAAAATGATTGCTTTAGGTAAAACAGTAGTAGTATATACTAAGAGAAAATTATTAACTTTAAAAGATGATACGAAAGAAAAAGCTTTAATACGCTCGGTTAAAATTTCAAGTGCAGTACAATCTTTAGTAGGAAATTTATCTATAGTACCAACTTTTGTTGTAGCTAAGGGTGGAATTACTTCTAGTGATATAGGTACAAAAGCTTTAAATGTAAAAAAAGCATTTGTTTTAGGACAAATTCAACCAGGTATACCAGTATGGCAGACTGATAATGGTAGTAAATTTAAGAAAATACCATATATTATTTTTCCAGGTAATGTAGGAGATATAGATACTTTACGTAAAGTAGTATTAACTTTAATAGAAAAATAAATTTAATGTGTTATGTATTAGTAATGATATATAACACATTTTTTATAGATAATAGAGGTATAAATATGTTAGTAAATTTAAAAGAAGTATTAAAAATAGCACAGAATGAAAATATAGCTATTGGTTCATTTAATATTTATAATTTAGAAACGATTTTAGCATTAAAAGAGGCAGTATTAAAAACTAAGAAACCTGTAATTGTAGCTTTTGGGGAAAATTATATAAATTATGTGCCAATGAAGGTAATATCTGATAGTGTAAAAACTATATTTAATAATATAGATATTCCTATAGTGTTACATTTGGATCATGCTAAAAATATAGAAACAATAAAAAAAGCTATAGATTATGGATTTACTTCGGTTATGTATGATGGTTCAAAATTGTCATTAAAAGAAAATATTATTAATACTAAAAAAAGTTATTGAAATAGCACATAAAAAAAATATAAGTGTAGAGGGTGAATTAGGATATTTAAATAATGAAGATGGCACAGGAAAAATTATTTCAAAATATACGAATGAAATAGAAGCTAAGAAATATGTTGAAGATACTAAAGTAGATGCTTTAGCTATTGCTATAGGTAATGCACATGGAATATATATGACTAAACCTAGCTTAAATTTTAAACAATTGGAGATTTTAAATAAAATAGTTACTTGTCCTCTAGTATTACATGGTTCGTCAGGTATTCAAAAAACGATTTGCAAAAAGCCATAGATTTAGGAATTAGAAAATTTAATATTAATACAGAAGTATCAAATACAGGGGTAAAACAATTAGAGAATATTTACTTAAGTATCCTGAAAATAAAAAAATTAAATTTAAGATTAGAAACTGTATTAGAAGAAGCTCGTAAACAAATG
>ENA-OQJT01000316-OQJT01000316.1-human-gut-metagenome-genome-assembly--contig:-NODE-316-length-12431-cov-0.957737_pt1 | contig 12431 bp, 14 predicted proteins | sample MGYA00242612_ERZ504779 | MGnify/ENA primary metagenome ERZ504779 (study PRJEB26092, sample SAMD00036366) | human gut metagenome | host: Homo sapiens | study: EMG produced TPA metagenomics assembly of...
CGGGGGAATTGTCTGCTCGTAGATGGGGGAAGAGCGTGCCCATATTGAGATAGATGGCGCCGCCCGCCGGCAACGAGTGCCTCGCCCTCGTCGGGCAGATAGACCATGGCGGCCGATCCGCCCACGGCGAGCTGCGCGTTGGCGACAAAGTCGATCGTCACCGTGTTGGTGATGGAGCCGGCCATCGGATTGGTGGCGCGAATCTCCTCTACGGCCTTGACCATATGTTGTTTAAGCTGTTCCGAATCAATCACTGCACATGCCTCCTTGGCATAGAAAAGGGGCGCTGTGCATAGACAGCGCCCCTGTAAAGGCGGCATGCTCCCTACGCCAGCATTAACTGACAGGTTCAAAGGATTGGGCCCCATGCCCTCTCAGCCTTGTGGTTTGCACCGCCGGCACTCCCGCATCGAATCTGTTGTTCCCTATACTAGCGCACCTGCCAAAAAGGGACAGGTTTATTTTGGCAGGTCGTTACAATAGGTAGGACCGATACGAATGGGGGCCTTATGATTAAACTTGTGCTGACCGATATGGACGATACGCTGATTCCAGCCGGGCATGACGGCGCCAGCGACTACGCCATTGAGGGTATTCATGCCATGCAGGCGGCGGGTCTGCACTTTGGGCCGGTTTCGGGTCGTCAGCCGTCCGCGATGGGCTGGATGTTCAAAAACCGTTCCGAGTGTTTTTCGACCGGTGCGTTCTGTAACGGCCAGGTGATGTTTGTCGACGGCGAGGTTGTTGCCTCCCGTGCGAGCGACAACGGTGCCTCATGCGTCTTGCCGACTATCTTGAGCAAGAGACCGACGATACCTATCTGAAGGTCTATAGCCTGGGCGATGACTTTTTGGGGGCAACGATGCCTATTGCGTGACGAGTGATCCCGAGCGTGTTCGTCGCGCCATGGAGTCGGGCGGCAACGCATGGCTCAAAGGCGAAGAAGCCCCGTGCCGTCCCGTCGTCGATGACGCGCCGGTGTTTAAGGCGAATATCTGGAGTGCCCGTTCGCGTGAGGAGCTCGCGGAGCTACGTGAGCGCGTTGCCGCCGAGGTGCCGGAACTCTCGCTCGTGTTTCCCAACAACCGAGTGCGCCTGTTTGACATCCTTCCGGCTGGTTGGGACAAGGGCTGCGCTGCGCTGGAGCTAGCGCGCGCTTTGGGCCTGACGCCCGATGAGGTGGCCGTATTTGGCGATTCCGATAACGACCTGCCCATGATCGATGCCGTTCCCAACTCCGTTGCAGTCGCCAATGCCAACGAGGCTGTCACGGCTGCCGCGCGCTGGCATATCGGCGCTGCGGCAGACGATGCGGTTGCCGGGCTTTGCATCAGATTGCCGCTTGCGCCGCGACGGGGGAGATGCCGCCGTTTATGCGCCTGCCGGGTACTGCCGACGCGAATCTCACGAACAGCTAAGGAGACAGCCATGAAGCTCCAGCAGCTCAGATATGTCGTCAAAGTTGCCGAATGCGGCAGCATTACCGAGGCCTCGCGCCGGCTCTTTGTATCGCAGCCTTCGATTACCGCGTCGATTCGCGATCTCGAAAACGAGATGGGTGTGCACATCTTTGAGCGCACCAACAAGGGCGTCATTGTGTCCGAGGAAGGCGAGACCTTCTTGGGCTATGCGCGCCAGGTACTCGACCAGGCCGACCTGCTCGAGGGCAAGTACAAGGGCGCATCCGAGCAGGTGCCGCACTTTAGTGTGAGCTGCCAGCATTATTCCTTTGCCGTCAACGCGTTTGTCGACGTGATCCGCGAGTTCGATGCCGCGCGTTACGACTTCACCCTGCGCGAGGAGCAGACTCACGAGATTATCGAGGATGTCGCGCATATGAAAAGCGAACTGGGCATCCTGTACTTATCCGAGCATAACCGCGAGGTCATCGAGCGCATGCTGGTGGCCAACGAGCTCGTGTTCGAAGGACTCTTCTGCGCCACGCCGCATGTCTTCGTCTGCGCCGACCATCCGCTGGCGGACCGCTCCAGCGTGACGCTCGAGGATCTGGAAGACTACCCGTTCCTGTCCTACGAGCAGGGCAGCTATAACTCGTTTTACTATTCCGAGGAACTGACCTCGACGTTTGAGCGCCGCAAGAATATCCGCGTGCGCGACCGCGCGACGTTGTTCAACCTGGCCATGGGCCTCAACGGCTACACGGTATGCTCGGGCGTGATCAGCCACGAGCTCAACGGCCCCGGCATTATCTCGATTCCGCTCGACGTGGACGAGTACATGGAGATTGGCATCATCACGCGCAAGAACACGACGCTCACGCGCTGCGGTCGGGCCTATATCGACGCGATTCGTCAGCATATCTAGGCTGCTGTGCTCCGCACAGTTCAAGTCTCTTTATGGCAGTCCAGACTGATATAGGAAGCATCTATATCAAACTGTTATAAACGTATATTTTACGATGGTCATATGAGCGCTCATACTCTGTCCCAGTAAAGCATCCAATGCAAAGGGAGATATCTATGAGCACTTCGATTCAACCGAACGCGCCGTTTCGCGCCGATATCGTCGGCAGTTTTCTTCGTCCGCAGGCTGTAAAGGACGCCCGTGCCGCCTATGTCGCGGGTAAACTCGACGCTTCCGGCCTTAAGGCCGTCGAGGACGAGGCCATCCGCGACTTAGTGGCCAAGCAGAAGGCTGCCGGCTTGCAGGTGATTACCGATGGCGAGTTCCGCCGCAGCTACTGGCACCTCGATTTTATGTGGGGACTCAACGGCATTGAGCGCCGCACCTCACGCACGGGTTATATGTTCCATGACGAGGAGACGACGGCCGACACCGCCGTGGTTACTGGTCCCATTAGCGGCGAGAACCACCCGTTCGTCGAGCATTTTAAGTTCGTCAAGGCGCTTGAGGGGGAGGGCCAGGTCGCACGCCAGACCATTCCGGCGCCGATCCAGACGTTCTCTGAGGTCACGCTCGATCGCTGCGACGGCCAGCAGGAGAGCCTGCGCGCTGTCTATAAGACCGATGAGGAACTTGCCGACGCCATTGCAGCCGCTTATCGCACGGTGATCGCCGACCTGTACGCAGCAGGCTGCCGCAACATCCAGTTTGATGACTGCACCTGGGGCATCTATTGCGATACCGACTTTGTGTCCAAGACCGGCATGAGCCCGGTCGACCTGCAAAAGGTAAGCGAGCTGGGCGTGGCGCTCAACAATGCCGCCATCGAGGGCAAGCCCGACGATCTGGTCATCAACACGCACGTGTGCCGCGGCAACTATCACTCCACCTATGCCTTTGAGGGCGGCTACGATCCCATCGCGCCGTACCTGTTCGCACATGAGAATGTCGATGCGTTCTATCTGGAGTTCGACACGCCGCGCGCCGGCGGCTTTGAGCCGCTCAAGTACGTCGCTCCCGGCAAGAAGGTCGTGCTGGGCTTGGTAACCACCAAGGCGGCAGAGCTCGAGAACGAGGATGTTATCGTCGAGCGCATCCGCGAAGCCGCTAAGTACGTGCCGCTCGAGAATCTGTACCTGTCGCCCCAGTGCGGCTTTGCCAGCTGCGAGATTGGCAACAAGCTGACCGAGGACGAGCAATGGGCGAAGATCGCGCTGGTCAAGCGCATTGCCGAGCGCGTTTGGAAGTAACGCTAGCGTTTGCAGGTGGCGGCGCGTGCGAGGCATTGCGTATCGCGTACAATGGTTCGGATCGTATCTTTCGGGCAGGTTATCCGATATGCCTGATCGCCCTTCCATCATGAAAGGACTTCCATGTCCCAATCCTCGACGCCCGCCGTATCTGAACTCGAGGAGACTGTCGAATAGTAGTTGTGTTCAGCTAAATCAAAAAATGGCGCCCGTGCGTACGCGTGGACGCCATTTTTAATGCGTCAGTATCCAGTGGATGCCGCGCGCCATGCGCAGGTCAGTTTGGGCAAAATGATTGCCGGGGTTGAGCTCCAGCGTTGTTGGGATGTCGCGCTCGATAAACAGCTCTTCCATCGCGCGCGTATCGTCGAGTACGTGCCGCATCATGCGGTTGGGCGTCTTGGTTTCCTTTTTACCGAGCGACAGATAGGCGGCGTCGGGCGTAGCCGTCATCGTGCGCTCGCGCGCGTAGTCGATAAAGCTGGGGAACCACAGCGACCCCGATGCACTCGCTGCGCGCTCAAAGACATCTGTTTGCCAAAGTGCCCACAGTGCAAAAAGACCCGCCAACGAGTAGCCGGCAACGCCGCGCCAGGCGGGCGGTTGCGGGAGCGATGATTCGGCCTGGGGGATTATCTGCTTCAACAACTCGTCAAGAAAACCAGCAGCCTGTCCGCCAAAGGGCTCGGCATCTCGTATAGTTCCCTCGCATTCCCAGGGGCTCAGCTCGCGATTCCAATCGAGCCCTCCAATGGCTACAAGGGTGAACGGCGGGCAGTCGAGCTCTCGGCAGCGCTCGTAGACTTCACTACCGTCGCCCATAACCACGGGGAGGTAGATGACGGGCGCGCCTTCCGCACACTCTGAATAAACGGTTATCTGCTTATGATGCGCTTCCAAGGCAGGCTTCTCTCGGTGTTGTGATATCGACAGCCTCAATTGTCGCACGCTGGCACGGGGGCAGACGCTAAAAGAAAGGCGCGGAGCCGCTCGATGCGATTCCGCGCCTTGTTGTTTTGCTTTAGCAGACTATGCCGTTACGCCACGAAGAAGTAGACGAGGAAGGCAAGGGCTGCGATCCACATGAGCGGCTTGATCTTGGAGGCCTCGCCCTTAAAGAGCGCGACGACCACGTAGGCGATAAAGCCCAGGCCAATGCCGGCAGAGATGGAGTAGGTGAAGGGCACGCCGGCGACGATCATGAACGCCGGGAAACCCTGCGACACGTCGGACCAGTCGATCTCGGAGGCTTCGCTCATCATGAGGTAACCGACGTAGACCAGAGCACCGCAGGTGGCGGCGCTGGAAACGATGGTGACGATGGGGGAGAAGAACGCGGCGAGAATGAACAGCACGCCGGTGGTGACGGAGGTGAGGCCCGTGCGGCCACCGTCGGCAGCGCCAGAGGTGGACTCGACGAAGGTGGTGATGGAGGAGACGCCCCATGAAACCGCCCACAGCAGCGGCGGCGGAGTCGACGATCAGGATCTCCTTGATATTCTCGACGTTGCCGTCGTCGGTGAGGAACTCGCCCTGCTTGGCCACGGCCATCGCGGTGCCCATGGTGTCGAAGAAGTCACTCATGAGCAGCGAGAACGAGATGACGAGGAGCGTGGGGTCGGTAAGGACCTTGACGATGGCGGGCACGCCGCCGGCGTCGGCGATGGGGCCACCGATGCTCGAGAAGTCGAGCGGGGCGATGATACCGGTCGGAGCATGGGTCACACCTAGGGGGATACCGGCGATGACGGCGACGACGATGCCGATGAGCAGCGAGCCGGGGGACGTTGCGGCAGGCGAGGGCGACTGTCACCAGGATGGAGATGATGCCGACGATGAAGGTGGGGAGGTGATGTCGCCCAGACCGACGAGTGTACCGGCGCCAGCGGTGATAATGCCGGCATCGCACAGGCCAATCATGGCGATGAACAGGCCCAGACCCACCGAGATGGCGTGACGCAGGACAACCGGGATGGCGTCCATGATGGCCTCGCGCAGGCCACAAAGCACGAGCAGCAAGATGACGATACCCTCGAGGAAGATGACGCTCATGGCCACGTGCCAGTCACCGCCGCAGACGGTGGTGGTGATTCCAGCGATCATCGCGTTGACGCCTAAGCCCGACGCGCAGGCGAGCGGGCGGTTGGCGAAGATGCCCATGCAGATGGTCATGATGCCGGCGCCCAGGCAGGTGGCGCAGGCGAGCGCTCCCGCATCGATGCCAGCGCCCGAGAGCACCGCGGGGTTGACGGCGATGATGTAGCCATCGCCAGGAATGTTGTCAGTCCAGCGCGGAGTTCGGTCCCGATTGTGGACTTGCGCTCGCTGACGTGAAATAGTTCGTCCATGCATACCCTTTCCTTGTTCGGCCCCGAGTTTAGGCCGATTGACACGAACTCACTCACTATAGCCCCTTTACGACGCTGTTGTTCCTCGCATGTTGATGTTCGGCGCTTTGTGGCAGACGGACGGTATTTTTCGCATGAAAATGTGCGGGTACCGTATACTTAAGCGGTTACAACGACCCCTATGGAGGAACGTATGATTAAAGAGCTTTGCCACGACGAGGCTATCCTGTCCCAGCGTTGCGAGGTTGCGACCGTCGAGGACGAGTCGGTTGCTCAGGACCTGATCGATACCATCAAGTCGCTCGACGATGCCGGCTGCCTTGCCGCTAACCAGATTGGCGTTACCAAGAAGGTTTGCGTCTACCTGGACGATGCCGGCGAGCCCCACGTGCTCTACAACCCCCGTCTGGTGTTTGGCCTGGGCGCCAGTAAGATGGAGGAGAGCTGCCTGACGCACGAGGAGGTCACCAAGTCCACGCGCTATATCAAGTGCAAGGTGGCCTTTGACCAGATCGTCGACGGCAAGATGAAGGAGTGCCGCCGCGACTACGCGGGCTTTGAGGCACAGATGATCCAGCATATGATCGATCACTGCCAAGGTAAACTTGTCTAGGGTGACTACGTCACCGCACTTCGTCGTTTTTGGTCCGGGCATGACATTGTTGTCATGTCCGGGCTTTTGTGTTTAGCGCCTTTTTGTTTGGAGACAATAACCTTAGCAAGAACGTAAGGCTAGGAGGCGCTATGTGCACGAGTATTCGATTTACCGATAATTCTGGCCACATGTATCTGGGCCGCAACCTCGACTGGAGCTTTGACTACGGCCAACAGGTTCGCGTGATGCCGCGCGGGTTTCACATTCCGTATTCGTTTATCGACGACGCGACAGCGGCACACGCGGTGATCGGTATGTGCATCGATTACAAGAACTATCCCATGTTTTTCGATTGCGGTAACGATGCGGGCCTCGCCGTGGCGGGTCTCAATTTCCCGGGTTATGCCGAGTATGCCGAGGACCCTGTCGACGGTAAGACCAATATCGCAGCCTATGAGTTTCCCCTGTGGGTGGCAGCGACGTTCTCGACGGTCGACGAGGTCGAGGCCGCGCTGCGCGATACGGTGATTGTTGCTAAATCTGCTGGAGAGGGGCTGGGCGTGTCGCTGCTCCATTGGATTATCGGCGACAGCCAGCGTAGCATCGTGGTCGAGATGATGGCTGACGGCCTGCATGTATACGACGATCCGGTCGACACCCTTGCCAATCAGCCGACTTTCCCGTGGCACATGGAAAACCTGCGCACCTATATCACGGCCACAAGCGATTTTCCGCAGACGGCGACATGGCGTGGCGCCGAGCTTAAGCCCTATGGAGCCGGTGCCGGCATGCGCGGCATTCCGGGCGATTGCTATTCGCCGAGCCGTTTTGTAAAGGCGGCGTACCTCAATGCCAATTACCCACAAAGAGAGAGCGAGACCGAAAACGTCGTTCGCATGTTCCGCTCGCTCGAGGGCGTGGTGATGATCGAGGGAGCGTCCAGGATGGGCGATGGCAAGTTCGAGAAGACTATCTACACCGGATGCTTTAGCGCGCGCACGGGCAATTATTACTACGCGATGTATGGGGATCCGTCGATTCGCTACGTGAGCCTGATGGATGCCGAGGGCGCGAGCCCCGATAAGCTCGTGACTCCCGAGCCGCGCCGCTCGTAGCCGATAGCTTTACTGCAATGCAAAGCGGCCCTGCATCTCCCGTGAGGTGCAGGGCCACTGTCGTTGATTTGCGACGTCGCTAGAAGTTGGCGTCGTTGAGTTGTTCACTCTCGAGGCCGTCGAGCTGTTGCTGTTCGGGCGTATCGGCGACGCTCTCGAGCAGCTCGGTGGGATCGACGTTCATGTCCCTACCGGCCTCGTTGCCGTTGTCCAGGTCGTCCGAGAAGATATCGACTTCCATTTCCTCGGCTTCTTCGATCTGAACCTCGAGCGGCACCTGGGTGCGCACGAGCTTAACGGCCGGGCGCATGCGGGCAAAGAGGGGCACGTACTCGATGATGATGGCCGAGTTCTCAAGACCGTACCAGCGTGCCGGGCTTCCGCAGGCGCGGCGGACGGCGTACTTGATGGCCATGACGCGGTGGTCATTGCGGTTGATGTCCGTTTCGGGGGCGAGCATCTTGCGCAGCATGCAAAAACGGAAGTTGCCTACGTTGCCGCGTGTCTCGTAGATGGAGTAGGTGTGATGCTGCGGCGCAGCTCGCCCGATGCCATCAAGTCGCCGACGATCTGACGCAGATAAGCGTTGACGCGCTGGTTGACTTTAAAGCCCAGGTCCAGGCGAACGCGGAAGAGGAAGTCCGTGCCAAAGGTCTCGACGGAATACTCGTGCGTATAGGGTTCGTCGGTAACGTGCACGTTAATGAACCAATATGCCTTGGCGCGCTTGGGATGCTTATCCAGGATGGAATAGAGCACGTCACGGTCGAGCGTGAGCGGGTCGGGGCTGTTGGTGAGAAATACCAGATTGTCGGCGAGCACGGGATAGGTCTCGTCGTTGCGCAGGCGGTTGAGCTGATCGATGTACTTGGAGACGGGCAACAGAATCGTCTGCGTGCGCTCGATGGCGGTGCCACGGCGCCACACGTACATAAGGCCAAACAGCAGTGCGGCCAGGAAGATCATCACATAGCCGCCGTCAAAGAACATGGTGAGGCACGAGGCAAAGAAGCACAGCTCAATGGCACCGAAGAGCAGGGCGAAGACGCAGGCGCCCAGCTTGTGCTTGAGAATGCCAGCGATATAGCTCGTCAAAAGCGTCGTGGTCATGAGCATGGTCACGGTAATGGCGAGGCCGTAGGCGCTCTCCATGCGCTCGGAGTTTTGGAACAGCAGCACGATGAAGATGCAGCCGACCCACATGATGTTGTTGACGAGCGGAATATAGAGCTGGCCCTTGGTGTCGCTGGGGTAGTGGATGCGCAGATGCGGCATAAGGTTGAGGCGCGTGGCCTCGGATACCAGCGAGAACGAGCCGGTGATGAGCGCCTGCGAGGCGATGATGGCCGCTACGGCCGAAAGCACGATGGCAAAGGGGCGCAGGGGCTCAGGGAGCATCATATAGAACGGGTTGACGATATCCATCGCGAGCATCTGGGGGTTGGAGTTATTGGCGAGCAGCCAAGCGCCTTGACCCAGATAGTTGAGGATAAGGGCCGCCTTAACAAACGGCCAGGATACATAGATGTTGGCCTTGCCAACGTGACCCATGTCCGAGTAGAGGGCCTCGGCGCCGGTCGTCGACAGGAAGACAAAGCCGAGCACCATGATGCCCGAGTGGTTGATGGGCGAGAACAGAAACATGACGCCGCGGATGGGGTTGAGCGCGCGCAGGATGGACAGGTTACCGAGCATGTTGAACAGGCCGGCGCCTGCCAGGAACAGGAACCACAGCGTCATAAGCGGACCGAACAGCTTACCGATCGACGAGGTACCGGCGCGCTGCATGGCAAATAGGCCACAGATAATGATGATGGTGATGATGATGACGTTGGTCTGGCCGTCGCCCAGCAGCGCGTGGCCCCACTCGATGGTACGCAGGCCCTCGATGGCTGTGGTGACCGTGACCGCGGGGGTGAGGATGCCGTCGGCGAGCAGTGCCGCGCCGCCGATCATGGCAGGTAGGATCAGCATGGTGCCACTTTTCGCACCAGGCTAAACAGGGCGAAGATGCCGCCTTCGTTGTGGTTGTCGGCCTTCATGGCGATTACCACGTACTTGACCGTGGTCACGAGCGTCATGGTCCAGATGACGAGCGAAAGCGCGCCCAGAATCATGTCCTCGCTGACGGTACCGATGCCGCCGTTGTTGGCGACGATTGATTTCATGGTGTACATGGGGCTCGTGCCGATGTCGCCATAGACGACGCCGAGCGTTACGAGCAGCATGCCAGCGGAGAGGGGGATGGCTCCGTGCCCGCCTTGACCACGCTGGTCTTGGGGGCTTGCCTCCAGTTTGTTGTGTGCCACGTGGACTCCCTTAGACATCCGGTTATCTGTCTAGGACAGATAATCTTTATGCCGTCTTTATACATACAAGAGCAGTTTGGCACATCAGGTTATTTTAGACAATAATCCCAGCTGGGGATTATTTATGTACGTAGGTAGCATTTCAAAACAGGGGCTTTTAAGCACGTGCTGTCTGGGCTATGCCAGCCTTGGCGCTTGCGCGTTTGCCGGCGAGTTCGCAAAAAATCGCGCCGCCGATGATAAGCGCGGCACCCATCAGGCGGACCGGTGTTATGGCTTCGCCCAAAAGGACGGCCGAGAACACGACGGCCGAAAGCGGCTCGAGGTAGCCGACGACCGCGACGGTCTGGACGGGCAGCTTGGCGACGGCACTAAAGTAGAGCAGGCAACCGATGCCGGTGTTGACGACGCCGAGCATGATGACGGCGCGCCAATCAATACTGGCGGCGACGCCGGCGGACAGGAATGAGGGAACGCCCTGCGTGATGAGCGTGAGGACCAGCGCGGTCAAAAAGGCGGCGCTCACCTGGAGCGTGGAGTTCTCGAGGCCTTCGATGTGTGGCGCACCCTTGCTAGCGATGACCATCAGCGCATAGCAAAATGCCGAGGCGATACCGCAGGCGATACCCGCAATGGGCATATTGCCGCCTAGACCTTGTGCTGCAATGAGAAAAGCACCGCAAGCAACGGCGATAAAGCCGGCGATTTTGCCGCCGGTCAGCTTTTCGCCAAAGATGAGCGGGGAGAGCGCCATGACAATGATGGGGCCGCAGTAGTACAGCAGCGAGGATACGCCGACGCCGATCGTCTGATAGGCGCGGAACAGGAAAATCCAGCTGGCGCCCAGCGCGGCTCCCGAGAGAAGGAGTGCTGCGGCTTCGCGGGGACGAGATGGCGCCTGCAGTTTATGGCGTTGGGTGATGGCAAGGATAGTGACAAGCGAGAGGGCGCCCAAAAACGTGCGTAGTAGCACGATATCGGAGCTCGGCAGCGCGATGGCAGCGGCGATGATGCCGTTGGAGCCAAACAATAGCAATGCTGCTAAGTACGTAAACAGTCCGTTGTTCATGCGCTTCCGTCCCCTCTATATTCGAGCATGTTCACTATGGGTGAACTGGCAATAGAAGAAAAGCGAATATAATGCATGGCTAACATGACAAAAAATCATGTAAAGGTGGAGGCGTGTCGTGGAAACGAATATTCAAAAGATGCAGGTGCTGCTGGAGACGGTGCGCGCCGGAAGCTTTACGCGTGCTGCCGAGCGTCTGAGCTATTCGCAGTCGGGCGTGAGCCGTATGGTGGCCGATCTTGAGGCCGATTGGGGCTTTAAGGTGCTCGACCGCAGTCGCGAGGGCGTAGTGCTTTCTGGCCGACGGGCGGCAGGTCATGCCGGCTGTCGAGGCGCTCTGCGAGGAATTCACTCGCTTGCAGCGACGGGTGGATGAGATGCGCGGGCTCATGCGCGGCAAAATCTGCATCGGTACGTTTTCGAGTGTGGCGACCCACGTGCTGCCGCCAGTGATTGCGCGCTTTCGCGCCGATCACCCGGACGTCGATTACGAGTTGCTGATGGGCGATTACTCAGAGATTGAACAATGGGTGTCAGAGGGCCGCTGCGATCTGGGCTTTATCCCGCATGAGCCCCGAGAAAATGGCATGGCATCGCGGCCTTTGGTGCGCGACGAGTTGATGGCGGTAGTGCCGGCAGGCTCTTTGCTTGCCACGGCGGAGGCCGTCTCTCTTTCCGATTTGGCTAACGAGCAGTTTATTCTGCTAGAACGCGGCACCGATGACGAGATTACGCCGCTGTTCCGTCGGGCGGGGCTGACGGTGTGCTCCAAGCTGTCGACCTGGGATGATTATGCGATTATGGCTATGGTCGAGGACGGCCTGGGCGTGAGCATTCTTCCCGCGCTCATCTTGCGCCGTTGTCAGTTCGATGTTGCCGTGCGTTCGCTCGAGGGACATCCCCATCGGCAGATCAATGCCATATATCAAACGGCCGATGTTTCGCTTGCCGCCGCCCGTTTTCTCGAATACCTCTAAACGTGTACACGCCATTGTTTGCTTTGGGCAGATCTCGGAGTCCGATACATTTTCTTATGAAATTGAACTTTCGAATGAAGCGCCGCGTTATACTGCTTGCTAAATTGAACCATGGTTCAATTCGTGTTCTATAAATTGAACTTTGCCAGCAAGGAGGTTCTAGTGGCCCAAGAGACGTTTAGCGATCGCCTGCGACAGGCTATGTCCGATCGCGACGTTCGCCAGTCGGACGTGATCCGCGCATCGGAGATGCTCGGCAAAAAACTCGGCAAGAGTCAGATGAGCCAATATGTGAGCGGCAAGACGATCCCGCGGCGCGATGTGGCTGAGCTGCTCGCCCGTATTTTGGAGGTCGATGTTACCTGGCTGCTTGCCGGCGACGCCGATCAAGGCGAGGCATCATC
>ENA-OQJT01000318-OQJT01000318.1-human-gut-metagenome-genome-assembly--contig:-NODE-318-length-12382-cov-1.602938_pt1 | contig 12382 bp, 19 predicted proteins | sample MGYA00242612_ERZ504779 | MGnify/ENA primary metagenome ERZ504779 (study PRJEB26092, sample SAMD00036366) | human gut metagenome | host: Homo sapiens | study: EMG produced TPA metagenomics assembly of...
CAGCTTTAAAAGTTTATTTATCTCTTTATTTTCAATACTCAAAGATAGTAATTTTCTATAAATGTCGCAAATAATAAGACAATTATTTTTGTTAAAAATAGTTTATAATCGGCTGATTTTTAACGTATTATCTTTTCCCTAAAGTTTTATATATTTTGGGTGAGAGATAAGGTTTTATAAACGAAATATTCCCTTTAGGGAACATGAAGTCTATAAAACCGAATATCCAATGCCTTGCTTTTGTAGGTGCTTCATAGAAGCGGTGAAAAAAGCAAAGCATTGGATATACCTTAGAAGGGTGGGTGGGAAAATGCGTTAGGGATTGCAGCGGAAAGCCCACAGCGTAGCGAGGACTTGCAGCGAAAAGCCCGACCTGAAAGGTAACGCCCTATTTATTTCTTCTATTCATCAATCTTACTTTTTCATAACGTAAATACCTATACAAAGTAGCCTTACTTCCAATGTGTAAAATTCTACATATTTCATCTATAGAATAATCCCGATTTTCATATAAACGCTTTGCTGCTATAGCTTTTCTCTTTGCATCTTCCGATAACCCTATAGGTCGTCCCGTAAGTTTCCCTCGTTCTTTTGCAGCTTGTAATCCAGCCCTAGTTCGTTCTACTATTATTTCACGTTCATATTCAGCCAATGAAGCAAAAATTCCAAATTGACATCTTCCTAAAGCACTATTAGTATCAATACCATCAACTATGCTTTTGAATGCAATTTTTCTTTTTCTGCAAACAATCAACTATATAAACTAAATCTTTCAAAGAACGTCCTAATCTATCTAGCTTCCAGATAACAAAAGTATCACCTTCTCGCAAATATGCAAGGGCTTTATCTAATTCGGGTCTATCCTTTACTCCTGATACTTTTTCCTCAAATATAAGTTTGCATCCGGCTTCTTTTAAAGCATCTAGCTGCAAATCTAAATTCTGTTCCCTCGTTGAAACACGAGCGTAGCCTATTATCTCCATTTTATTTAAATCCAAGTTTCATAAATTCAACTATTCGCGAAACTATTTTAAACTAGGGCTTTCCCCCCTGTTATTACCTCTAGTACTATTATAAATCAAAAGTACAGAAAAAGGGTCGATTAATGAAACTTTTAAATTTAAGAATATGAGTTATTCACAATTTATCATGGCTGTATTTGCCATTTATGTAGTTTACTACGCTGCAAACATCCTGTATGATGCTTTCCTAAAGCAAAGCAAAACCAATACAGGTGAAGAAGAAGAAATTATTTCAATAGGAGAGGAAGAAGAAATACCTCACAAAGTTGTAGATGAAGATTTTGAAACAGGCTCATACGAAAAAGAAGATGAAAAAAAAGAATCTGAACAGAATTATGTATCTGTAAATGAATCTATTGAAATGGAAGTTGAAACACAAGGTATTCCAATGGAACAACTTCTTGCTAAAGGGAAAAGCATGTTTTCACACGTAAATTTTAACAAATAAACAACTAATTTTTATTCAAATGAAAAAGTTTTTTTCAAAAATTGCTCAAAGAGCATTCGCTTTAGCCATTAGCATAATGGTAGTAACTACACTTTTGCACAAGGTGCTGCGGGAATTGATGCAGCTAGTTCTGAACTTGCAACCTACATGGACCCCCTAGGAAACATGATGATGATACTAGGAGGTCTAGTAGGATTAGTTGGAGCAGTGCGAGTTTATTTAAAATGGAACTCTGGTGACCAAGATGTACAAAAGGCTGTTATGGGCTGGATGGGGTCATGTATCTTTCTGGTTGTATCAGGTGTTGTCGTAAAAGCATTCTTCGGAATCTAATATGTCGAAAGAGTATCCAAGTTACAATGTATATAAGGGGCTACAAAAGCCCCTTATTTTCAAAGGATTTAAAGGCAAGTTCATATATATCGGTGGAGCTTGTATTATTAGTGCTTTACTTTTATGTGCTATTGTTTCTACTCTGGCTTCTTTTATGTGGGGAGGTATAACTCTTGTAATAGTTATGTTTGGAGGGTTAGGAATAACATCGCAATTACAAAGAAAAGGGCTTCACAGGAAAGATAAACGAAAAGGCATATATATAGTATCACGCACTTTTATAAGAGATAGAAAAAAATAAAGCTTATGAAAAAGAAAAGTGAATTTGAAGCTCCTTATATTGGTATTGAAACAATAGACAATACTCCTATATTCTATAACCGAAGGGGCGACTATTCTGTTATCATTAAATGTGAAAATCCTATAATACAGTATTCAGCAGATATGGATGCTTACTATGATTTTCACCACTTATTTACTAATATCCTCAAAGTATTAGGAACTGGATATACAATACAAAAACAGGATATTCTATGTAAAAAATCATTTTTACCACCCCAGAATAGGAAGAACGACTATTTATCAAATCGTTATTTTGAACATTTTAAAGGACGAATATATACTGATATTTCTACTTATCTTGTTATTACAGGAGAAGTAGAAAGGTCTAAATTCTTTTCTTTTGACCCTCGAAGGTTTGATACTTTTATTAGAAACATCACAAAAGTATTAGGACTATTCGCTAACAGAGGAATAAGAGCTAAACTATTAAATGAAAATGAAATAGAAATATATATAAAAAGATTTCTATCTATCAATTTCAATCAGCAAACAGTAAGCCTAAAAAATATCAAAGCAAGAGAAGAAAATCTTATAATTGGAGAAAAAAACGTACAGTGCATTTCTCTTGTAGATATTGACGAAGTTAATTTTCCTTCTGTTATAAAACCATATAAAGAGGTCAATATTGGGCTAAGGTTTCCTGTTGACTTACTCTCTTTTTTGCATGATACACCAGGTATAGACACAATTATCTATAATCAAGTAATAAATATTCCAGACCAACGAAACGAAGCAAACAAATTAGAAGGCAAAAAGAAAAAACATAAAGGAATGCCTGACCCTGCAAATGATTTATGTGTAGAAGACATAGAACGAGTGCAGTCGGATATTGCCAGAGAAGGGCAAATGCTTGTATATGCACATTATAATATAATTCTTGCTGGTCTTGATGATATTAGTAAGGCTATCAACTATGTTGAAACATCTCTTTTTGATTGTGGCATTATTATTAATAAACAATGCTTCAACCAATTAGAATTATTCGAATGTGCACTGCCAGGAAACGCAATCAACCTAAACAGTTATGACAAATTTCTAACAACTTCCGATGCTGCAATTTGTCTTTTGTTCAAGGAAAAATTACAAGTAACAGAAAACAGCCCTTTTCTTACTTATTTTACAGACAGACAAGGATTGCCTGTTGGAATAGATATGTCCGGGAAAGAAGGTGAGAAAAAATATACAAATAACTCCAACTTCTTTGTTTTAGGTCCAAGTGGTTCTGGTAAGTCTTTCTATGTCAACTCCAAAGTAAGACAATGGGTTTTAGATAACACTGATATTGTATTGGTAGATACAGGGCATAGTTATTCAGGAATGTGCGAATACTATCATGGCAAATACATTACTTATTCTGAAAGCAAGCCTATATCTATGAATCCTTTCCGAATTACTGAAGAAGAGTATAATGTAGAAAAGAAAAACTTTCTTAAATCATTAATTTTCCTGATATGGAAAGGTGCAAATGGTGAGGTCAAAAAGCAAGAAGAAGAAATTATGGATATTACCATAGAAAAATACTATTCTTTCTACTTTCATCCCTTTAATGGTTATTCAGATGCGGAAAAAGAAGCCATACGTGAAAATTTACTACTCGAATTTCAAGTCAATGAAGAAGAATTTGAAAACGAAAGGGAAAAAGAAGAACGCAAGATACTTTCCGAAAAAATAGAGAAATTACAGCAACTAGTAGAAAAAGGAGAAGGCGGAGAAAAAACCAACGCAGAAAAAGCGATACAAAACATTCTCATCGAAAAAGGCTTTACACGCCAAGAGCTTGATAATCCTGAAACTAGATTACTTTCTATAATAGAAAGACGAATCCAGAAGAAGGAAGATATATTGAAAGAAATAAAAGTTGAAAGCTTATCTTTTAACTCTTTCTACGAATTTTCCCTACGCATTATACCTATCATTTGCAAAGAGAACAAAATTGATTTTGATATTACTAACTATAAGTTTCTATTAAAAAAATTCTATAAAGGAGGACAGTTAGAAAAAACTCTTAATGAGGATTTTGACACTTCCCTTTTTGAAGAACCCTTTATAGTTTTTGAAATTGATGCAATTAAAGATGACCCTGAATTATTTCCAATAGTAACCTTAATTATTATGGACGTTTTTATTCAAAAAATGAGATTAAAAAAGAACAGAAAGGCATTAATAATTGAAGAAGCATGGAAAGCCATAGCTAGCCCTATGATGGCTGGCTATATACTCTATTTGTATAAAACAGTTCGTAAATTTTGGGGTATGGCAATGGTTGTTACTCAAGAACTGGAGGACATAATTAGTAATCCTGTAGTCAAAAACTCTATAATCAGCAACTCCGATATTATATGCCTATTAGACCAAAGTAAATTTATAGACAAATATCAAGAAATAGCAAATCTTTTATCCCTAACGGAAGTAAATCAAAAGCAAATATTTACCATAAATCAACTTCCCAATAAAGAAAACCGTAATCGGTTTAATGAAGTATTTATAAAAAGAGGAAATTATGGAAATGTATTTGGAGTAGAGGTTTCTCTACACGAATATTTCACATTTACTACAGAACGAATTGAAAAAGATGCTGTTGGATATTATCATATCATTTATGGTAGTTTCCAAACAGGATTGGATAATTTTATAATAGACCTAAAATCTTCCAAATTAAAAAATATGGATTGGGTTTTACAAGTCAATAAGGTACTAGGGTATCACTCCGATGATGGAAGCCTAAAAGATATACTTAACATCATAGGGGAACAACCATTATATAAGTATATCCTAGATAAATACAAATGGATTACAAACCGTTAAAGATAATATCATGAAGAAAATCCTATTTATTTTAGTGGTAGCATCTACTTTAACCCAAGTTGCATATTCGCAAAAGGCAGTCTTGGATATAACCTGTATGGAAACACTTATAGCTAATCATAAGGTGCAACATACTTCTTTCTCTAAAGTGAAAGAGAATGAAGCTCAAATAAGCCTTATACAAAAACAAATCAGTGAAAAAATGGTTCAGATTGAATTTTTCCAAAGCAAATTTTATAATAGCCTAAAATCTGTAGAAGCCATCATAAAAACAGGAAAAGATATTATCTACTGCACTGATATTGCAGCAGATATTGGTAAATATCAAAAACAAATGGTTGAACTTGCTGTAGGTGACCCGGCTTTATTATTGGTGTCAGCAAAAACAGAGCTAGAATTAGTAAATCGCACTGCGGATTTGACACAATACATTTATCAGGTCGCTATTGTCGGGACAGATGTAAACCTTATGGATAATAAGCAAAGAATAGACTTGCTTAAGTATGTTATTAATGAACTAAGAAACATGAGAGGTATAGCATACGCTGTATGCCGACAGATGAAAACAGCAAAAAGAAATGGAGTATTACAAACATTAGCTCCGGGGGTATTTAAATACAAAGATAATCGTTCAAAATTAGTTGATGATTTATTACAGAATTATAAAGTAAAACCTAAAAGATAATATGAAAAGAGTGCTTTTATTTTTTTCCCTAATGTTGATTATTGGTACTTCTAATACCTATTCCCAAATGCCTGTAAAGGATAAAGGGAAATGGAGCGTGCTTAATAATATGGAATTTATGGATAGAGTACGACTACAACCAGAATGGTATCATTACTGGATATGGTATAAAAAGGTTTTGGGTATTAAAATTCCTTTGCCGGGCTTAGGGTTACACGACAAATACGGGAAGGAAGATAGACGTAATTTCCAGTTACAAGAAATTCCCATGATGGCAGCCGTAGAGTACAATAAATCAGAAACAGAAAAAGAAGGGTATAATGTTGATACCATATATAGACAGGAACTCTTCAAATTTGGAGATAAAGAAATTGATTATCAATATACTTTAACTAAAAATCGTAGAAATGATATTCTTAATGATATAAATAAAAAACTTGTCGAATATTCTTCTAATGGCGGTAATAAAGAACATGTTGAAGTTATAACTGATGAAGTTACTAGAATAAAAAAAGAACATAGATATAATCCATGATTCACATATGAGTAACTCTAAAAAAAGGGAAGCCTATTTAGATTTTGATAAAGAACTAATAGAGGTTCTTTCATTAATAACAAGATTGAATAATATAAATAAAACAATAATGAGCCATGAATGAGTTAATAGATAAATTCTTATTTGAATTATTTGATGGACTAAGAGATAAAACAACTGTTCTATTCGGAGAATTTATTGCGGATGCACAAGCATTGGCAGCAATCTTTATGTTGTTATATTTTGGAGTAGAAAGCTTCAAAATGATGAGTGGAGATAAAAAATTAGAGATTATCCCGTTATTGCGTCCATTCGCACTGGGATTGGTTCTTATGTTCTGGATTCCCTTTATTAATCTAATCAGTTATCCCGGAGAGTTATTAACAGCACGAAGCAAGGCTATGTTTACGAATCAGATAGAAGAAGTAGAATTACTTTCTCGTAATAGATATGCACTCATTGATAGCGTAGCAGTAGAGTTATTACATACTTCATTAGAAGTTGAAAGAGCCGAAAATGAAGTTAAGGATAAGAAATGGTATGATTTTAGTATAGACTTCTCAGCTATTGGAGACAAGATAGCTGGATTATATGTATATGTAGTCGCTAAGGTTAAAATGATAATGTTTAATATCATTGAATTTATTGTCGTTACTTTTTGGCAAGTATGTACCTATTTTGTCTTTTTCCTACAAATCATATTCACAGGAATATTAGTTATTCTTGGTCCACTAGCTTTTGCATTCTCTGTTTTACCTGCATTTCGGGATGCTTATATACAATGGATAGCTCGTTTTGTCAGTGTTAGTTTATATTCATGTATTGCATATATAGTATTATCAATTTCTTTAGTAGTAATGCAATATGGGATAGAAAGAGAAATTGAAATTTTAGAATATGCGCTTAGAAATGAAGCTGCATTTGTCATGTATGTCGGAATGACTCTGGAGGTGTCAATAGCTTCCTTCTTACAGCATTACTTGGAGCATTTGCCATGCTTACAATACCTTTTGTTTCTACATGGATTGTAAGTACAACTGGAGTAGGGCAAGCAGTAGGAGGCATGGTTGGAGGAGCAGCCATCGCAACCAAAGCTGTAGCAGCTCCGGCTACAGGTGGAGCCAGTGCAGCTATGTAAAAAGATTCATTAAATTTTAAATTCACATAATCATGATTATTAAAAACTTAGAAAATAAAATCAAATTAGCCGGAATTTTATCCATTGGCTGTTTTGCAACTAGTATAGTTATTTCAGGTATGGTACTAGCCTTTTGTTTCTCTTTAGTAAAAGCTGAAAGAAAAAAAATATATGTTTTGGATAATGATGTCCCTGTACTAGTAAAACAAACTGGTACAGAAGTCAACTTGGAAGTCGAATGTAAGAGCCACATAAATCTATTCCACACTTTATTTTTCACATTACCACCAGACGATGAATTTATAAAATACAACATGGAAAAAGCCATGTATCTAATTGATGATAGCGGATTAAAACAATATAATAATTTAAAAGAAAAAGGATATTTCAACACCATATTAGCGAGTTCTGCAACAGTAACAATTATGACAGATAGTATCAAGGTGGACATGAACAACCTATCTTTTGAGTACTATGGCATCCAACGTATAGAGCGAGAAACCTCTATTCTAAAAAGGCAACTTGTAACTACAGGGAAATTAAGACAAATTCCACGTACTGAAAATAATCCTCATGGACTTATTATCACAGATTGGAAAACGATACTAAACAAAGACCTAGATTATAAAGTAAAAAAGAATTTCTAATGAAACTGTTTAAACATAAAAAGAATGATAGAAAAGAAAGTATCAAGACTAAAGCCGAGCAAGCTACAGTTGTTCTTCTTACTAAAATATTTCAAAAGTTCGGAGTTAATAACGCTTGTGAACGCTTATTGGCGTGGGCTGATATACACCGTAAAGCTATGTTTGGAATTACGATTTCATTCCTTTCTTTCGTCACAATTCTATCATTAGTAATGCGTCCAGAAAGAAAGCCAATGCAAGTTTTCAACGAAGAAAAAAGCAAAGTACAAATTAACATTGATAGTACCCTACAAAAAAAACAAGTAGGAGTTCACGACTTGTTAGAAGTGATTAAAATGCAAAATGAAATTAATGAGCTAAGAAAAAATGGGAAATTAACTCCAGAAGACACTATACGAATAAAAAATTTATACAATAAATTAAATAAATAGCGTATGAAACAGATTGATATTAAAAAGCCTAAGTACATCATTCCGATACTCATCCTACCTTTTATTCTAGGGATAGGATGGCTAGTTAAGGATATGATAAACTCTGCCCCAGCAGAAGAAACTACATTAGTAGAAACGGAAGAATTAAATCTTGATATTCCTGATGCTAATTTAGAAAAAAGAGAGATAAAAAGTAAATTTGAATCACTCAAAGGAGCTTTCAATAAATCTTCTGATTATTCATCAATACAAACCATAGATAAAGAAGAAGAAGTTAGCGAAATTGAAAGTTCTGGTTCTCTTTACTCCAATGATGAAATAAGGCAAATTGACAGTTTAAATCAAGCTTCTAGAATCCGAGAAAAGGAATTGGAACAACAAATAAAAGGATTTCCTACTATAGATGAATCAAGTCAAACAGAAACTAGGAAAGCTCCTGAAAAATCCAAGATGCAAGAAGAAATGGAGCTTTTTAAAATGCAAATGGCTTATATAGATTCATTACAAAATCCACGTCCTAGAACACCTCAAAAAAAACAAGATGAAAAGCCAAAAGAAAAGGCTATAGAAGTTGTAAAAGCGAAAAATCCCGCAGAAGTATATTTTAATACTGTAGGGAAAGAACAAAAAAACTTCACTAATCACAGCTATATTAGATGAAACTTTAAAAGTAACAGATGGTAGCCGAGTACGCATACGGCTTCTAGATGATATAATGATTAATGACGCTCTTTTAACTAAAGGCACTTACCTATATGGGAATGTATCTGGCTTTAAAGCTCAAAGAGTACACATTAATATTTCCTCTATAATGGTTGATGGCAGACAAATGAAAGTAGATTTATCTGTATATGATAATGACGGACAAGAAGGTTTCTTTGTTCCTTCATCAGCTTTTAGAGATTTGAGTAAAGATGTTGGAGCGCAAATAGGAAGCCAAACTATACAAATGAACAGCCAATCAGAAGGAGTAGAACAATTCGCTTTAGGTGCTTTACAAGATGCTTACCGTAGTACAACCCAAGCTCTTTCCAAAAACAATCAAAAAAAACAAAGCCAAATTAAAATATAACACACAAGTTTTTTAGTAAACAACAAAGATAAAGAACAATAATATGAGAAAGATTTTTATTGCATTATGCACAATGGTTTCTGTTATTACAGGAAATGCACAGAACACCCCTATTGGAGAAAACATCGAGCTTGCAGGTGAAAACCCAGAAGAACTAAAGGTTATATACGTCAACAAAGATGTTTCAACGCATTTTATAGCTATGGAAGATATAAAATATGTTGATATATCAGTCAATGATATTGTTGGCGATATTCCTACTGGTAACTCTCTTAGAATAAAGCCCACAAAAGAAGGAGCTAGTGGAGTTATCACCATTGTTACAGAAAGATTTTTCGTACAATATATGCTAGTATATAGTAGCGATTTAGCAAAAGCATACACTCGCTTTAATATCCCTTATGCTGATTTACGTAGCTATATGAATCCAGAAGTGAACTTAACCAAAGCACAAATGTATGATTACGCACATAGAATGTTTATTTCAAAAAATAAATTCTATGATGTTTCCAGTAAAAGTAACCTAATGAAAATTGTACTAAACAATATCTACACATTAGATAAGTATTTCTTTATTGATATTTCTATGATTAATAAAACAAAAATACGATATGATATAGACCAAATACGCTTCAAAATAGAAGATAAAAAACAAACAAAGGCTACTAATTTTCAATCTATAGAAATACTTCCATTGATGCAAGTTAATAAGAATCTTGTTTTCAAGAAGAACTATCGAAATATTTTTGTCTTTGAAAAATTTACTTTCCCAGACGAAAAAGTTCTTACCATAGAAATATCTGAAAAACAGATTTCAGGACGTACTATAACATTAAGAATTGATTATGCAGACATTCTTCATGCAGATGCTTTTACTGAATAAAATTTTACGATTATGAAAAGAATAGCATTTCTTGTTATCACCTTATTTTTTTCCCTAAAGTCAATGGCTGGTGATGGTGATAAGTTTTTTAATATTTCAGGAGGTTGGCAATGGAAAAATACCGTCAATGCAGTTGTAGGGCTGGAGTTTGAAGGTAAATATCACAATGCTTATGAACTATATATTGATTTAGCTACAGCATATGATAAATGCCCGGTATGTAATAAGGTATGCTCTGATAGTTTCTGGAGCTATAAAACATTCGGCATAGGTGCAGCATATAAACCTACAATCTCACGAGGCAAAAACAGTAATTTAAGATGGCGGTTTGGAGCAGATTTAGGAGCTAACAGAAAAGGGTTTCAGGCTTCCATTGATATAGGTTTAGAATATAGCTATTCATTTAGAAATGGAATGCAAGTCTTTGTAATGCAAAAAAATGATTTTGTCTTTTGGACACGTGACCATTTCCGAAATGGATTATTAGTAGGTGTCAAATTTCCAATAAATAATTAAGTATGAAAAAAATATATATAATTCTATTATCCATTATAGGGGTAATATCATCATGTACAAAACACGAAGATATTATAGACACATCATTACAGCCGGGTAGTATCTTATGTAGTGATGGAAGTATAGTGCATCCCTCACTTTTTTCACCCAATGAAAAAGAAGCCATTGGAGTTGTATTTTGGTGTAATGATGGGAATAATCCTGATATAAAAGAAACCGCTTATGCCGTTTCATTAGAAGATTTAGAAGAAAATCCTTTAATAGATACAGACGAGGATATAGCTAATGTTTCGGAAGATGAAAACAGCTTTGATGGAGCAGCTAATACTGCCGCAATAATGAACTTTGCTATAAAAGATAGTTTAGCTTATCCAGCAGCTCAAAAAGCTATAGAATACGCACCAAAAGGTGTTACAGGTTGGTTTATTGGCTCTATCGCACAAAACAAAGCAATCTCTAATAATCTTGAAAAGGTATATTCTTCTTTCTCAATCATTGGAGGAACGCACTTTGATGGTTGGTACTGGAGTTCTACAGAAGATGGAGCAGGAAAAGATACTCCTAAAGTGTTTGCACTAATTTCTTCATTAACAAAAGGAAGAGCAACCAGTACAAGCAAAAGAAATTCATTTAAAATCAGACCTATTATAGCAATAAGATAATCATGAAAAAGAAAATAATTATACTAGCAGCCTTCGTTGTTACATTTTTTACCGCATGTACTTCAACGCATATGATAACTTTCAGTAACGCTGAACTAAGCGACAAAGAAAAAGACATGATAGAAAATAATAGTAACTATTCAACCGCTTCAATAGTTGGTGGAAGTGCAAAATTAGTTAAAGAGGAAAGAGATAAAGCTATCCAAGAAAAGATAGAAGCTAGAAGAAATAAACTAAAAGCTATTGATGGCTTATCAATCTCCAGCTATAAAGATAAAAATGGAAAAGAACAGTTTAAAGCAACAGCTCAAAGTGAAATCCTATTCAAATTTGATTCATATGAATTAAATGAAGAAGCTCAAAAAATGCTTTCTGACTTATGTAATATCATTAGTGAAATACCCAATACTAAGATTAAAATAATTGGGCATACTGACAATATAGGAGAAAAACAATACAATATCATACTTTCTAAAAATAGAGCAGCAGCAGTAGGAAATTACCTTAGAACCGCTGGTATAGAAACAAACAACATAACAGAAGATGGAAAAGGATATAGCGAACCCATTGCAGACAATACAAGTGAAGCTGGACGTGCTAAAAATAGGAGAGTAGAAATATTTATCACAAATGATGAATATTAAAAAGAGAGATTTCTATTAACAAAGACCGGGAGGTAAAACTCTCGGTCTTTGTTTTATAGTCTGGAAAGAAATTGATACCGTACTTTTCGGAGTTCCGGCACTGATGGGCAAACATGGCATGATGAAATGATACCGAATTATCATTCCTGGCACACCCTGCAGAACGACCTTTTGATACCAAATACAAAAAAGCTGCTGGAAGCCGGACACAAAAAATTG
>ENA-OQJT01000319-OQJT01000319.1-human-gut-metagenome-genome-assembly--contig:-NODE-319-length-12362-cov-0.894483_pt1 | contig 12362 bp, 12 predicted proteins | sample MGYA00242612_ERZ504779 | MGnify/ENA primary metagenome ERZ504779 (study PRJEB26092, sample SAMD00036366) | human gut metagenome | host: Homo sapiens | study: EMG produced TPA metagenomics assembly of...
CTTTCCATTCTCGGATTTTTTCTGTTTTTTATCAGTGTTCGTTTTTTAGATAAACATCGCATAAATCGACGCTCCGACCACAGTCAGAATACCTGCAACTGCAATCGAAAGGCTGCTCATCGCGCCCTCGACATCGCCCATCTCCATGGCCTTCGCCGTACCGATCGCATGGGAGGCCGATCCGATACTGATGCCCTTTGCAATCGGCTCCTCAATGTGAAACAGCTTGCAGAGCGTCTCCGCCAGCATATTTCCCAGCACACCCGTGATGATGATAACGGCAACCGTGATCGTCACCGCACCGCCGAGCTCTTCCGAAACACCCATGCCCGATGGCCGTTGTGATGGATTTCGGCAGCAGTGTTACATACATTTTATGATTCAGATTGAAGATCAGCGCCAGCGCGAGAACCACGGTAAGGCTCGTCAGCACGCCGGAGAGAATACCGGCGAGGATGGCTTTGATATTCTTTTTCAATGCCTCCATCTGCTCATACAGCGGAATCGCAAGGCAGACCGTTGCAGGAGTCAGCAGATAGCTCAAGTATTTTGCACCGTCATTATAATTCTGATAATCGATATCGAAAACAGCAAGGAATACAATGACGACTGCAATGGAAATCAGCAGCGGATTGAAAATCGGAAGCCCAAATTTTTTCTTTAACAGCATGCCGAGCTCATACGCCAGAAGGCTGATGACAACGCCGAAAAATGCAGATTCACAGAGCATATTTGTCATTTTGCGTTCCCCTCCTTTGTGTTTCTTTTCCAGCCGGATGACCGCCTGTGTCACGCGTCCGGACACAACCATAACGACGATGGTGCTGACGAGCGTAATCACGAGAACCGGAACGAGAACGGCTTTTAATTCACCCCAGGATTCCATCAGGCCGACGCCCGCCGGAATGAACATGACCGGCATGATCTCAATCATAAACTTGCCTGCGTCCTCGACGGCATCAAGTTTTAATGCCCCCGTCATCAGAAGCGCCAGCATCAGCACAAGGCCGTAGATACTTGCCGGAATCGGAAGCGGCAGCACGGCGTGCAGGATTTCTCCGACGAACGAAACCGCCATAATTACAAGGAACTGTCTTAATAATTTCACTTTTTCTGTTGTCCTTTCTCCCCATAACCCACATAACATCACTCCTTCTCAATGTCACGACCCCGATTATACTACCCGCATAAAAGAATTTCAACCGTAAATGTTACTGCAATTTTGGCGATTTTTGCCAAAAAAAGCAAAAAAATGCCCGCCAATCAAACGAAAAAGTGAAATCGGTGGGCATTTTAACATGATTTTTGAGTTGATCCGATACGGAACTTTTTAAGCATTGCTTTCGGCATTTTTCCGATCCGGCAGAACGAAGATAAAGATCAGCGAACTGACAAGCAGCATGCCCGGATAGAAGAGGTTTGCCATGATTTCAAAGGCGGAGAGCTCATATCCCAGTTCATGCACCGCGGAAATCGCCACGAGCATCTGCGCGCCGTACGGCAGGATGCCCTGTGAGATGCAGGAGAAGGTATCGAGGAGCGATGCCGTTTTCCGTGGGGTGATGCCGTAGTCCTCGGACATCTGCTTTGCGATCGGGTTTGCCATGACGATCGCGACGGTGTTGTTTGCGGTCGCAATGTCGAGCAGCGCGACGAGAATGCCGACACCGAGCTGGCCGCCCTTTTTTCCGCGGAAGATTTTGTGAATGGCACGAAGCAGGACAGTAAAGCCGCCGTTTTCCCGGATCAGCGCGCACATCGCAGCGACAAGAATCGCAACCATACATGTCTCAAACATACCCGAAGTGCCGCTTCCCATGCTGGAGAGCATATCCCAGAGCGTCGTCTGTCCCGTACCGAGCATGATAACGGCACCGGAAGCAATACCGATAAGGAGTACGACAAACACCTGAATGCCCGCGATGCCGCCGATCAGCACGAGCAGGTACGGAACCATCTGCAGCAGATGGTATTCGTGGACGATCGGTGTGCCCGGCGCCTGTCGGAAGGAGATTACAAGGATCAGCGCCAGCGCGGCAAGAGCAGCCGGGAGAGCGATCCAGAAGTTTTCGCGGAACTTGTCTTTCATCTCGCAGCCCTGTCCGTTGCAGGCGGCGATTGTCGTGTCGGAGATGAAGGAGAGGTTGTCGCCGAACATGGATCCGCCCATGACGGAGGCGACGCAGAGCGCCAGCGAAAGCCGGAGGTCTCGGCAACAGCAGCGGCGATCGGCACGAGAAGCGTGATCGTTCCGACGGAGGTTCCCATGGCCGTGGAGACGAAGCAGGCAACGACAAAGAGCACAGCGACGGCATACTTTGCCGGAATCCAGGAGAGCATGAAATAGGCAACGCTCTCTGCACTGCTCCTTCCGACAACGCCGACAAACGTGCCTGCGGCGAGGAAGATCAGCAGCATTGTGATGATGTTTTTGTCCCCCGATGCCCTGTCCCATGAGAGCGAGCTTTTCTTCAAACGGGACACTGCGGTTCTGCAGACAGGCGACGAGGATCGCTGCCAGAAACGCGACGACAATGGGGATGTTGTAGAAGCCCATCGGAATTTTTAAAATATACTCGGAATAAATGCCGAGCCCCAGATAAAACACCAGAAAAACGGCGATCGGGAGCAGGGCGGATGGCTTTCCTTTTTTCATAGAAATAAATACCAGACCTTTCGTGTGATTTTCCTTATTTTTCAATAGGGCGAATAGAATTATTCTATCATCTGGATCAGAAATCGTAAAGTAAAAAAGCAGGAAAAAACACGCCGGACATCTGGTAAATTCCAGAAATCCGGCGTGTTTTATAAGAGGTGCGTTTTGCTGTGCCTGTGCTTTATCATTTTGCAAGGAGCATCATAATCTGATTGCTTCTGCTTACGAATTTTGTCATCTCGTCCGGAGAGAGCGGTTTGTGGCTGATCATTGCCAGATCATACAGCTGCTCGCAGAACAGGGATGTGTTGTCGTTCCCGCCATTCTTCAGAATGTACTGAACGAGCGGATGTTTTGCATTCAGGATCAGGGTTTCCTGTCCGCCGAACATGGACGGATCCATGCCGGTCATGCCATACATCTTCATCATATCCTGCATCCGGCGGCTCTCCTCGGAAAGCGTTACCATGGAGGATACATTTTCGTCTTTCAGGTTCTCAACTTTGACGGTCAGATCTTTCTTGTCGAGGACTTTGCGGAAGAGATCGGTCAGAGTATTTGTAGCGTCGGTCAGATCCTCACCGGACTCGTCTTTCATATCGTTGGTCAGATCTGCATCGATGCGCTGGAAGGTTACATGCTCGTTGTAACGCTCTGCATGGGTGATGAAAGCGGAGTCGATGTTGTGTTTCAGGATGACAGCATCCATGCCCTGGCTGCGGAACATGTTGATGTACTGGCTCTGCTGAACTTCGTCGGTGACGTAGTAAACAGTCGTTTTTTCCGGCTCTTTCTTCTCGTCAGCGTTTTCCGTATTTTCGGTATTCTCCGTAGTTTCAGCCTTCTCTTCGGTGTTCTCTGCAGGAGCTTCTTCTTTCTTATTCTCGTTGATGCAGTCCTCAAGAGTCAGATATTTTCCGTCGATGTTCTTGAACAGAATATAGTCCATCATCTTCTTGGAGAATTTCTCGTCCTTGATGCATCCGTATTTGATGAATGGGTTGATATCATCCCAGTATTTCTCGTAATTCTCACGGTCGGTTTTGCACATGCCGGAGAGCTTGTCAGCGAATTTCTTGGAGATGTACTCGGAGATCTTCTTGACAAATCCGTCGTTCTGCAGTGCGCTTCGGGATACGTTCAGCGGCAGATCCGGGCAGTCGATGACGCCTTTTAAGAGCATCAGGTATTCCGGAATGACTTCTTTGATGTTGTCGGCAATAAATACCTGGTTGTTGTACAGCTTGATGGTTCCCTCGATGGAATCGTACTCGGTGTTGATACGCGGGAAGTAGAGGATACCTTTGAGGTTGAACGGATAGTCCATGTTCAGGTGGATCCAGAACAGCGGCTCGCGGTAGTCGTTGAAGACTTTGCGGTAGAATTCTTTATAATCCTCATCGCTGCACTCGTTTGGATGTTTGGTCCACAGCGGGTGGATATCACTGATGGAAACCGGGCGTTTGTTGATTTTTACTTTCTCTTTGGCCGGGGAAACTTCAACCTGCTCTTTCGTTCCGTCTTCTTTTTCTTTCTCTTCGTATTTTGCGTCCTCGTGGATGTGCTCTACGACAACGTCGTCGTCTTTTAATTCGCTTTCATCGATGGTCTCGTATTCCTGCGGCGCGTTTGCTTTGGACAGGAAAATTTCAACCGGCATGAAGGAGCAGTATTTTTCCAGAACTTCGCGGACACGGTATTCGTTTGCGAATTCCAGGCAGTCCTCGTTCAGGAACAGAGTGATTTCGGTACCAACAGTTGTCTTGCTGCCCTCGGACATATCGTACTCGGTGCTTCCGTCACAGGTCCAGTGTACCGGGGTGGATCCTTCTTTATAGGAAAGAGAATCGATGTGAACTTCATCTGCTACCATGAAAGCAGAGTAGAAACCAAGACCGAAGTGGCCGATCATCTGATCTGAATTCGTTTTGTCTTTGTATTTCTCCAGAAATTCGGTAGCGCCGGAGAAGGCGATCTGGGTAATATATTCTTCGACTTCGTCTGCGGTCATACCGATACCGTTATCGATGAATTTTAAGGTTTTCTCATCCGGGTTTACAATCACCTGAATGGCTGCTTTGTAGTCATCCGGCAGAGTATATTCGCCCATGCCGTCGAGTTTTTTCAGTTTGGTGATGGCATCGCAGCCGTTGGAAACGAGCTCGCGGACGAAGATATCGTGGTCGGAGTACATCCATTTTTTGATAATCGGGAAAATATTGTCGCTGTTGATTGAAAGATTTCCATGTTTCGCACTCATGAGAAACACACTCCTTTTCTTATAAAAATATTTTGATCCAGCAAAGCGGGGATATCATGCTTTTTTAGATGTCTGCAGCTTTTTTACTGCTCTGATAGTTATAGTAATACTGGCACAGGGAAAAGTCAAGGAAAAATTAGCACTCGAGAAAAAAGAGTGCTAACAGAACAACGGAAAGTATTGAATTTACTGGTATTACGGTACTTTCTAAACTTTTTGTAAAGTCTGATCAGAAGGGCTGCGCAGTTGTTTCTGGAGAATGGATATGCTACAATGAAAAAGCATAGAAGCGTTTCGAACAGAAAGATTCCGAGGGTACATAAAAGAAAAATGGAGGAAATACATGACAAATGCGACAAAGGCGGCGCTGGAAGCGTCATTAAAAAAGCTGCTTTTGAAAAAGCCGCTGGACAAAATTACGATCAACGATCTGACGACAGACTGCGGCATCAGCCGGATGGCGTTTTATTATCATTTTAAGGATATCTATGATCTTGTCGAATGGTCGTGCCTGGAGGATGCGACGCAGGCGCTGCAGGGGAAGAAAACGTATGAGACATGGCAGGAGGGCCTGCAGCAGATTTTTGAGGCAGTGCTCGAGAATAAACCATTTATTATGAATGTCTATCACTCTGTAAGCCGGGAGCAGATCGAAACATATCTCTTTCATCTGACGCACGATCTGCTGTACGGTGTCGTGCAGGAAAAAGCAAAGGGAACCGGCATCTCTGAGGCGGATCAGAGTTTTATCGCAGATTTCTATAAGTATAGCTTTACCGGTGTCATGCTTGACTGGATCAAAGACGGAATGAAAGTGGATTACCATATGATTGCGGAAAAAATGCACCGCACGATGGAAGGAAATGTCGTCAATTCCATCCGAAATTTTGAAAAAAGAAATAAAATATAGTTACACTTTACAAAACAGGGCGGATGATAAAATTAATCATCGCCCTGTTTTGTAAATGGAAAGCGGGGAAAAATGAAGTAAGATTCAAATTGTCAACAGACAATGGCAACACAAATAGAAACTTGTAAAACAAAGAAAGCAGCATAACCTATACGAACCGGAAATTCGAAAAAACATTCCGGCAGTCGTATTTAGAAAAGAAAGGATGAACGTCTATGTCAAAAAAAGGATTAAAATTCGGAATCGCATCAGCAGCAGTCATCGGAGCTGGAGCAGCAGTGCTGCAGGCAAAAAACAAGAGTGAAGCAAAAAAAGCAGCGGAGAAAACCACTGTAACATCAGAACCAAAGAATGATTACCGCAACACCGAGCGCGGAAAAGATAAGAAAAACAGCAAAGGCATTTATTACACCAACGGAAACTACGAAGCCTTCGCAAGACCGGAAAACCGGAAGGCGTCGATGAGAAGAGCGCATACCTCGTAGGAAGCGGCCTCGCAGCCCTCGCAGCAGCGTGTTTCCTTGTAAGAGACGGCCAGATGAAAGGCGATCACATCCACATTCTCGAAGCCATGGACATCGCCGGCGGTGCCTGCGACGGTATCTACGATCCGACCCGCGGCTACATCATGAGAGGCGGCCGTGAGATGGAAAACCACTTCGAGTGCCTGTGGGATCTGTTCCACAGCATCCCGTCAATTGAGACACCTGGTGTATCCGTTCTTGATGAGTATTACTGGCTGAACAAAAAAAGACCCGAACTACTCCCTGTGCCGTGCAACGAAGAACCGCGGCGAGGATGCCCATACCGACGGCAAGTTCAACCTGAGCCAGAAAGGCTGCATGGAGATCATGAAACTCTTCATGACAAGAGACGAGGATCTGTACAACAAGACGATCGAGGATGTTTTCGATGATGAAGTCTTCAATTCCACCTTCTGGCTGTACTGGAGAACGATGTTCGCATTCGAAAACTGGCACAGTGCACTGGAGATGAAGCTGTACTTCCAGCGGTTTATTCACCACATCGGCGGACTGCCGGACTTCTCCGCACTGAAATTCACGAAGTACAACCAGTATGAATCCCTGATTCTTCCGATGAAGAAATACCTCGAGGATGCCGGCGTAGACTTCCAGTTCAATACCGAAGTAACCAACGTTATCTTTGAAATCAACGATGGAAAGAAAGTAGCAAAAGCCATCGAGTGCAAAGTAAACGGCGTCGAGAAAGGCATCGTTCTCACCGAGAATGACCTCGTCTTCGTTACCAACGGAAGCTGCACCGAAGGCACGATCTACGGCGATCAGAACCATGCACCGAACGGTGATGCAGAGGTCCGCACGAGCGGCTGCTGGAGCCTGTGGAAAAACATTGCAAAACAGGATCCGTCCTTTGGACATCCGGAGAAATTCTGTTCCGATATTGCAAAGACAAACTGGGAATCCGCAACAATTACCACTCTCGACAATAAGATCATTCCGTATATCACCAATATCTGCAAACGTGATCCGAGAACCGGAAAGGTTGTTACCGGCGGTATCGTAAGCTGCCAGGATTCCAAGTGGCTTTTAAGCTGGACCATCAACCGTCAGGGACAGTTCAAAGAGCAGGATAAAGATAAGGTATGCGTATGGGTTTACAGCCTGTTCACCGATGTACCTGGCGACTATGTGAAGAAACCGATGAAAGAGTGCACTGGTAAAGAGATCACCGAAGAGTGGCTGTACCACCTCGGCGTGCCGGTTGACCAGATTCCGGAGCTGGCAGAGAACAGCGCTGTCTGCGTACCGACCATGATGCCGTACATCACCGCATTCTTTATGCCAAGAAGAAAGGGCGACCGCCCGGATGTCATCCCGGATGGCTGCGTCAACTTCGCATTCCTCGGACAGTTCGCTGAGACACCAAGAGATACCATCTTCACGACAGAGTATTCCGTTCGTACCGCAATGGAAGCTGTTTACGGACTCCTCGGCGTAGACCGCGGCGTGCCGGAAGTATGGGGCAGCGTTTACGATATCCGCGACCTGCTGGACAGCTCCGTGAAACTGATGGATGGAAAATCCCCGCTGGAAATCGAGCTTCCTGGACCGCTCAACCTGCTGAAAAAACCTCTGCTGAAACTGGTAGATGGAAATGTAGTTGGAGATCTCTTAAAAGAGCATGGAATTATCAAAGAGGATATGGTGAAATAAGAAATAGAAAATAAGTAAGAAATGCAATAAGACCTGCGCTTTCAAACGGCGCAGGTCTTATTGCGTTGCTATGTATGCTCTCAAACAATTAAGCAGATTTCTTCGTGAAAAACAGCGCGGCACAGACGGCGGCGATGCCTCCAGCGAGCTTTGCAACGAGAAGCGGCACGACAAAATCAGGATCGGTGCCGAACGTAAATCCCATATGTGCGGCGATGGTCGATGCGGCGGAGACGAGGAAAGCTGCGTTTACAATCTTTCCGCGCTCGTCCATTTTTTCCATCATTGTGATCGCCGGAACAGGGCTGACAATGCCCATCAGAAGACCGGCGGCACTGCTGTCGTTCATGCCGGTTTTTCTTCCAATAAAAGAGAGCGGCTTTTTGAGCACCCGCTGTAAAAGCTCCGCCGTCGGAAGGCTGCCGAGCAGTACAATGCCGATGGACGAGACGACCGCCATCGCGTCCTCCAGCGGCGCAAGGTCCGGGAGCAGCGAAAAGCCGGTCATATAGCAGAATGCGCCCGCGATGAGGCCGATCGTCGTCAGAAGCCGTATCACATCTGCAAATACCGTGAACGCGCGCACGGTCTGCTCCGGAAAACGCCAGATGCCGAACATCAGCAGAAAGCAGAAGAGGAGCACCGGGAGCGACTGAAGTACGATCTGCAGAAAAGAGAGTCCTGAGAGCAGTCCGCCGACGATCATCGTGACGGGAAGTGTGCCCGTGCCGATCAGCATGCCGCGGGAGAAAAGGAGGCGGTCGCCGCTTTTCAGCATTCCCATGCCGACCGGAATCGTAAAGGTGATGGTACAGCCAAGCGTCGCCGCAATCACAAGTCCTGCGTAGCGCACCATCTCCTGCGATGCCGAAAGCTCTCCGGCGAGCTGGTAGCCGCCCATGTCAATGGCGAGAATGCCGGCGAGAAGTCCCGCATCCAGCCCCAAAAAGTTCCAGATGGGAACGAGGGCGAAACGGAGAAAGCGGGAGAGCAGCGGGGTGAGGCAGATGATGCCCGACATGGAAAGTGCCGTCGGTCCAAGCAGCATAAAGCCCTCCTCAAACCGTTTTCCAAATCCGAAGCGATTGCCAGCGATCCGGTCGACACCGCCGAGTACCGCGCCGACTGCCATGATCCACATAATAATCTGATTCATAAAAAGAGAACCTTTCTAAATAAGTATTTTGTCTTTATATCTGTTCTTCAAATGCAATTTCATTTTTCAGCAGAAACTGGCGGACTTCCTCATCGAAGACGTGGTCGAGCGACTTGTCCATCGTAAAGATTTTGAGGGAAGTTCCGGTGGTAAGTAAGAGTTTTCCGTCCTTATACTGAAAATTCAGAAAGCATCCAAACACGTTCTCTATTTCCAGCGGCAGCGCATGGTCCGCGATCATTTTTTCGCACGCCGCCTGCGGAAGCTGAAACACAAATTTGAACTGCAGGGGTGTCCGTTTTCCTTTGATGACGGAATAGCAGAACGATTTCACATCTTTCCAGAGAAGCCGCGTCCGCCCTTTTTCTTTTAAGAGCTGCGCGTCGTCGGGATCGAAAAAGTCCGTGTGAAGACTGCCGTCGATGGAGAACGTCGTAAACGTTGTGATCGATGCCTCGGAGACGGGAAAGCGGTCAAATGTCTCGAGACGGAGTAGGGTGTTCATAAAATTCTTTAACTGTGTAATCTGCAGGATAATCATCCGTAGTTAAAACCAGCCTTTCTTTTTAAAATACCAAATTTCAACAGCAACAATGAGAATACAGACGCCGATCAGGATGAAGTACGCATACGGGGCAGAAAGCTCAGGCATATGCGTAAAATTCATGCCGTACCAGCCGGCGATCAGGGAAAGCGGGAAAAAGATCGTCGAGACGACCGTCAGAATCCGCATCGTATCGTTCTGACGCAGGTCGATCTGCGCCTGCTGCATCTCGCGGATCTGCAGGGCGTACTCCCGCAGCATCTGGGTGTGGTCGTACAAACGGTCCACGCGGTTTCCAAGGCGCGAAAACTGACGGGCGCATTTCGGGGGGAAGAAAGTGATTTTCGTCCTCGGAGAGTATTTCGCACATGTCGAGAAGCTGCTGGTAATAGGCATGGAACACGAGCAGCTCCCGACGGATCGTGATCAGGGTCCGCTGCAGCTCTTTTGGCAGAGTGTCGAGAAGAGACTCCTCGATTGTCGCGAGGCGCTTCTCAAAATTCTGCAGATAGAGCATATCCTCCTGGATCAGCGATTCCAGAAACGAGAAAAACAGGTGGAAGACATCGGAAGTATCGAGCGGTTCTTCCGGGAAGAGGAGGCTCTGCAAAGCCGGAAGTGTCTGTTCGTCGGCTGCCAGAATAAGCTGCCCCCGGTCGAGATAAAACGCAAGCGAGAATGCAAGGTGAAGCGGATGCGTCTTGTCCGGGACGGCAAGCGATCCGACCAGGCAGTCAGGCAGCAGCTCTGCGCGGCAGTATTCGATGCGCTCCGGCTGCAGACTGCGCCGGAAAAGAGAAAATCCGGGCAGCGCCGCGCAGGCTTTGGAAGCTTCCGAAACGAAAGCAGGGAAAGCCGGACCGAATCCGAAAAAGTCCATTCCATACGTACCACCTCCTGAAAATAAGCAATGGAAAAATATCCATAAACAAAAAAGCCGTATGACCGTAGTATACCGCAAAAAGGGGAGTGCGACAAGAAAAAGGAAAAAACTTTTAACGGAAAAACTTTTATTGGGAAAAAACTTTTTGCAATGGAGCACTAAGTGTGTTATGATAAAATGTAGTTATCAAAACTACATGACAAAATATCAAAAAATTCACTGTGTCGAATTCGTCCCTAGTTCAGGAAGGTTTGAAAAAGAGCGGTGATTGGAAATACGAAACGTCCGCAGTGAGAAAAAGCGGAATCAAGTTTGGAGGGACAAAATATATGAGTTTTCACATTGTTGCAGACAGCTGCTGTGAACTGACAGCAGATATGAAAAAAAGAGGAAATATTGAAATTGCACCGCTGACACTGGAAGTCGGCGGCGAATCCATTCTGGATGACGAAACATTTGATCAGAAGTCATTCCTAAGAAAAGTGGCGGAGTGCCCGGAATGCCCAAAATCCGCATGCCCGTCTCCGGAGTATTTCCGCACGGCATTTCTGAACGGGGCAAAGCACTGCTATGCGGTAACGCTTTCCGCACAGCTCAGCGGATCTTATAACAGTGCAGTGCTTGGAGCCAACCTGGCACAGGAAGAAGATGAGGATCTGAAAATTCATGTGTTTAATTCCAGAAGTGCATCCATCGGTGAGACACTGATTGTGAAAAAAATCGTGGAGTGTGAAGAAGCCGGTATGAGCTTTGAACGTGTAGTTGAGACAGTAGAACTCTACATCAGCACACAGCATACCTATTTTGTGCTGGAAAATCTCGAAACGTTGCGGAAAAACGGGCGCCTTTCCAAAACAAAAGCACTTGTTGCATCCGCGCTTAAGATCAAACCGGTTATGGGAGCCACATCGGAGGGCGATATCGTACAGCTCGATCAGGCGCGCGGCATCAACAAAGCACTGATGAAAATGGTCGATGCCATTGTAAATGACGCACAGCATGTAGAAAACAAAACGCTTGCCATCTCTCATTGCAACTGCCCGGAGCGCGCCGAGATGGTAAAAGAAGCCCTTCTGGAGCGCCTTGCGGTACAGGATGTCTTCGTACTCGATACCCAGGGCGTCAGCAGTATGTATGCAAATGACGGCGGAATTATCATTGCATTATAACTTTTCTCTTCCCTTTTTGTTGAAAATGTAGTATAATTTTCAACATGTTTGAAAGTGCCGCCGAGCACTTTTTAGAAATCAAAGGAGAAGTAGAACCATGAGTCAGGAAAAAGTTGACCGCTATAAAAAGGAAAAAGCGAACCGTGAGAAAATCATGAGACGTGAAAGATGGATCACGAGACTGGAAGTTACCGCTTTCGTCGTTGTGCTGGCTACCCTGATCGGCTGGTTCTCCGTTGCTGTTTACCAGAACTCGGTAGCAGAGAAAAAGGCGAACCGCACGACAGAAACCACAACGATGAACGTGACGGATATTCAGAATTATCTGAGCGAGACCAACACATCCAGCGACAGCAGTGCAGATGACACCAGCGACAGCTCTGATGCTTCCGATACATCTTCGGACAGCACAGCAGATACGGCAAGTGACAGCACAGCAGATTCCATCAGCGAAAGTACAGCGGAATAAGCAGAATTGTTAAAGAAAGTAAAAGCGCTTAACCACAGACGGGAAAATCCCGGAGTGATAAGCGCTTTTGTTATAGAGATTTAGAAAAACTATGAGAAACACGCTCCGCGAGATTTCTCA
>ENA-OQJT01000320-OQJT01000320.1-human-gut-metagenome-genome-assembly--contig:-NODE-320-length-12361-cov-1.275298_pt1 | contig 12361 bp, 14 predicted proteins | sample MGYA00242612_ERZ504779 | MGnify/ENA primary metagenome ERZ504779 (study PRJEB26092, sample SAMD00036366) | human gut metagenome | host: Homo sapiens | study: EMG produced TPA metagenomics assembly of...
TATTTTTTCATAAATGATTTAATTTTTTATATTAATAAATATTGGTATAATTAGAGATGATTTGATAATATTTTGTAGGTGAGTATAATGTCAGAAATAAAGTTATTTAGTATAAAGAATGATGTAAAACAATTGATACCGTCAGAAGTTTTATTAGAAAAAGAATTGCAAAATTTAATAGAAGATAATATGGAAAAATTCTTTGGTGTTCGATTTTTAAAAAGCGAATATGTTATAACTAATGGAAGAATGGATAGCATAGGAATTGATGAAAATAATTGTCCTGTAATTGTAGAGTATAAGCGTAGTAGTAATGAAAATATTATAAATCAAGGATTGTTTTACTTAGATTGGCTTTTAGACCATAAAGATGCTTTTCATATGTTAGTTGCTGAAAAATATGGTTATGAATATGTAAAAAATATTGATTGGTCTGCACCATGTGTTATTTGTATTGCGAGTAATTTTACACGATATGATATACATGCTATTAATCAAATGCAAAAAAATATAAAATTAGTGAAGTATAAGAAATATAGTAATGATTTAATTTTATTTGAGCATTTAAATTCACCAAAAGTAGAAAATATTGTTCATCAAAAAGATTTGATTAGTAGGAAAAATAATAATTATAAAACTCATGTAGAAAAATTAAAAACTGTTCTAGAAAAAATAAATATATTATATGATTCTATTTGTAATTATATAGAATCTCTAGGTGATGATATAGAGTCTAACCAATTAAAATATTATTTGGCATATAAAAAAAGTTCAAAATATGGCATGTATTGAACTTTATAATAAATATGTTGCCATTTATTTAAAATTAAATCCTGATAAGATTAAATTAGAAGAAGGATTTACCAGGGATATGAGAAATATAGGGCATTATGGAACTGGTGATTTAGAAATAATTATTAAAGATGAACAAAGTTTTGAAAAGGCTAAAAGTTTAATAGAAAAAGCGTATAATGAAATGTAAAAGCAGGTAAATAATACCTGCTTTTCTTATTTGATGATTGTTATGCGATTTTGACCATATGGATTGGCATATTCATTGTCGATAGTGGCATTAAGATAATTTTGAATGTATTCGATAATTACATCTGTTTCGGATAGTTCTTCATTTTGAAGTATAGGGCTGTCTTTGAACATTGTCATACCATTGCCAGCGAATTTCAAAATATAAGAAGTTCCACCAATAGTATATTTTTTATTTAAATCTAAATCCTTACCATTTATTTTTACGTCTTGAACACGATAAGCGCCATCTACTTTTATGAAATTACCTTTTTCATCAGTTATTACAGATGATGGGATTTTGCTATTAATCGTATAAGTAGCACCAGAGATTTGCATAAACCCACCAAATTCTTTAGGATAGCGGATAGCTCCCATTTCTAAAGCGTCTAATAGTTGTTGTCCTGTGATTTCTAGGACTACACACATATTGCCAAATGGAAACGTTGTCAAAATATCATTATAGGAAAAATCGCCCATAGGTAATTCATTGCGGATTGCTCCACCATTGCAGATTGCTACATCAGTATTTAAAACTATTCTATAAGCATCAGTTACAAAATCGCCAAGATTTGTTTCGCCATTTCTGATTAAGCGTATATTAGTATTAGGATCGTTAGTGGTGAGTTTTACTGTATTTGTTCCGATTATTTGATTGAGCAAAGGTGCATATGTATTCTTTTCTTCATTGATTAAGTCAGTAGTTTTTTGATTGCTTTTTGTTAAATCATTAATTAATTCAGTGGAGATTTTACCTTGTGGTGTGATGGTCAATTTACCAATATTTTGAAGTTTGGTGCCTGTTTGAGTGATGAGAACATTTTTTCCTTGTTTATTTTTAGCTATAAAAGTAGGAATAACTTCATGAGAATGACCATCAATGATAGCGTCAATACCTTGTGTATTTTGAGCTACAGCAAGGCTACTCCAACGAGATGTGATACCATTCATGCCTAGATGAGCTACTAAAAAGACATAATCTACGCCGAGTTTTTGCACTGTATCTACAGTATTTTGGATATTAGTGTATAATTTTTTGCCAGTAGCGTCTTCATTAAAGGAATAAATAAAATTTCCCTTATCGTCTTGAAAATAAGCAGGTGTAGAAGAATTGAGTGTTTCAGGCGTTGTAACACCGATTAAAGCTATTTTTTTATCATCGAATTGGAAAATTTTATAAGCTGGCAATAAATTTTTTCCTGTAATAGTATTTACTAAATTAGAACTATAATAACCGCAAGATAATTTGTCGTTTAAAATGAGAAATCTATCCATACCATAATCAAATTCATGGTTACCAGGAATAGCAAAGTCATAGCCTATTTCATTCATGATATTGATGATAGCTTCGCCAGTGGATAATTTGCCGATAGGAGCACCTTGAATGGCATCACCTGCGTCGAGTAAAGTAATATATGGTGTATCTTGTTGTAAATCTTCTTTGTATTGAGCTAGTTTAGTATATCCTAGATTATCTTCGATACCACAGTGAACATCATTAGTGTATAAGATGACGATATCTTTTTGTATAGCCCATGCAGAATTTGGTATAAAAATAAAACAAAAAGTAAGTAAAGCAAGAAATAATTGACGAATTTTTAATTGATAAATGTGCATGATAGAACCTCCTTTGAATAAAAATATGTATATAGATATTATATATTAGAATGATATTTTTAGGATAGTTGGGTTTAATTTGCTAATTTAATTTATTATTGTATAATGTATGCAGAAATTAATATTAGTTGGAAATCTTTTTTAGAAAGGTGGATAGTTATGATTTTTTTTATGGACTTTTTTTTGAGATTGCAGGAACTATTGCTTTTGCTATTTCAGGTGCTTTGGTAGGAATATCAAGACGTATGGATATTTTCGGTATATTGGTATTGGCTTTAAGCACAGCTATTGGTGGCGGTATTATTCGTGATGTTTTGGTGGGAAATATTCCTCCAAATTCTTTTAAGACTTCGTTATATATAGTGCTTACAACAGTCATTACTTTTATTATCTTTTTTATTTATCGCAACCAAATTTTACGATATATGTCAAGAAGAAAACTTCGTAAAATGTATTTATTAGCAGATACTTTAGGGTTAGCTTCATTTACAGTTACAGGAACTACAATAGGCTTTAATGCTTATCCTGAATATCCATTATTTGCGATTACATTGGGATTGATAACAGCTGTAGGTGGCGGTATTATTCGTGATGTATTAGCGCAAAGAATACCTTCAGTATTACAAGAAGAAATATATGCATTGCCATCTATAATTGGAGGAATAGTATTTTACCTTATAGCGATTATAGGCGATGATTATTGGTATTTGGCATCACCTATATCCTTTTTTGTAGTATTTTTCTTGCGTATGATAGGTATTTACTATCATTTGAGTTTGCCAAAAGTGCGTTAATAATTAAAAATAGGAGTAAAGGAAGAATATGACTTTACAACAATTAAAATACATTATAGAAATTGTAAATTGTGGTTCAATGAATTTAGCAGCTCAAAAATTATTTGTTTCTCAACCTAGTTTATCAAATGCGGTTAAAGAATTAGAGAAAGAGCTGGGTATTGAGATTTTCATTCGCACTAATAAAGGTGTAACTTTATCTTCTAGTGGACAGGAATTTTTAGGTTATGCAAGACAGATTATTGAGCAAACTGAATTATTAGAACAGCGTTATCATAAAGATAAGCCAGCACGAAGATTATTAGCTGTATCTACACAACATTATGCTTTTTTCTGTGAATGCTTTTGTAAATTTAATTAAAGAATATGCTCAAGATGAATATGATTTTACGTTGAGAGAAACGAAAACACATGAAATCATTGATGATGTAAAAAATATGCGCAGTGAGATTGGTGTATTGTATTTAAGTAAATTTAATGAACAAGTAATACGAAAAATCTTGCAGGAAAATGATTTATGTTTTAAAGAATTATTTACGGCTAATCCTCATGTATTTTTATCAGCAAAGCATCCATTGGCCAATAAAGATATTGCAACTTTTGCAGATTTAGAACCATATCCATGTCTTTCTTTTGAGCAGGGAATTTATAATTCTTTTTATTTTGCCGAAGAGATACATTCAACAATATCTCATCGTAAAAATATTTATGTTAGTGATAGAGCGACTTTATTTAACTTAGCTATAGGCTTAAATGGCTATACGATATCTACAGGTGTATTGAGTGAAGATTTAAATGGTACAAATATAATTGCCATTCCACTTGATAGTGATGAAAAAATCTGTGTGGGCTATATTTATAATAAATATAATCATTTAAGTAAATTGGCTCAAAGCTATATAAAAAAAATTAGAACATTATATAGCTTTAAGTGCAAAGTTGTAAGACTTTTATTAAACTGCAATAAAAATATTGTAAAATTTATTTAAGAAAATACTTGACTTTAGAAGTCATTTACTTTAAAATATCTTCGTATGACGTTCGATGACGGCTTCCACTAGCCCCGGAACCGTGCAAAGGACATCTATTGAGAAAAAAGATTCAATATTAAATAGTTGAAAATTGTACAGGGAGGGATATACAAGTGAAAACAACATTCATGGCAAACGCTGCTAACGTTGAACGTAAATGGTACGTAGTTGATGCAGAAGGCCAGACAGTAGGTAGATTAGCTGCTGAAGTTGCAAAAGTACTTCGCGGTAAACATAAACCAACATTCACACCACATGTTGACACTGGTGATTTTGTCATCGTAGTTAATGCTGATAAAGTGGTATTCAGCGGTAAAAAATTAACTGATAAAACTTATTTCCGTCATTCTGGATATCCAGGAGGCACAACTTTTACAACTCCTCAGAAAATGCTCGCAACACAGCCTGAGAAAGTTGTAGAAATAGCTGTTCGTGGTATGCTTCCTAAAAATAAATTAGGTGCACAGATGTACAGAAAACTTAATGTTTATGCTGGCCCAGAACATCCACATGCTGCTCAGAAACCAGAAATTTTGGAATTAAATATTAGATAATACTTGGAAGGAGGAACAATATAATGGCAGTATCCTACTACGGCACAGGCCGCAGAAAGACTTCAGTTGCTAGAGTTCGTCTGGTTCCAGGTGAAGGCAACGTTGTAATCAATGGCCGTCATATTGATGAATATTTCGGCATTAAAACTTTAGATTTAATCGTTAAACAGCCTCTTAACTTAACTGAAACAGCTGATAAATATGATGTTATCGCTAACGTTCAGGGTGGTGGCCCTTCCGGTCAGGCTGGTGCTATTCGTCACGGTATTTCCCGTGCTTTATTAGAACTTGATGCTGAACTTCGTCCTGCTCTTAAAAAAGCTGGATTCTTAACACGTGACCCACGTGAAAAAGAACGTCGTAAATACGGTCTCAAAAAAGCTCGTAAAGCATCTCAGTTCTCCAAACGTTAATCACATACGATTATCAAAGAGAATACAAAGCTCACAATCTTTCTGGTTGTGGGCTTTTTCTTTTATTTTTTATATGTTAAGATATAAATGCTAATTTTGCAGTTTAATATAATATAAAGGAGGGGTAATTGATGGAACAAAATAAGGATAGACTTAGCATTGATGTTGCCAAGCTTTATTATAAATCAGATTATAGCCAACAACAGATAGCCAATAAATTAAATCTATCAAGACCTACAGTATCAAGATTATTGCAATATGCAAAAGAAAAAGGCTTTGTACAGATAAATATAGCTGACCCTATAGAAGATAACAGCTCCTTAGAAGAAGCCTTATGTGAGAAATATAATTTAGATGTGGTAAAGATTGCTTATGCGCCTTTAAATACGACAAATGAGATTAAAAAATCCATAAGTATGAAAGCAGCGGATTATTTATATGAAATAGTTAAAGATGGCGATATTATTGGTGTAAGTTGGGGAACTACTATCTATAATATGGCTTTAAATTTAAAACATAAAGCATTAAAAGGCGTGCAGATTGTACAATTAAAGGGTGGGATAAGTCATTCACAAAGCAATACATACGCTTACGAAGTAGTAGAATTATTTTCAGAAGCGTTTTCTACAGTAGGACGATATTTACCGCTTCCAGTAATGTTTGATACTGCACAGATAAAAGAATTAATTGAAAGAGATAAACATATTAAAAAGATTTTAGATTTGGGACGACAGGCTAATATTGCTGTTTTTACAGTAGGTACTGTAAAAAATGACGCTTTATTATTTAGATTGGGTTATATTGATAAAAAAGATAGAGATATTATACAAAATAGAGCAGTGGGTGATATCTGTTCAAGATTTATTGATGCTCAGGGTAATATTTGTGATAAAGAATTAGATGAACGTACAGTAGGAATAAAACTAGAGGATTTGAAAGAAAAGGAAAAACGTGTTTTAGTAGCCGGAAGTAAACGTAAAATTTCAGCAATAAAAGCAACTTTAGTTGGTGAAATTGCTAATATTTTAATTACAGATCAATATACAGCACAAGAATTATTAAAATAGAAAACTAATAAAAACTCACATTAATTAAGATAAAATTAATGTGAGTTTTTTTTATTAGTTTACATGCGTTGAAATTATGTAAAAAAAATAATGAAAAATTTTTCTAAATCTATTTACTTTTGTTCATAAAAATGTTATCATAATTTCAGAAAGAAGAGCTAGCTAGTATTTAGGAGGAAAAATTATGGATTATGCAAAAATGATAGATCATACATTATTAAAAACAGATGCTCAAAAGAAAGATTTGGATAAATTACTTTTAGAAGCTAAAAAATATAATTTTATGTCTGTATGTGTAAGTCCTATTTGGGTAAAATATGCAGCTGAGCAGTTAAAAGATACAAATGTAAAAGTTTGTACAGTTATTGGTTTTCCACAAGGTGCTACACCAACAGAGGTAAAAGTATTTGAAACTAAAAATGCTATCGAAAATGGTGCAACTGAAGTAGATATGGTTATTCCTGTGGGAGTGTTAAAAGATAAAGATTATATTGCTGTAGAAAATGACATAAGAGCTGTAGTAGAGGCTGCAAAATCAAAAGCTTTAACAAAAGTTATTATTGAAACATGTTTGTTAACTGATGAAGAAAAAATTATGGCTTGTAAATTATCTAAATCAGCAGGTGCTGATTTTGTAAAAACATCAACAGGTTTTTCTACAGCTGGTGCTACTGTTAAAGATATTAGATTAATGAGAGAAACTGTAGGTGAACAAATGGGCGTAAAGGCTTCTGGCGGAGTTCGTTCTAGAGAAGATGCTGATGCAATGATAAAGGCAGGAGCTACTCGTATTGGAACAAGTAATGGTGTAAAAATTGTGGAAGGATAATAAGGTATTTATGAGGTTATTTTTCTCTTGATAACCTCATAAAATAAATAACGAGGTGAATATTATGAATAATGAGAATAATAAGTTGATTCAATATGACGATGGGTATTTAAACAGAACACCAATTTTTCAATTTATTTTGTTATCATGTTTATTTCCATTATGGGGTGCTGCTGCAAGTTTAAACGATATATTAATTACACAATTCAAATCAGTATTTACGTTAAGTGATTTCGCTAGTGCATTAGTACAAAGTGCTTTTTATGGTGGATATTTTTTAATTTCTATACCAGCATCAATAGTTATTAGAAAAACAAGTTATAAGACAGCAATTTTATGTGGACTTTTATTTTATATTGTAGGATGTAGTTTATTTTTCCCAGCATCACATATGGCTACATATACTATGTTTTTTATTTGCAGTATTTTCAATAGCAATAGGATTGGGTTTCTTAGAAACAGCTTCTAATACTTATAGTACTATGTTAGGACCACGTGATAAATCAACATTACGTTTAAATATTAGCCAAACATTTTATCCTATAGGAGCGGCATCAGGTATTTTATTAGGAAAATATTTAGTATTCCAAGATGGAGATAGTTTATCAGCTCAAATGGCTTCAATGACACCAGAACAGATTCATATTTTTCGTTTAGAAATGTTACAACACACATTAGAGCCATATCGTGTAATGATTTTCGTTTTAATAGCTGTATTTATCTTATTTTTATTAACTAAATATCCAAAATGTAAAGTAAAAACTGTAGATACTTCTAAGAAAAATAGAACAGGAATTTATGAAACATTAAAATATTTATCAAAAAATGGTAAATTTAAAAAAGGAATTTTAGCTGAATTTCTTTATGTAGGTATGCAAGTAGCTATTTGGTCATTTACAATTAGATTAGCATTAACTTTAGATCATAGCATAAATGAACGTATGGCAGCTGATTTTATGGTAATGAGTTTTGCTTGTTTCTTTATTGGTAAATTTGTAGCTAATTTCCTAATGACAAAATTTTCAGTAAATAAAGTATTAGTTGTATATTCAGTAATTGGTTGTATGTTAATTTTATATATTTCTTTTGTACCAAGTTTTACTGCTGTATATGCTGCAGTTGCAATGAGTATTTTAATGGGACCTTGTTGGGCTACTATTTATGCTGAAACTTTAAAATCTGTAGAAGAAAAATATACAGAAACTGCTGGAGCGATATTGGTAATGGCAATTATTGGTGCAGCTTGTGTGCCAGCAATTCAAGGTTTAGTGTCAGATATGTTAGGTTCAATGCAGTTATCCTTTATTGTAAACTTTTTCTGTTTTGCTTATGTAGGAGGATATTTTTATAAAAAAATGAAGAGTGAATAAAGATTATTAAAGGAGTGACATAAGGTATTATGAAAACTATAATTTTTTTTAAATAAAAGAATGGTTTACAAGTGAAGATAAAAGTAATTTTAAGTAATGAATATTTTAATATTAAAATATTTAAATATCCTTCTGGAATAGAGGGTTTAACATTAGAAAATAAAAAAGGTTATATTACATTATTACCATATATGGGACAAATTATTTGGGATGCAAAGTTTAATGGCATAGATTTAACTATGAAGAATATGTTTAATCAACCTAAAAAAGCAAAATGTATAGTAGATACTTATGGTTGTTTTGCTTTTCATTCAGGATTATTATCAAATGGTTGTCCTTCCCCAGAAGATACACATCCTATGCATGGAGAATTTTCTTGTGCAGATATGGATAAAGTTTGGATTGAAATAAATAATAATGAAGTTACTATAGTTAGTGAATATGAATATTGTCAAGGTTTTGGGTATCATTATATTGCTCAACCAAGTATTACATTAAAAGCAGACGAAACATGTTTTAATATAAATATGAAAGTAAAGAATCTTACAAGTATAGAAATGCCACTGCAATATATGTGTCACATGAATTATGCTTATGTAGAAAATGGAGAAATTTCATCTAATATTCCGGATAGTGCTTTTAAATTACGTGAAACAATTCCAGCTCATGTAAAGCCAACTAAAAAATGGATTGAATATAATAATAGAATAAAAGAAATGCAAAAGAATAATAAAACTTTAACAAAATTAGAACAAGCAGATATGTATGATCCTGAAATAGTTTTTATGGCAGATGATATATATAAATATGGAGAAAAAGCTGTTTTTGAAATTGATTCTCCAAAAGGATATGGTTTTAAAACAGAATTTTCTACAAAAGATTTTACTAGTGCAACTAGATGGATTTTATATAATGGAGATCAACAAGTATCAGCATTTGTTTTACCGGCAACTTGTAGACCAGAAGGTTTTTTAGCTGCAAAGAAAGCTAATACATTAGTAATGGTACAACCAAATGAAGAAAAAGAATTTTCAGTATTAACAGGTTTAAAATAAATATTATTTTTATATAATATGAGGTGAGAATTTTGAAAATAGCAGTAATTGGTTCAAATATGGTAGATTTAATATCTTATATAAATAAAATGCCAGTAGCAGGAGAAACTGTAGAAGCACCAAATTTTTCTATAGGATGTGGAGGTAAAGGAGCAAATCAAGCGGTAGCAGCAGCTAAATATGGTGCTGATGTGTTGATGATGACTAAAGTTGGTGATGATATTTTTGCGGATAATACTATTAAAAATTTTGATAAATTAGGAATAGATACTAAATATGTAGAAAAAGTAAAAGGTTTGTCAAGTGGAGTAGCTCCTATTTTTGTTGATGAATCAGGACAAAATAGAATTATTATTGTAAAAGGGGCAAATAAGTATTTATTACCATCTGATATTGATAGAGCAAGTGAAGAATTAAAAAAATGTAGTTTAATTATTTTACAATTAGAAATAAATTTAGAAACTGTATATTATGCAATTAATTTTGGTAAAAAATATAATATACCTGTTCTATTAAATCCAGCTCCAGCAACTAAAGATTTAGATATTGAAGAAGCTTGTAAGTGTGAATTTTTTGTACCAAATGAAACTGAATTAGCTATATTAACTGATATGCCAGTAAATACTGATGATGAAATAAAAAATGCAGCAGAATATTTAGTTAATAAAGGATTAAAAAATGTAATAGTAACAATGGGATCTCGTGGTGCTATGTGGGTTACAAAAGAAAATTGTCAGTATTTAAAATCTTTTAAGGTTAATGCTGTAGATACATCAGGCGCAGGTGATGCTTTTATTGGATGTTTTGCTAGTTGTTATGTAAAAAATAATGATGTAATGCTTTCTATGAAAGAAGCTAGTGCTTTTGCTGCATTAAGTGTAACAAAAAAAGGTACGCAAATATCATATCCAACAAAAGATCAAGTAAAAGAGTTTTTGTCTAAATATAATAAAGAATAATATAGTTATTTATAAATTTTAAAAATTATGATATAATATAAAACAAAAGTATGCAATTTATTCAAAGAGTAAATTGCATACTTTTGTTTTGGGTAAAAATAATACCTACATAGTATCATCTAAAAATAAAAAAGGGGTTGATTTTCATTTTTAGCTTTTGGTTGGAATTAGCAGTTATTGTTATCTGTTTAGCTATCGGTGGACGCTTTAGTGGTATTGGTCTTGGTGTAGCAGGGGGTTTTGGTCTTGCTATTTTGACTTTAGGTTTTGGTCTTCCAGTAGGAGAAATGCCAACAAGCGTAGTATTCATCATTATGACTGTTATTACATGTGTATCTTTATTACAAGGTGCAGGCGGTCTTGATTATATGATATCTATGGCCGAAAAAATTCTTCGTAAAAAACCTAGTGCTATTACTTTTTTAGGTCCATTAGTATCATATATTTTCACAGTTATTTGTGGTACTTCTTATGTAGCTTTTTCTGTATATCCAGTTATTGCAGAAATTGCGATTAATGCAAAAGTTCGTCCAGAACGTGCTATGTCTATGTCAGTTATTGCATCTAATATGGCAGTTTGTGCTAGTCCTACAAGTGCAATTGCTGCGGCTATGATTGCAATTACAGCACCAATCGGTGTTACTCCGCTTAGTTTACTTGCAGTTACAGTGCCTGCATGTTTGATTGGAGTATTAGTAGGTTGTTTATTCGTGTATAAACGTGGAGCAGAACTTGCTGATGATCCAGAATTTAAACGTCGTGTAGCTACAGGTCAATTCCAAGAAGATTATGTTTTGGAAAGAGATACACAAAATGCTACTACATCAGCAAAAGTATCTGTAGTTATTTTCTTATTAGCTATTGCTATCATTGTGGGAATGACTTCTCATCCTGATTTATTGCCAAATATTGGCCCAGGTGGAAAACCTATTTCTGTACCAACTTTATTACAAATCATGATGCTTGCTACTGGTGCTATTATCATGGTAGTTTGTCGTGTGCCTAGAGATAAATTAGACTCTGGTTCTGTATTTAAATCTGGTCTTATTGGAGCAGTAGGTATTTTAGGTATTTCTTGGATGACGGATACATTTTTTGCTACACATTTAAAATTTATTACAGATGTATTTGCTCAAACATTGATACAATATCCTATGCTTTTTGGTACAATGTTATTTGTTACTTCTATGGTATTATACAGTCCAGCAGCAACAGCTGTAGCTTTAATGCCAATTGGTGTATCTTTAGGATTACCAGCAGAAGTATTAATTGGTCTTATTCCAGCAACTTGTGCAGTATTCATCATACCAGGTGGTGCTCAAATTAGTTGTGTTGCTTTTGACCGTACAGGTACAACTAAAATTGGTCGCTTCGGCTTTAACCATAGTTATTTAATCCCAGGATTAGTATCTATGGCAGCTTCTACAGTATTATCCTTAGCGATAGCATATATTATATTTTAATATTAAGACCTCACATTTTTATTTATGTGGGGTCTTTGTTATAATTTAATGTAGAATAAAAATTTTTAGAAAATATTGACTTACTGAAATGTACATGTTATTATATGAATGTAAATTTTGGTTTGAGTTTTAGTAAAACGTTTTATTGAAATATATATCATATTTTTAGATATATATTTTATTTTATAA
>ENA-OQJT01000322-OQJT01000322.1-human-gut-metagenome-genome-assembly--contig:-NODE-322-length-12316-cov-0.865124_pt1 | contig 12316 bp, 13 predicted proteins | sample MGYA00242612_ERZ504779 | MGnify/ENA primary metagenome ERZ504779 (study PRJEB26092, sample SAMD00036366) | human gut metagenome | host: Homo sapiens | study: EMG produced TPA metagenomics assembly of...
TTTTGTTAGCTCCTTGCTACATTTGGTATTCTATCAAAACTATAGTGAATTGTCAACAGTTTTTTCTACAAATTTGAAAATTTTTATTTGTTCACAGATTTTCCTGCGCTTTTGACAATTCGCCGTAATTTTTTCGGTCGTTTTCCCATCTCACGAACAGACCTCCCGCACTTTACTGCGGATTCTCTGCAGTGCATTGTCGATTGCCTTCGGCTGCTTTCCAAGTTTTTCCGCAATCTGCGTATAATCGTACCCTTTCAGATACAATTCCAGCACCTGGTACTCAAATTTGCTGAGCCGTTCTTTGATCCGCTCATGCATGCCGATTACGTTTTCCCGGCTGATCATGATCTCCTCCGGTGTCTCCTCGTCCACCAGGCGCAGCTCCTGCTCGGAAACCGGTTCACTTAACGAGACGAAGCTGTTCAGCGGCTGATGCTTCTGGCGCTGGGACGATGCCACTGCCGAATACATCTGACGGTCGATGCACAGGCCGGCGAAGGTGGCAAACGATGCCTCCTTCCCCGGTTTGTAGTCACGCACTGCCTTAAAAAGTCCGAGCATGCCCTCCTGGATCAGATCCTCGTGATCTCCGCCCACCAGGTACAGCGCCCTCGCCCTGGTCCGCACCAGCGATTTGTATTTGTCGATCAGATAATCGGTAATCTCGCGTTCTCCTGCCCGCAGACGCGCAATCAGCTCCTCATCCGTACAGGTATCGTAATCTTTCACCATCATATCTCTTGTATCCTTCATCTTTCTTCCGCCGGAGCGTAATGTGATTTTCCGCAATTTCTAGCAGCTTCTCTGTCTTACAATCTCATAAGCGAGCACGCCGGCTGCCACGGAAGCGTTCAGAGAGTCGATATCGCCTTTCATCGGAATTGTGGCTGTGAAGTCGCAGTTTTCTCTCACCAGACGGCTGACACCCTCTCCCTCATTTCCGATTACAAGGCCGATCGGTCCTTTGAGGTCGAGATCATACATTCTCTGTCCGTTCATGTCCGCGCAGACAAACCAGATGCCCTTTTCCTTCAGCATTTCCATGGTCTGCACCAGATTCGTCACCTTTGCCACCGGTGTGTAATTTAATGCACCTGCCGACGTTTTGGCAACGGTTGCTGTCAGGCCGACTGCGCGGTGCTTCGGCACGATGACACCATGTGCGCCTGCCAGGTTTGCGGTACGGATGATCGCACCGAGGTTATGCGGATCCTCAATGCCGTCCAGCAGAAGGATAAATGGCGGCTCTTCCTTTCTCCTCTGCGCGCGCGAGGATGTCCTCAACGGTTGCATAACTGTAGGAAGCCACCTGTGCAATGACACCCTGATGCTTTCCGGTGGTGGACAGCTCGTCAAGACGTTCTTTTTCTACATAATTGATGATGGTATCGTGTTTTTTCGCCTCACGGATGATCGTGCGGATCGGGCCGTCCTGGCTGCTTGCAAGGACGAACAGCTTGTCCACGGTCTTGCCGGAGCGGAACGCCTCGATGACAGCGTTTCTTCCCTCTACCATGCCGCCTGTAAACTCCTCATCCGCCTGCTGTACTTCCTGTTTTCTGTCTCTGTCACGGTAATCTCGTTTCCCCTAAAGTCACGTTTTTTTCCGTCTCTTCTCTCAAAGTTTCTCTTGTCGTTTCTGTTGTTTTCTCTCATATCATTCCTGTTCCGCGGTCCCAAAAGCAGTGGGAACTTTTGCTTTTTCAAAAGCCCCACTGCCCTGCCGCTTCTTTTTTATTTTCTGAATCTTATCTGCTCTCACACTTCGCCAAGTCCTGCCCGGATCAGGTCGATCATCCGCTTGTAATCCCCTTTCAGGTACAGATACCCCATCACGGCCTCAAACCCGGTTGCCCGGCGGTAGTCGATCGTGGACGCATTTTTTGCCTTGGTATAGGATTTCGCATTTCTGCCTCTTTTATAAATCTGTTTTTCCTCTTCGGTAAACAGCGGCTCCAGAATTTCAATCATCGCCGACTGTTTCTCCGCCTTTACAAGCCCTGCCGCATGGCGGTGCAGCTTGTTGACCTGCATATTTGCTTTCCGCACCAGAATCGTGCGGATGACGATCTCATACGCAGCATCCCCGATGTAGGCCAGCGTAAGCGGCGAATACATGCGGATGTCATGCTGTTCCAGTCCGAATACCTCCGAAAGATAATCCTTCTCCCCGAAAACCGCCTCTGGAAAAAGCTCCTCGTTTTCTGTCTCTTTGCCCACTTCCGTCACTTCTGTTCTGTCCTTTCTTTTTTCCTCATCTGACGCAGCTCGCCCTCCAACTCGAGCACACGGTTCGTAAGCTCCGTATTCTCCTGCTGCAGTACCTTGATATCCTCGAAAATCGGGTCCGGCAGATGAATGTGATCCATGCTTTTTCTCGGAATCCGCACATCATTCTGCTTCACAATGTGCCCCGGCACGCCGACGACGGTACAGTTCGGCGGAACCTCCTCGATCACAACCGATCCGGCTCCGATTTTGGAGTTTTCCCCGATCGTAAACGATCCGATGATCTTCGCACCGGCGCTGACCATAACATTGTCCTCCAGCGTCGGATGACGTTTCCCGGTCTCCTTACCATTACCGCCGAGCGTCACGCCCTGATACAGCGTCACGTTGTCTCCGATGACGGTCGTCTCTCCGATGATAACGCCTGCTCCATGGTCGATAAACAGTCCCTTTCCGATCGTCGCACCCGGATGGATTTCGATACCGGTTTTTCTCGCTGCCCGCTGTGAAATCCACCTGGCCAGAAAGTAATGGCCTTTCAGATATAGCTTGTGCGCCCGTCTGTACTTCAGCATAACACGAAATGAAGGATACAGCAAGACTTCCATGGGAGAATGTATCGCCGGATCCCGTTCCTGAATCACCTGAAATTCCTCTTTAAAATACGCGAAAAAACTCATCTTTCCTCTCCTTGCCTCCTGCCAGGACTTTTTCAGATTTTTATTTCTTACCACCTTTTTTGCCCGAAGGGCAATATTCAAAAACGGAGCTGTTTCATCTCCGATAAAGACGAAATAGCTCCGTGGTTCCACTTTACTTTAAGGGCATGCATGCCCTCTTCTTTTCTTCTGCATAACGTGCAGGACCCGTGCCGGACTACCCACTTTTTCCGCTTCACCCGGCCAGCTTCCGGACGCACTTCAAAAATCCTCATTTCAGGCAGCTTCCAGCCCCATTTGTCTGCCATTCTCTGTGAAACAATTCTGATTTTCTACTTTTTCCGTTCCAAGCCTTTTTCTGTTTCCGTTTGTTCTAGTTTATGCAAATTTTTCTCGTTTGTCAAGCAAATTTCCGCCGGATCCACTTGCTGATTTCGACCGCCGGAATGACAAGCAGTCCAAGGCCGATCGCCACATCATATTCCAACGCGCTGATCCGCTCAAAACCGAACGCACTCGACAGTACCGGGATGTAAATCACGGCGGATGTGAGGACAAATGAGAGTGCCATCGCGCCCCACAGATACTTGTTCTGATGCTTCATGTGGAAAATAGAACCTTTCCGTGATCTCATATTGAAGGAATGGAAAATTTCCACCATAGAGAGTGTCAGAAACGCCATCGACATGCCGTCCGGGCTGTTGACGATTTCCCAGCGGCCGGCTTCCAGATAGTGGCCGATGAAGTAGGACGCCAGCGTCAGCACCGTAATCACGATGCCCTGAAACGCAACATCAAAGCCGAGGCCGTCCGCAAAAATACCGTCATCCGCATTTCTCGGCGGGCGTTTCATGATGTCTGCCTCACCGTCCTCCATACCGAGCGCCAGCGCCGGGAAGCAGTCCGTAATCAGGTTGATCCAGAGCAGATGCACCGGATTTAAAATCGTAAAGCCCATCAGCGTCGCGCAGAAAATCGACAGCACCTCGGCAAGGTTCGATGCCAGAAGGAACTGAATTGCCTTGCGGATATTATCGTAGATTCGTCTTCCTTCCTCAACCGCTACGATGATCGTCGCAAAGTTGTCGTCCGCGAGCACCATATCTGCCACGTTTTTTCGTCACATCCGTTCCCGTGATGCCCATTCCGATGCCGATATCCGCACGCTTGATCGACGGCGCATCGTTGACTCCGTCTCCTGTCATCGCGGTGATTCTGCCTTTCCGCTTCCACGCATCGACGATCCGCACTTTATGCTCCGGCTGGACGCGTGCGTAAACAGCATATTCCTCGATTCTCCGGTCAAGCTCCTCATCGCTTAACTGGTCAATCTCGGCTCCCGTTACCGCTTTCCAGCCCGCCTCCAGAATACCCAGCTCTTTTGCAATAGCAACCGCTGTGTCTTTGTGGTCACCCGTAATCATCACCGGACGGATGCCTGCCCCGCGGCATTCCCGGATCGCATCGACTACTTCCGGCCGCACCGGATCAATCATACCGCAAAGTCCTAAAAAGCAGAGATCCTGCTCCAGAAAGTCCGGCTCCTGGGAGGACGGCATCTGGTTCCACGCTCTTCCTGCTGCCGCTAGCACGCGGAGTGCCTGGTCTGCCATCGCCTTGTTCTGCGACAGGATTTCCTGCCGGAATGCTTCTGTCATCGGCTGTTTTCTGCCGTCACGCCAAACGGAGGTACACCGCTTCAGAATCTCATCCGGTGCGCCTTTTGTGCAGGAAAAATACGTTCCGTCGTTTGCGCGGTGGATCGTTGTCATGCGTTTCCGCATCGAATCAAACGGCGCTTCCCCGACACGCGGATACTGGACGGACAGGCTCTTCTTCGGGCATCCCTCTTTCTGCGCATCGTTGACCAACGCACATTCCGTCGGTTCTCCGACTGCCTCGCCGTTTTCGTCCGGCTCCGCATCGGAGCAGAGTGCCATGACGGATACGAGACGTTTTATATCGCTTCCCTCATGTTTTACCACGGTCATCTTATTCTGGGTCAGCGTTCCTGTCTTATCCGAGCAGATCACCTGCGTACAGCCGAGCGTCTCGACAGCCGTCAGTTTCCGGATCACCGCATTCCGCTTTGACATTTTGGTCACACCGATGGAAAGCACGATTGTGACAACTGCCGCAAGTCCTTCCGGAATTGCCGCTACGGCAAGGCTGACGGCTACCATAAAGGTATTTAAGATGTTCTGCGGCGTCACGCCCTCTTTTAAAATACCGACAATGAAAATCACGGCACAGATGGCGAGCACCATCACGCTTAAGATTTTGCTGAGCTGGTTCAGCCGCTTCTGCAACGGTGTGCTCTCATCCGCCGACTGCGTCAGAACATGGGCGATTTTTCCCATCTCGGTTTTCATACCCGTTCCGGTGATAACAGCGCGGCCGCGGCCATAGACAACGGTGCTTCCCATATAGACCATGTTTTTCCGGTCCCCGAGCGGAACCTCGCTGGCTGCGCCGGCGTTCAGAACATCCGCTGTTTTATTGACCGGGACAGATTCTCCGGTCAGCGCTGCTTCCTCGATTTTCATGCTGGCGCTCTCTAAAATACGGCCATCCGCCGGAACAGCATCGCCCGCTTCGAGAATTACAATATCACCGGGTACGAGCTCCTCGCTCTTTTTCACTTCCATTTTCCCGCCGCGCATCACCTTCGACGTGGCTGCCGCGATCTCCTGCAGAGCTTCAATCGCTTTCTCTGCCTTGCTCTCCTGCAGAACACCGAGCACCGCATTAATGATGACAACGGTGAGAATAATGACCACATCAGCGTACGATTCGCCTTCATACGCCGATGTGATGCCGGAAATCAGCGCTGCGGCGAGCAGGATCAGGATCATCGGGTCTTTCAGCTCCTCGAAAAACCGCTGCAGATTGCTCTTCTTTTTTCCCGCCGCCAGCCGGTTCGGTCCGTGTTCGGAAAGCCGCCGCGCAGCTTCCGCCTCGGAAAGTCCCTGCTCCGTTGTCTGTAACTCATCAAGAATCTTCGAACTTTTTTCCAGATACTCTTTCATTTCCATCCGTCCTTTCTTCTGAAAACGCTTTTTGCGTTCCTGTGATAAGTTCCCACTGGTACACCGGTCTCTTTCTATATAGAAAAAGACCTATCCGCACCATATTTGTTGATACAGATAAGTCTTGTCATTTCATACAAAGCCAGAAGAAATGCTTTTTCTTCGGTTGTTGGCCTTATAGCGTCACGTATGCCGCCGACTACTCCCTTATTCTTCTTCCAGTCTACCACATCTTCCGGCCTTGTGCAATCGCATTTCTTCTTTTTATTCTTTCTGCGTTCTTTGCGCATCCTGGGCAGCCGCTGCATCCGCCTGCGATCCGGTCGTCCGGCATCAGGTCGAGTGCCTTGGAAATGCAGCAGATCGCCTGTGCGGAAATTCCCTCTTTCTTTCCGGTAAAGCCAAGTCCTTCCTCGGTCGTTGCCTTGATATTGACCTGATCCTCTTCGAGATGAAGCGCCTCCGCCACATTTTTCACCATCGTGTCGATGTATGGCAGGAGCTTCGGCTTCTGTGCAATAACGGTTGCATCGATATTTTCAATCAGATACATCCGCTCCTCGAGCATCTCACCCACTTTTTTCAGCAGTTCGATGCTGTCTGCGCCCTCATACGCCGGATCATTGTCCGGAAAATGGCGTCCGATGTCCCGCAGTGCTGCAGCGCCGAGAAGCGCATCCATAATGGCATGAACCAGCACATCCGCATCGGAATGTCCCAGAAGGCCATATTCATACGGGATTTCCACACCGCCCAGAATCAGTTTCCGGTTTTCCACCAGTTTATGCACATCGTAACCCATTCCTACTCGCATTGTTCGTTCCTCCGCTTCGTTACTTTCTAGTTAAATCCATACAGTTTCTGCGCTACCTTGTAGGCATAGACTGCAATTTTCTGTCCCGGTTTTGATTTGCTGCTCATAACAGTTCCGAAAATGCCGTGGCGGATGCGGAAGTAATCGGCTGCATCCTCCTGCTTCAGGTATCTCCACAGATCGTTCTTTTTCTCGAGATTTTCTTCCGTTCCGGAGCGCATCATCATCACGGAAGAAACCGTCATAATAATGGTCAGATAGCTGATCATATATTTCCGCAGGTACTTCGACAGCCCTTTCTGTTCACCAAGGTAATCGATCATCAGCTTGTTGACACGGATCTGCTGGTCAATTCTGCCGATCATGACTTTCTCGTTAACCGACTGGTCGGCTCTTCCGATAAAGTAGCGGTAGAAATTGACATCGAGATAATACATCGTTTTGACGTACGGAAGCGGAATAAACGCAACCAGATTATCCACATAGAAGGTGTGCTCCGGCAGCTTCATGCCGCACTCTCTTAAAAGAGAAGTCCGGTAAATCAGCGAATGCATCAGCAGATAATGTGTTTTGCCGAGAGCTTTCGCCTCATCCCATCCGAAAAAGCGGCCTTCCGGCAGCGATTTCGCATAGCGCATCACACGTTTTCTCTTGGCGCCCTCTTTTTCATACACATAGTTACTGATCAGAAGGTCGAGTGTTTTCGGTCCGCGTACGACTTCTGCCAGAACATTTAAAATCTTCTGGTATGCCTCTGGATTTACCCAGTCATCACTGTCCACAACCTTAAAGTACAGACCCGTCGCATTTTCCACACCCGTGTTGACTGCTCCGCCGTGGCCCTTGTTTTCCTGATGAATTGCTTTTACAATCGTCGGATATTTTTCCTGATAGCGGTCTGCAATCTCTGTGGTTCCGTCCTTGGAACCATCGTCCACGATCAGAATTTCTACTTCTTCTCCGCCGACCAGCAGCGAATCGATACATTTCTCCATATATGCTTCTGAATTATAGCATGGTACTGCAATTGATAAAATCTTCATCTTTTTTTCTCCCTGCTCTTTTTTGCTCTTCTGCCGTTTCAGGCACGTTCCAGATCTGTATATTTTGCGTATTCCGCAAACGCAGACGGAATGGCATATCTTTCAGCCGCGGTTTTCGCATCCGCAAAAATCAATCCGGCTTTTTCTTCCCCTTCCTGCTCCACATCGTTTCCTGCAATTTTAATGGCGTATCCTGTGATATGCCACTCGACATGGGAAAAAATGTGCTTGTACGGCGGCAATGCCTGAATATGAAGCGGCGTCACGCCGAATTTTTCTGCCTCTTCAAGTGCTTCCTGTTCGGAGAGCACGCCATCGAAGTTCGGGAACTCGTAAAGTCCCGCCAGAAGTCCTTTTTTCGGCCGTTTCCGCACTGCTGTGTGCGCACCGTCCAGAAATAACAGAACGGTTCTGTCTTCGATTCTGCGCGGCTTTGCGCTCTTTTTAAACGGATATTCCGTCCAGGTCTGATGCCGTCCCGCCAGACACTGGTCAAAAAGCGGACAGACTTCACATTTTGGTGCTCCGTTCGGCAGACAGACCATTGCGCCGAGATCCATCATCGCCTGATTGAAGGCTCCCGGATCTTCTGCCGGCATGATTTCGGTCAATTCCGCTTCCACGCGGTTTTTCACGGACTGCTTTAAAATGTCCTCACCGTCCTCCCGGAGGCGTGCCATCACACGAAGCACATTTCCGTCCACCGCCGGCACCGGAATGCAAAACGCGATCGATGCAACGGCTCCCGCTGTGTAATTTCCAATTCCCGGAAGTCCTTTTAAGGCTTCGTAATCTGCCGGAAATACACCGTCATACACTTCCATAATTTTCTGTGCGGCCTTCTGCATATTCCGCACACGGTTATAGTAACCAAGGCCTTCCCAGAGCTTCAAAAGCTTTTCCTCGGGACAGACCGCAAGTGCTGCGACATTGGGCAGTTCACGCATAAACCGCTCATAAAACGGCTTGACCGCCTCCACCCTCGTCTGCTGGAGCATAATCTCGGAAACCCAGATTTCATACGGGTTCTTTTTTTCTCTCCACGGCAGCACTCTTTTATTTTCGCCATACCATTTCAATAATGGCTTTGTGATTGTGTCCTGCATAGTAATCTCCTGTTAATATATCATTCTTATTTTGCCACATTTTCCTCCAAAATGCAAAATAAACATTGCGCTCTCACGTGTTTTTGATTAAAATTAATAAATACTTTAAAAGAATAACCAAAACCCTTAAGATATGGAGGAAAAACTCTTGATCGACAGTATTATTTTTGATGTTGACGGCACCCTGTGGGACTCCACAGACGTTGTTGCCGACGCATGGAATCAGATTATGGAAAAAGAAACTGATATGACACCAAACCTCACCGGAGCCGTGTTAAAAGGCCTGTTCGGCCGCCTGCTCCCGGATATCGCCGCCGTCATTTTCCACGAATATCCAAAGGAGCGCCAGTTAGAACTGATCGAGGCATGCTGTGCCAAAGAGCATGAGGCACTTCTTGCGACACCGGCTCCTGTTTATCCGGGACTTGTCGATGCACTTTCTATTCTTTCCAGACATTACCCGCTTTATATCGTAAGCAACTGCCAGGCGGGCTATATCGAAGTTTTTTCTGGAAGCCACAGGCCTCGGTCACTATTTCAAAGGCCATCTCTGTCCTGGCGATACCGGAAAGGCAAAGGCAGACAACATCCGTACAATCATCGAACAGAACCATCTGCAGCACGCGGTCTATGTCGGCGATACCGACGGCGACTACAAGGCGACACGCGAGGCCGGAATCCCGTTTGTCCATGCCGCATACGGTTTTGGTCAGACCGAAAACCCGGACTACACCATCACTTCCCCGATGGATCTTGTCACACTGTTCGTACCGGAAAATTAATTTTTAACAGTTTCTTTCTCATAAAAAATACGCATTCCTGTTTTGATAACGGAATGCGTATTTTTTATGTTCTATTTCTTCTTTTCTCAGCTCTCGCCCTTACCTGGGTAATCATCGTCACCCGTATGGTCTCCCTGATCCGGTGCGCTCGGCTCCTGGGTCGGTTCCGGTGTGACGGGGTCTCCGTCGGTGCTACGGTCGGCTCCGGCGTAGACGGGATCTCGGTCGGTGCTGCGGTCGGTTCCGGCGTAGACGGGGTTGATGGAGTTGATGGGGTTTGATGGAGTTGATGGGGTTGATGGAGTTGACGGCGTGTAATCATCGTACGTGTAGGATGGCGTTCTCGTCGGCGTTACTGTCGTGGTATTCGTCGTATCATCGACATTTTCGTCATCTGCTTCCGGCGCCTGTGTCACAGTAAGCGTGTCTTCACTTACCTCATAAGCTTCGGAATAATAAATGATAACCGGTGTTCCGTCATCGACATTGTCATATAATGCCTGTGCCACTGCAGTCGGAAGTGCAACAGATCCTGTCGTCGATCCTGCAGTCAGATACAGGTTTCCGCCGAAACTGCTTCTCCAGGAAGCATCGTAGAAACCGATCTCTCCGTTGAACGGAATCCAGGAATCCACATCTCTTTCCCAGGAATAGCTGCCGTCTGCCTGAAGCTCTCCGTGCAGTTTTTTCTGGCTTTCTTTTGCTGCGGTTGTGTAGATACCCGGCTTCGTGTAGCTGCTCTGCTCCATCAGACCGGTTACACAGTCACCGTCGACAACCAGATTTCCATCTTTGTAGAGCCAGATATGCTGACGGCTGGCATCAACCTCAACATACGTCTTGCCGAATCCGTTGTTCTCTGTGGAAGCAGCAAACTCTCTCTGCGCATACTGCGGCTCTCTTGTATCTGCTGCGTGAGCATCTACTTCTTCTGCGATCTTTGCAATCTCCTGCTCCTGATCCACTTTCCATCCGTAGCCTTCCTGGCTGATGGTCACGCCGCCTTCGATACCGGTTGCCGGGAAGGTGTGATCCTTGCCATCGGTATCGATCGCTGCCGCAAGATTTGCCACATATTCTTTTACTCTTTCATTCCACTGGTTTTCATCTTTGGAATAATTTCCATCCGCATCGACTGCCAGCCAGTCTTTCATGGTATTTCCGTCAAGAACCTGTGTTGTTCCATCCGGCATACTGTATGTGATGCTTGCGCGTACCAGTTCATTTAACTGATCCTTCTGTGCATTCAGTGTTTCGTCATCTGCTGTTACCAAGGTTCCGTCGTAAACGCCTGCTTTTTCAAGATCCACTTCGGTATCCGCATTGATCAGCGCGTTTTCGATGCACTGTTTTGCAAGGGTAAGATCCATTCCCTCACCCATAACAGCATCCACAATCTCAAACTCATTGTTCTGGAAGGTGATGTAGGCGCTGGCCGGTGCATTCTCACCGTCTGCGGACTGGAATTCGTCAAATCCATCAATCACCGCATCCAGTTTTTCCTGACTGTACTGCATGGTGACCTGGGAATCTTTCTCTTTTCCGCCATTTCCCAGGAACCAGAGGAAACTGTTCTGTTTCTTTAACACGCTCTCCACGCTGCCGTCTCCGGCGTAGGTGTAGTCGATGTCTTTTCCGCTGACACTCTTCGTATCATTGTCTTTGAATTTTACATTTAAGGTATAGTTTGCAGCCTGCTCTTTGATTTTCGTTTCTGCCTCTTTGGCCGTCATATCCGAGCAGTCTACTCCGTTGATGGTTGTTCCGTTGAAAAAATAATTCTGGTAATGGAACATTTTGCTTCCATAGAAAAAGCCTCCCACAGCAATAACAGCAACGGCTGCAACGGCGATAACCGCACCGCCTTTTCCCTTTTTCTTCTGCGGTTTTGCGCCATGCGGAATGTACTCTTCGTCGTCATCCCCATAATCGTCGTAGTCATCATCCTCATCGTCTATTTCCGGCATTGGGATATGCCTACCGTGTCGCTGACGAGGCGCTCCATTGCGGCTTCCACCTGATCACCAAGCACTTCTTTCTCCGAACCCTTGGTCTCTGTCTTCTCTTCTCCCAGCAGATCATCCTCATCTGCGAATGGATCGTTGATGATCAGATCATCATCCACCATCACTTCTTCCGGTTCCGATTCTGTTTTTGTCTCCGCCGGCGTCTCTTCGATTTCTTCTTCCTCTTCTGTAAATTCCGGAATCTCGATGTCCTGCGTCACAGGCTCCACTTTGGTCTGCTTCATTTTCTGCTTCGCTTCTTCGTCTTTTGCACGCTCAGTTGCCTCAAGGACACTTCGCAGATTACTTAAATTTGCAGTCTCATCCGGGATGTGATCTTCGCTTTTTGTTTCTTTGCTTTCAATTCAATGGAGTCTTCGATGTCTGCCAGTTCTTCCTGGAATGTTTCACCGCTCTCCTTTTCCGCCAGGTCACGGTCAATCTCTTTTTGCAGGGCAGCCCAAAGTTTACCGTCCTTTAAAATCATCATCTTCAAACTTCATATTTTTTGCTCCTCATAGTTCTGTGTCTGCACTTTACTTACTTCTCTTTCTTTTTCCTTGTTTCACTCACAGTCGGTATTTTCACGGAGTCTGACATGTCGAAAATAGTTCGACTGTGACTTACCTCATGTCAGTGGAGGAT
>ENA-OQJT01000324-OQJT01000324.1-human-gut-metagenome-genome-assembly--contig:-NODE-324-length-12271-cov-1.200264_pt1 | contig 12271 bp, 15 predicted proteins | sample MGYA00242612_ERZ504779 | MGnify/ENA primary metagenome ERZ504779 (study PRJEB26092, sample SAMD00036366) | human gut metagenome | host: Homo sapiens | study: EMG produced TPA metagenomics assembly of...
ACAATTAAATATACGATCAATGGGGATACTGTGATGTTATACTCACAGTATTTTTCTGTTTTTGATGAAAGGGACTTTTTTCCCTAAGTAAAAGAGGCTATAATAAAAGAAATTTATTGTCGGGTGTAAATATACGTTACAGTTCACTCCCGTGTCAATCACTCTGCTGATTGACACGGAGGATGCATGTTTTGGCTTGAATGCATCTCGCCCCATCGCCAAAGGCGATTTAAAATGGCGAGATGCGTTGCTGGTCGCACAACGTGTGAACAGTAACAAATATACAGTTGACAGTAATTAAAAAAGGAGAAGGCATATGTGTGGATTTGCAGGATTTGTCGGAGAAGTTGATGACAGAGAACAGGTACTTGTTAATATGATGAATACAATCGTACACAGGGGACCGGATAGTGCGGGAAAGTATGTGGATGAAGATGCAGCACTTGGATTTCGCCGTCTGAGTATCATAGATCTTTCTTCCGTCGGTGATCAGCCGTTGTACAATGAGGATCGCAGCATGGTTCTTGTATTTAATGGAGAGATTTATAATTATCAGGACCTGAGAGAAGAACTGAAAGCGGCAGGTCATGAGTTTGTATCGAATACAGATTCAGAGACACTGATTCATGGATACGAAGAGTGGGGCGAGAAGTTGGTAGACCGTCTTCGCGGAATGTATGCTTTTGCAATCTGGGATACAAAGAAGAAAAGATTGTTTGTAGCGAGAGATATTTTCGGAATCAAACCACTGTATTATGCGAATATGAATGGTACATTGATGTTTGCTTCTGAAATCAAAGCATTTATGGAGCATCCGAAGTTTGATAAGGTGTTCAATGAAGAGGCACTTGGAAACTATCTTTCTTTCCAGTTTGTTCCTACGAATGAGACCTTTTTTAAAGGAGTGTTCTGTGTACAGCCAGGACATTACTTTACATATGAAAATGGAAAAATGAACATTACACGTTATTTTGAACCTCATTTCACAGGAGATTGTAAGAAGCCTTTCAAAGAAGTGGTGGATGATGTAGAACGTGTGATGAAGGATTCCGTTGAGAAGCATAAAATCAGTGATGTAGAGGTTGCTTCTTACCTTTCCAGTGGTGTGGACTCCAGTTATCTGACTTATCTGGGACAGGTGGATCGTACTTTTACAGTTGGATTTGATGAAGGAAAGTACAGTGAGATTCAGGATGCAAAGGAATTTGCAGCAAGCATTAACATGAAGAATGACGCTAAGGTGATTTCACCGGAAGAATATTGGGATAAGCTTTCGGATATTCAGTATTATATGGATGAGCCGGTTGCAGATCCGGCTGCAATCGCACTTTATTTCCTAAGTGCAGAAGCGTCCAAGAAGGTTAAGGTAGTTCTTTCGGGAGAAGGTTCTGATGAATTGTTTGGAGGATATAACATATATTGTGAACCTTTGGAGCATACTTCTTTCAATAAAATACCGATGCCGTTACGTCGCTTTCTGGGAGCGTTTGCAGAACGCTGTCTGCCACGTGGTATGAAGGGAAGAGGTTTCCTTATGCGTCACGGAAAGACACTGGAAGAGAGATATTTCGCAAATGCGACGAATATTTTTACAGAGCGTGAGGCAAATCGTATTTTGAAAAAAGGATGTAAGCCGGGAATCCAAAAAGTGACAAAACCATTGTATGCACGTGTAAAAGGAAAAGATCCTGTGACAAAGATGCAGTATGTGGATCTTCATTTATGGCTGGTGCATGATATTCTGATGAAGGGTGACAAGATGGGAATGGCGAATTCTCTTGAAGTCAGAGTTCCGTTCCTTGACAGAGAAGTACTTGAACTTGCCGAGACACTTCCGTTAAAATACAAAGTACGTGCGCCAAAGACGAAGGTTGCATTGCGTGCTGCGGCAGAGCGACATATCAGAAGTAAGACAGCGGAGAAGAAGAAACTGGGATTCCCAATTCCGATTCGCGTATGGTTGAAGGAAGAGAAGTATTATAATATTGTAAAGAGATGTTTGAGTCTGATGCAGCGAAGAAGTTCTTTGATACGAAGCTCCTGCTTAAGATGCTTGATGATCATAAGAACGGAAAGAATACGAATGAGAAGACAGATAACAGTCGTAAGATCTGGACAGTTTATATCTTCCTCGTATGGTATGACAGATTCTTTGAGCATGGAAAACCGGTTCATCCGGCGATGAGTGTTCAATAATAAAAAATGTATCTGCTGTTTATTAATTGGGAATGTTAAAAAATAGAATGGATACAGATTTTAGATAGGAGTATGTATGAGAAACTATGAGAGTGATGCTTATAGGAAATATCGAAGCTCAATGGAGCAGAGACAGAAGGTTGTGAGAACGTCAGGTTCTCCATATTCTCAGCAGACTGCGGTACAGGGGAAACGGCAAATAGTGGAAAGGTCTGCGAGTACAAAACGTAAAAGGACAAGAGAAAAGGGAAAACCTTATTATGATTATGATCTGCTTCTTGTAATTATTTTTCTGATGTGCTTTGGACTTGTAATGCTTTACAGCAGTAGTGCCTACAGTGCACAGAATGATTATAATAATGATATGTTTTTCTTTACAAGACAGGCGATTATCGGTATTATCGGATTTATTGCAATGTTTATCGTTTCTAAGATTGACTATCATCTGTATGGTGCGTATGCAAAAGAATTTTTTTGGTTTTCAATGTTTTTGATGGCATTGGTGCAGACACCACTTGGCAAGACAGTAAATGGAGCAAGAAGGTGGATCAGGCTTCCAGGTGGACTGTCACTGCAGCCGGCAGAGTTTACGAAGATTGCGGTGATTCTATTTATAGCATATGAAATCTGTCTCTTTGGGCAAAAGGCGAAAAAATGGGATGGAATTAAGATCCTGCTTGGTTATGGCCTTGTTGCAACACTGGGAGTCTTTCTATTGACGGATAATCTGAGTACAGCAATTATTGTGTTTGCAATTACATGCATTTTAATTTTTGTTGTACATCCGAAGACAAAACCATTTGTTGCTGGAGTAATTGCAGTAGGAATTGTGGGAATTATTGGGATTATTCTCTTGAAATATACACTTGCGGAAAGTGATAACTTTCGTATGCGCCGAATCATTGCATGGCTGAATCCGGAGGCGAATGCTGATACAGATAGTTATCAGTTCTTACAGGGGCTATATGCAATTGGTTCGGGGGGATTTTTTGGAAAGGGTCTTGGGAATAGTACGCAGAAATTACATGCAATACCAGAGGCTCAGAATGATATGATCCTTGCAGTTATCTGTGAAGAGCTTGGAGTGTTTGGCGCAATTATTATTTTGTGCTTGTTTGCTTTTATGCTTTATAGACTACTATTCATAGCGAGAAATGCTCCGGACTTGTATGGTGCGTTGATTGCAACAGGTATTTTTGCACATATCGCTTTGCAGGTTACTTTGAATATAGGAGTTGTAACAGGAATGCTGCCGACAACAGGTGTTACCTTTCCGTTTATCAGTTACGGAGGTACGGCGATTGTGATTTTGCTGGCTGAGATGGGAATTGCGCTTGGGATATCTTCGAAGATTCGATTGAAATAAGGAAGAGAGATATATTATGGGGGAAATGGATATTAAGCAACGATTAACGTATATAGATATTGCCAGAGCATAGGAATCCTTTTTGTTGTTCTTGGACATGTAAATCAATTTTATAGAGATTCTCAAGGAATAGAAAACTCTCAAACATTAATCTTTATTTATGCGTTTCACATGCCACTGTTTTTTATTCTTTCAGGAATCTTATTTTCAGAAAAAACATTTCATGATCTTTCTTTTTTTGATTTCTTAATTAAAAAGGTGAAGGCGTTGTTAGTCCCGTACTTGTTTCTTGATATTACAGCAGGTTTATATGAGACGGTTATATCTTCGAAAATACAGATTTCTTCTATTGCGGAAGTTTTGAAAAATACGTTAACGCTTCATTGCAATGTCGGTGCAAATTGGTTTATATCGGCACTATTTATAGGAGAAATATTTTTATACTTTTTCTTGAAATATTATCGAAGTATATATAAGTATATTGTATGGATCCCATTTCTTATTATACCTCTGTATTATCCATTTTCAACACACTGGATAAATGTTTTTGTGCGTGGTGTGATTGCATTTACTTTTATGCTAGTGGGGTATTACTTAAAAGATTACTATAAAAGTGATGTAAATAAGCGATGGGATGTGATTATTCTTTCAGGTACCCTGACCTATGTAATAGCAATGCTTAATGAGCAAATTGATTTTTGGTGTAGTAGAGTGGGAAATCCAATTTTGTGTTTGATTGGTGGTCTGATTGGAGCCTATTGGGTCATTGGTTTATCGAAGAATATAAAATCTAAATTACTTGTGTTTATAGGACAAAATACAATGACAATGATGGGGACACACATGATTATGTTTAGAATAGTGTGGAATTTGTGTTCAATAAAATTTTTCAATATCATACCGTTGTTGACAGCAAATGTATATGGGGAAATTTTAATATTTATTTTGATAATTGCCGCTAATTTACCAATCATGTATGTATATGATCGATATCTTCCATTTCTAATTGGGAAACGTAAGTGAGCTTTTTAAAAACAGCTCTTTTCAACTTATTGAAAGTATGCTATATTAATATGTAGTATTAAAAACCACGTAAAGTAGGATGGGAAAATATGCGATAGAGCATGGGAGGATATAAGTTATGAGTTACAGAGTGATCGTAGATAGTTGTGGAGAGTTGACCCTACAGATGAAGGAGAGTGGAATTTTTAAGACGGCTTCTCTTAGCATGGAAGTGGATGGCTTTCACATTCCGGATGACGAGACATTTGATCAGGCTGATTTTTTTAAGAAGAGTGGCTGCAAGCGAGGAATGTCCGAAGTCATCCTGTCCATCCCCGGAGCGTTATATGGAATTATACAAATGTGATGTTGACAGAGTCTATGCAGTTACTTTGTCAGGGGAATTGAGCGGATCTTATAATAGTGCACTTCTTGGAGAGAAACTTTATAAGGAAGAAGGCGGAGAAGAAAAGATCCATGTATTTAACTCTCGTTCAGCATCTGTCGGAGAGACGTTGATCGGACGAAAGATTCAGGAATGTGAAGAAGCCGGAATGGATTTTGAACAGGTAGTTGAAACGGTAGAAGCTTATATTGAAGAACAGCATACGTATTTTGTTCTTGAGAATCTTGATACACTTCGTAAGAATGGACGACTGACAGGACTGAAATCTCTGGTAGTCAGCGCATTGAATATCAAGCCTGTTATGGGTTCTACCCCAGAGGGAACAATCTGTCAGTTGGATAAGAGCAGAGGAATGAAGAAAGCTTTGGCGAAGATGGCAGAGCATGTCGCGAAGGACGCTGTAAAACCGGAGGAGAAGATTCTTGCAATTGCACATTGCAACTGTCCGGAACGTGCAGAGGTCGTTAGAAAATTGATTTTGGAGAAAGTAAAGGTGAAAGATTCCTTTATTGTAGATACAGCAGGAATTAGTAGTATGTATGCGAATGATGGTGGAATTATTGTTGTACTTTAAGATGTGCTGTGGTAAAATAATTGCTAAAGACCTAATAGGAAGGGAGCAGGCAAGAGATGAGTCAGGCGAAGGTGGATCGTTATAAGAAGGAAAAGGCGGACCGAAAGAAGACAATGCGTAAAGAGAAGATCATGCGCAATGTAAAAAGATGTGTAGCGGGAGTAATTGCACTTGCAATTGTTGGCTGGTTCGGATATTCAGCATATGATCTGCATTCTTCCAACCAGGAACGTGCAGTTGCAGAAGTGAATTATGACTCTGTTAAGGATTATCTGAGTACACTTTCAGCAGAATAAGGTTGTTATAATTACATATAGTGCAATAAAAAGAGGTTGTCGTATTAAGTGATACGTCCTCCGGTTATAGGATTTTTATATTTCGTTATCCTATATGAAGGTGGCATATCATTGTTAAAGCGGCAACCTCTTTTTGTGTTTCTTGCAACCAAAACAGGAAGTGAACAGTAACGTTAACTCTGAAAAGAAACGAAAAAGTTCATAAAAAGGACTTGAAAAAGGTGGAAGTGTGGTTTACAATGGAGCTAAGTGGTGAGAAGTGGTAGAATGTGGTGCAATATGGAGAAAGAGTGGAAGCGAAGGGATTACGGTAGTGATACCTTTAGTGGACATGAAGATTTCCATAGATTCCAGAGAAAGGGTTTCGGATGTTATTAGGAGAGTTTAACCATAACATAGACGAAAAAAGGCAGACTGATCATCCCGGCAAAGTTAAGGGAAGATCTTGGTGACAGCTTCGTGATCTGTAACGGATTAGAGGGCTGTCTATTTGTCTATTCCCAGGAAGAATGGAATAAATTCGTAGCCGAACTCGAAAGCTTACCACGAATGAACAAGGATGCCAGAATCTTTAAACGCTACTTTTTTGGAAGTGCATCTGAGGGCAGTTTCGACAAGCAGGGGAGAGTTCTTGTCCCACCGTCACTTAGAAAGAATGCACATTTGGAGAAAGAAGTAGTTCTGGTCGGAGTCCAGGATCGTGTCGAGATCTGGGACAAGGCACTCTGGGAAGAGAAAAACCAGATTAGCGAGGAAGATCTGGATGCGATTGCAGAACGTATGGAAGCGATCGGAATTCGCATCTGATGACAACAAAGACCGCCAAGTGAGGCAGTTAGAAGGAGGAGTCTATGGCATTCGAGCACGTTTCAGTGCTGTTGCATGAGACAGTAGACGGTTTGAACGTAAAACCGGATGGCATCTATGTAGATGCCACGTTGGGTGGAGGCGGACATGCATATGAAGTCTGTACAAAGCTTGGCGAGCAGGGGAGATTAATAGGTATAGACCAGGACGCTGATGCGATTAAAGCAGCAGGAAAACGCCTGGAAGGTTTCGGGGAGAAGGTCACAATAATCCGGAGCAATTATTGTGATATGAAACCGCGGCTTCATGAAATAGGAATTGACAAAGTAGATGGAATCACAGTAGATCTTGGAGTTTCTTCTTATCAGTTGGATACAGCTGAGAGGGGATTTTCATATCGGGTTGACGCACCTCTTGATATGCGTATGGATCAGCGTCAGAAGATGACAGCCAGAGACATTGTCAACGACTATAGTGAATCGGAACTTTATCGTGTGATTCGTGATTATGGCGAGGACAGATTTGCTAAAAATATCGCGAAGCACATTGTTGCAGAACGCACAAAAGGTCCGATTGAGACAACAGGACAATTGAATGAGATTATCAGTCATGCAATACCAATGAAGATTCAGAAGACGTCAGGACATCCGTCAAAACGTACATTTCAGGCTCTTCGAATTGAATTGAATCATGAGCTTGATGTTTTGCGGGATACATTAGATGATATGATCGATCTGTTGAATCCAGGAGGAAGACTTTGCATTATTACATTTCATTCGCTTGAAGACAGAATTGTGAAGAGTTCTTTCCGTAAGAATGAGAATCCGTGCATTTGTCCAAGTCATTTTCCGGTTTGTGTATGTGGAAATGTATCCAAAGGGAAAGTGATCACCAGGAAGCCAATCCTTCCGTCAGAAGAGGAGCTGACGGTAAACAGCAGATCAAAGAGTGCAAAGCTTAGAATCTTTGAACGTGCATAATTTGATATCACAGGGAGTATTTAGAGTATAAACGAAACGTTCCTCCGGGAAGGGGAGAGCCCGGCGGAACAAGAATCCAGAGAAAGGACAGGAAAGCGATGGCGAGAAACACAGGTCGCAGACAGCAGAATAGACCAGCAGCAGACTGGAACCACTTCTATGTGTACGGTAGTGCCGTGCGTCAGCCAGAAGCTTTACCGTCTGGAAATGGGACAGTTCGTAAGCCGAAGGAAAAAAGAACAAGCCGTCAGGTGATTAAAAACCGGCATCGTGCGCAGCGGATCAGTCCGGCATATGCGACTTTTCTAATTGTGGCGGCAGTCTGTGCAGTTTTTATTTGTGTTATGTATTTACGCTTACAGGCAGATGTTTTGAATCGTGCAGATCAGATCACAGCGCTGCAGCAGGAACTGACGGATCTGAAGGAATCAAATGATACTGCACATCAGGCAGCGGAAGATTCTGTTAATCTTGAGACTGTTCGTGAAAAGGCAATGAACGAGATGGGAATGGTTTATGAGTCTCAGGGCAAAGTGATTCATTATCAAAGCCCGACAAGTGACTATGTAAAACAGTATGATAACATTCCGGAAGATGGCGTTTTGGCGCAATCCAAGGATGTGAAAAATAAGGAATAATGGAAGATGGCAGGAAGAAAAAGAAGGAAGAACAGATTTCAATTTCTGACTAAAAAATTCCCGGTAAAAATGCAGAGAAAGCTGGTACTGCTGTTTATAGCAGTTATACTGGCTTTTCTTGTTCTTGTAGGAAGAATTACATACATTAATGTTACGAAGGGAAGCAAGTATACAAAGCTTGTACTGAATCAGAAAATTTATGACAGTAAGACAATTCCATATAAACGTGGAGATATTCTGGATAGAAACGGTACAAAGATAGCGACAAGTGAAAGGGTTTATAATGTGATTCTTGATGTTGCTGTAATGACAGATAAAGAAGAATATATAGATCCTACGATTAAAGTATTGAATAAATGTTTCGGAATCAGTGAAAAGACAGTACGAGAGATTGTAGAAGAAAAACCTAATAGCAGATATGTTATATTGAAAAAAGGAATCGATTACGAGACGGCTCAGAAATATAATGAGATAAAGAATGATACTGAGAATTATCCAAATGTAAAGGGAATCTGGCTGGAGGATGATTATAACAGAACATACCCATACAATACGCTGGCAAGTGATGTGATAGGTTTTACTTATTCCGGAAATATAGGAGCAATTGGAATTGAGAGTGCTTACAATGATGTTATGACGGGGACAGATGGCAGAGAGTATGGTTATCTGGATGAAGATGATACAGTCGAACAGAATGTAAAAGCAGCAAAGAATGGGAATAATGTTGTTACAACAATAGATATTACCTTACAGAGTATTGTGGAAAAATACATTCAACAGTTCAATGAAGAACATGCCGGAGAAGAAGGAAGTGGAGTGACCGGTAGCAAGAATACAGCGGTTATGATCATGAATCCGAATACCGGAGAGATTCTGGCTGAGGCCTCTTACCCTAATTTTGATTTGAACAAACCAAGAGATCTGTCCAGTATTTATTCCGAAGAAAAATGGAATGCGATAGATGAGAAGGATCAATTGAACATATTGAGTAGTATCTGGAGAAATTTCTGTGTCAGTGATGCATTTGAACCGGGGTCTACGATGAAACCATTCACTGTTGCAGCCGGATTGGAGACAGGAACTCTTACCGGAGAGGAATCTTATTATTGTGGTGGTTATCTTCATGTGGGAGATAATGATATCGGATGTCATCTTCGTTCTGGACATGGAATGGAAAGCACAATGGATGCAATTGCCAATTCCTGTAACGTTGCATTGATGGAAATGGCGGAAAAAATCGGAATTGATAATTTTATCAGGTATCAGCATATCTTCGGATTTGGAGAATATACGGGAATTGACCTTCCGGCAGAAGCATCAACAGCAAGTCTTCTGTATACAACTGATACGATGACACCGGTTGATCTTGCAACGAATGCTTTCGGACAGAACTTTAATGTGACAATGACTCAGCTGGCAGCAGGGTTCAGTTCTCTGATCAACGGTGGGTATTATTATGAACCGCATGTTGTAAAGCAGATCCAGGATGAGAATGGAAATGTGATTGAAACGAAGAATCCCGTATTGCTCCGTAAGACAGTTTCGACAGAAACATCTGAATTAGTAAAAACATATTTGCAGGCGGTAATGCAGTATGGTACAGGTAAGAGAGCCAGGTGGAAGGATATGATATCGGAGCGAAGACTGGTACGGCGCAGAAACTTCCACGTAAAGATGGGAAATATCTTCTTTCTTATATCGGATATGCTCCACAGGAGAATCCGGAAGTTGTTATCTATGTGGTAATTGATGAAGCAAATGTAGATGCACAGGATAATAGTTCATTGGTTCTTGAACTTGCGAAGAATATCATGTCAGAAGCATTTCCGTATCTTGGTATCACAACTATAGAAGAGACAGGGGAAAGTCAGACACAGCAGAGCGGTCAGAGCTTTGAAGATACAGAGTATTCTGATTATGATCAGGACTATACAGATGATTACAGTAATGAAGACGGCTCATATGTTGATGAAAATTATAAGCCGGATTTGGACAGCTGGGCAACATCATCCAATATAGATTAAGTGTTATAGCAGACAGGCAAACAGGAATAACTCCGAGAAAGACATAATACATTGTAGAAATGTCTTTCTCGGAGTTATTTTTTGTGAAAAATAAAACATATAACCGAAAAAAAGCAGTGGTTGTTTTTTCCTGCGCAGTTCTTTTGATTTCGGCTCTTTTCGGAAGACTTGTTTATCTGATGATTTTTGATGCTGCACATTATCAGAAGCTGGCGAAAGATCTTCATGAGCGAGAAAGAAAAATCAAAGCGGCAAGAGGAGAGATTATTGACAGAAATGGAGTTGTCCTGGCAACGAACAGGACGGTATGCACAATTTCTGTGATCCATAATCAGATAAAAGATCCGGAGCAGGTGATCGCAGCTCTCTGTCAGGAACTTGGAGAAGAGGAAGAAAACATCCGGAAAAAAGTAGAAAAAGTGTCTTCGATGGAAAAAATTAAAACAAATGTGGAAAAAGAAACGGGGGATAGAATCCGTAATCTGGATCTTGCAGGAGTAAAAGTAGATGAGGATTTTAAAAGATATTATCCTTATGATACATTTGCATCCAGAGTTCTTGGATTTACAGGTGGGGACAACCAGGGAATCATCGGACTTGAAGTAAAATATGAAGAGGTATTAAAAGGAACCGATGGAACCATTCTTACAGTGACGGATGCGAGAGGAGTCGAACTTGAGAAAGTAGCAGAAGACAGGATTGAACCTGTGGCCGGGAACACGCTTCAGATTAGTCTGGATCATAATATTCAGAAGTACTGTGAACAGGCAGCAAAAAAGGTTCAGGAGGAAAAACAGGCGGATAGTGTATCTGTATTGCTTATGAATCCGCAGGACGGAGAGATATTTGCAATGGTAAATACACCGGAATTTAATCTGAATACCCCTTTTGAATTGATTGATGTGGATGAAAATACAGAACAGACGGATGAACAGGCTCAGGAGATGTTAAATCAGATGTGGCGAAATTCCTGTATTAATGACACATATGAGCCGGGATCAACGTTTAAAATCATTACAGCATCAGCATGTCTTGAAGAAGGTGTCGTTTCTTTGTCGGATACATTTTCCTGTCCGGGATACCGGATTGTAGAAGACAGAAAAATCCGGTGTCATAAGGTTGGTGGACATGGACAGGAAACGTTTATCCAGGGAATACAGAATTCCTGTAATCCGGTATTTATTGATATTGGTCTTCGGCTTGGAGCAGAGAAATTTTATGCTTATTTTAAACAGTTTGGATTACTTAGTCTGACGAATATTGATCTTCCGGGTGAAGCGGGAACAATTATGCATAACATAGAAGATATTGGTCTTGTGGAATTGGCAACGATTTCATTTGGACAGTCATTTCAGGTAACACCGGTTCAAATGGCAACAACAGTAAGTTCGCTGGTTAATGGGGGGATACCGGGTGACACCGCATTTTGGAGTGGCAGTTCTTGAAAAAGACGGAACAGAGATACGAAAGCTGAAATACAAAAAGAAGAATGGGATTGTATCTGAAAAAACATCGGAGACGATGAGAATACTTTTGAAGAGTGTGGTAGAAGAAGGATCTGGTAAAAATGGATACATTGAAGGATATTCGATCGGAGGCAAGACTGCAACATCACAGACTCTTCCAAGAAGCGCAAACAAGTATATTTCATCATTTATAGGGTTTGCACCGGCGGAAGATCCGCAGGTTCTTGGAATTGTAGTGATCCGTAACCCACAGGGGATTTATTACGGAGGAACGATTGCAGCTCCGGTTTTGCGCAGCATCTATGACAATGTACTTCCGTATCTCGGGATTGAAAAAAACTGACCAATGGAGTATACTGTAAAGTGCATTTTGAGAATCTGATGATGTAAGTGTCAAAAGTATAAATTGCGTTTGTGCTCGCACAAATAAGCAATTTATACTTATTGACACGCCGAACACCGAAAACGGAATAAAATGGTGTGAACACGCATTTATGGGAGTTTGAGGTGCTCGAG
>ENA-OQJT01000325-OQJT01000325.1-human-gut-metagenome-genome-assembly--contig:-NODE-325-length-12268-cov-1.526645_pt1 | contig 12268 bp, 17 predicted proteins | sample MGYA00242612_ERZ504779 | MGnify/ENA primary metagenome ERZ504779 (study PRJEB26092, sample SAMD00036366) | human gut metagenome | host: Homo sapiens | study: EMG produced TPA metagenomics assembly of...
TTCCAGTTCCGTGAACGTTTACAGATATCTAAAAACATTGTCCGGCAGGCAGAATCGGCTGCAGATTCAAAATTTTATTATTCAAAATAAATAAAAATGGATTCCACCAAAATACCCATCACCAAAAATGTACCGGACACTTCTATTCATTATATTTGCACCAACAACTTGAAGTTATCTTCCTGCTTACGACTTTCCAACAACATAAACTCCAAATATCATTTTGATAATATAAAGATACTTCTTTCTTACCCCAGAGCAAGATCCACCCCGGTAATACCATATCGCTATTTTAGCAATACGGCATTTTTCGGATGTTGGAATCTTGCTGAGGATTGTGCTCCCCAGTTCCTCACATTCAGCATAAATATATAATTGGTTCCTCGAATTTCTTCGGTCACAGCACAGGGAGAAAAAATAGGCTAAACAGCCCTATATCCCTGTGAAATCACCATGTGATTAAAAAATAGCAAGGACAGGAAGTGTGGATACACTTCCGCAAAATTGCCAATTTCGGAGCCATATCCAAAATTGAAAAATACATAAAAATCAAAAATCCGAAACCTTACTCGATATCCAAATTTATAATTTTTACAGATTACAAAAAAACCAATATGAAAATTTTACAAATTTTGTAACACATGTAAAATTCCCATATTGGTTTTCATTCATCTTTTATGGATTTGGAATATTCTATGTTTTCAAATATTTTACTTTGAGCAAAAAACAGCTCTATAAACTTTTATCATTGCATTTTCTGGTATAATTTCATCAACTCTCCCACACAATCTGCTTCCGTCATTTTTGTACTAAAGCCATACGCAGCCATAACAGCTTTATCATTTGCAGTATGTGCTCGTCGTAACTCGGCTGGCATTGTTAAAGGATCATATAAAGCCGCAAGATTACTACTAGGATATAATGTTCTTGCTTTCAAAATTTCCTGTGCCGATTTTTCAATTTGTTCCCGATTCTTCTCCGTTACTACAGGCCACGGAAAATTGTTATACACTATTGTGTTTGAATAACTATAATCACTTTTTAATCTTCCACACACTGCTCGCATCCATGCCATGTGAACATTCGACATCAATACACCAAATTCATAAAATGATGCATTGGGCATAGTGAATAATTTGTCTCCCGGAATAATTTCACCATCTAAATAATCCATTGGAATATATCTACGATTCTGAGAAGAAACTTTGGGAATCGCAATATATTGATTTTTATGTTCAAGTATTGATGCAAATAAAGTTGGATTCTCAGCCGCTTTTTTTGTGTTCGCTCTTGTACTACTAAGTCTAAATTCACGTACTTTATTCACTCGTTCTAATATCATCGGACATTTTTTTTAATAATCCAGGATCAGCTCCAACAAGCCAAATACAATATCTCGGCTTTCGATCAATAAAATCTTTTCCCATCATATAATGTCTAAAAAACGGAGAAGCCTGTGGTTCTTTTTCCAAAAACTCTTCCTTTTCCTCTTCCGTCAATATTAAAAATCCACCATCAATTGCTTGCCCACCTAATGCTATTTCAGGAACATTACACAATGGTTTCATTCTTTTTTCAATGAATATATTTTCTGCATCAAGCAAATATCCATTAATATTATTCGCCGGAATTGCGTTCTCACCTGAATAAATTATTTTCTGCTTATTATTTACAGCTCTGCTAAAGCCAACAATTACACAATGAACATGCGCTTTTATTGACGCTTCACTATCCCATATAAATGTTCTGTATGCAAAATCAATGTGTACACCTGATTCAAAAAGCGGTTTCCAGAGAATCGAAACACTTTCTCCCTGTGTAATTGAATTAGTTGATACCAATGCTGCTCTGATATTATAATTTCCCATATAGTCAGCCGCTTTTTTATACCAGCAACTAACATAATCAAGATTTCCTATACTCTTCCATCCTTCAAATATCTTCTCAACATCTTCCTTCTGCTCCGACGCCATCCAACGTGCTCCTACAAATGGCGGATTTCCCATTATAAACGATAATTTTTCTGCAGGAATTACATCATTCCAATCAATTCTTAATGCATTTCCTTCTGTAATATTTACATATGTCTTTAAAGGAAGAAAATCGTCATTAAATCCATACACAATATTTTTCGTTTCTTCCAACATTTGAGATTCTGCAATCCATAAAGCCGTTTTCGCAACTGTAACTGCAAAATCGTTAATCTCTATTCCATAAAATTGCTGAATAGAAACTCTAATTGGATTATTTACCTCTACCAATGTCATTTGTCCGCCAACTTTTTCCTTTATCACCTCATTCTCCAAACGACGAAGCGACAGGTATGTTTCTGTAAGGAAATTTCCGGAACCACACGCAGGATCAAAAAATGTAAGTGATGCCAATTTATTTTGGAATTCTTCCAATTTTTTTATCTCTGGTACGCTTCACTTGAATTGCTCTAATACTATCAAATTCCTTCTGCAAATCTTCCAAAAAAAGAGGACTAATAACTTTATGAATATTTTCAATAGATGTATAATGCATTCCTCCTGAACGTCTGGTCTCAGGATTTAATGTAGATTCAAATACCGCTCCAAATATAGTTGGAGAAATATCACTCCAGTCAAAATCTTCTGACGCTTTTGTAAGAAGTAATTCTTTAATTTTCTCTGTAAAAGGTGGTATCTCAATAGTTTCATCAGCAAATAACCCACCATTTACATACGGGAACTGAGCAAGTTCTTCCTCTAAATACTCGTCTCGCTCTGATACAGGTGTATCCAATATCTTAAATAATTCTATTATAGCTCTCCGGCAATCCTTTACTTCATATGTTTCCAAATAATCATGGAACATATTTCTCTTTCCAAAAATACCAGCATCTTCTGCATACAAGCAAAAAACAATTCGCACACATAAAGCATTCAGGCTCTTTAGTTTATGCTCTCTTTTTTTCTCTCTGCTCAAGTGTTTCATCCTTTTCCTTAATATCTGGTATACGATATTGTTTTAAAAACGCATCATAAATAAGCCCAACAATACCTCCTGCTTTTATTGATACTTCCATTTCATGCGATATTGTCTTTACTTCCTTTTTCACCAAGAAGTCCAACAATGGATATTTGCTTTGTAATTCATCTAAAGCAATCTTTGTCGGTTCTGGCTGTTTCTGGTTCATATCATAAATCCAAATTTCAGCAAAATTTGACGTAACAATCCACCGAGCTCTTTCATCAAAAGTCAGCTTTCCATTATATCTGTCTGCCTGTTCAAATGGAGTAAGATCAACATCTCCTGAATTCCTGATTTTCTGATCCAATGCTTTTCCAAGACTCTTCTGTTCAATAATTACTCGTGTTTCAGGAATATACACATCAATACGTTTTGTATTTCCATCAATTACAACTTTCTTTTCAAAGTTCAAACGTTCTGTCACATTATCCATTCCCAAAACATTCGTCAATAAATCAATCCAATAAGAACGTCCATCTTCATCTTCTTTCCCTTTTCCCATCCATCGGTTTACAAATTGACGGGCAGCCTCTCTTTGTTCTGCATCTGTCATGCTTTTTTCCTCCTAAATAATCGTGCATTCACAAATCTTTCTCCGACTATTTTTACATATCATATCCACAGTATATCATAAAATTATTACAGAACAGCATTCATATATCATTATTTGTATTGTGTCTGCACACAAGGAACTTCTACCGCCAAATCATAATAATATTGATACATGATCATGTTATCTTTTGCTTCTATATACACTCTCTGAGCTTCTTTCAGCAAGTTATTCCAAATATCTTTCCATTCACTAGGAGCCGAATCTAAAAACCACATATTATTAAATGACATTTCTATCGTCCCCCATAAATCATCTTCTTTACGCTCAGTTTTTATATTCATCTGCATATTTCGTGCAATTTCCAATGCATCTTTTTGTAAAAAAGTGAATTTCACTACTTTTTGAGGATCTGGAACTTTCTTAAAACGACGCATATGAGCTTCTGCCTTTTTAATAATTGTTTCCAATTGTTCATCATGCCATTTTTTATCCTCTAGTATCTCTTCTTCTGACATTTGCGCTTTTTTCTTCATTAATTTCTCTTTGCATTTCTTCCAATTCATGCTGTGCAATATCATAATATTTCTTTTCAATCACCATAATCTCTCAACTCCATAAAAAAAGAAACAGTCAACATTTTCGTTACAACTGTTTCCTTTATTTTTGAAGTCCCCGGAGCATTTGTATCACTACATTCTGTTCTTTTTCATCAAGATTATTCCAAATATTCAGAACCTCTTGTTGTGATTCTGATAAGCTTACTGGAACATCCATTCCGGCAAAGAATTGTGCCATTGTTACTCCCAGTGCATCACATATCTTTTCTACAGTAGGCATAGTTGGTAAACTTTCTTTAGCAATAATTTTTCCAATCGAAGATTGAGATATACCAGTCAATTGTGACAGCCGATATTTACTCATATCACGTTTTTTACATAAAGCTATAATATTGTCCGCAATATAATCCTCTGTACGCAAGTAAATACACCTCTTTCCGATAGTAGTTACCTTAATTGTAACTAGAAATCCGCAAAATTATTAGAGATGTATCTTACAAGTATTTACTAAGGGAAACAGTAGTATTAAAACAAAAAAAAATAGAACTATATAAAGTTGTATTCCATTAATGTCAGCTTATTATCTAAATGCTCATATTCTCTTTGTATTTCTTCAATTTTATCATATAGTTTCAGCACTGTCGAACCCTTTATCATTTTATTCTCTTGGCACATCTGCCGGAATTTTTCTTTGTACTCCCGCAGTACTCTTCCTTTTTCCTCTAATTCCTCCAGTGTTTTGATTTCCTCTTTATCTGCCATGTATTTTCCTCCCAGACATAATTTTTAATACATAAATGATAACCCTTTTTTCGCTGTTGTTCAATTACAACTTATCGCCTTTTTCTCCCATCAATCGACAATCTTCTTTTTGCTATATACATATGATATACTTCTCTTTATACAACCAATTGCTGTTGTATAGCTCACCATTTTTTCTATCTACAACACAAGAAAGTCAAGTTGTGATGGAAAGGAGGTGAGGACATGGAAATAAATTATGCACTTATAGGCAAACGTATAAGAGAAACCCGCAAACAACGAGGATTATCTGCCGAGGAGCTGGCTGAAATTGCTGATCTTTCTACTGTTTATATAAGCTATATTGAAAATGCCAAGCGTAAACCCAGTTTAGAATCTTTAATCAAAATTAGCAACGCACTTGAAATTACTATTGATGAATTACTCTATGGGAACTTGTTATACAATCCTACGGAATATCAAACTGACATTGATTTATTAATGGCAGATTGTACCAGCACTGAAAAACGTTACATATTCGAGGTTCTTTCAGCCATAAAAAACATTTTACGAATCAATGATTGGCATCTATCCTCAAAACACAATTACGATGCTGATAACCCGAATGATTATTAAATCATTCAATAACAATCAAATATCTATTTCTACATAAACCATCCGTTAATCACTTAACCGATGGTTTATGTCTTTTTCAATCCAAAAATTCTATGATAGTTATATCAACTATAAAGGATGTCGCTATTGATGAAAGAAAGTGAAGAACGAAGCAGTAATATTGATGAACAGAAAGCCAGAATCCGGCAAAGATACAAAGGTATTGATCCAGAAGAACTAGAAGTAATTCCGGCACTTCCACCAGAGGATATTTTTAAAACAGAAAAAAAACTACGAGTAGCTGTATATGCAAGGGTATCTACGGATGATCCACGCCAAACATCCTCATATGAATTACAGAAAAATCATTATCAGGATGTAGTAAATAAAAATCCGAATTGGATGCTTGTAGAAATATATGCCGACGAAGGCATTTCCGGCACTTCGCTTCAACATAGAGATGCATTCAAAAAAATGATTGAAGATTGTGAAGGCGGAAAAATTGATTTAATCATAACAAAAAGTGTATCCCGATTTGCAAGAAACGTTGTTGACTGTATCCGATATGTACGAGAGCTTTCTTCACTCCGTCCACCCGTCGGTGTATTTTTTGAAACAGAGCATTTAAATACTCTTGATCCCAAAAGCGAAATGATTCTGTCATTCATGTCAACACTTGCGCAGGAAGAAAGTCATACCAAAAGTGAAATTATGAATTCTTCCATTGAAATGCGTTTTCGTCGGGGAATATTCCTTACACCTCCTCTGCTCGGATATGACCAAGACGAAAATGGAGATCTTGTAATCAATCCACATGAAGCTAAAATTGTGCAGCTTATTTTTTATATGTATCTTAATGGAAGTAGTACTCAACAAATTGCTGATTCTTTGACAGAACTCGGTTGTAAAACAAAAAAGAATAATGATGTCTGGTCATCCAGTACCATACTACAAATCCTTCAAAATGAACGCCATTGTGGGGATGTTCTGGCGAGAAAAACATGGACTCCGAATTATCTTGACCATAAATCAAGGAAAAACAATCAAGACCGTAATCAATACAGAAAAGTCGGACATCATGAAGCTATTATCTCCCGAGATGATTTCATAGCTGTTCAAAAATTAATTACAAATGCGAAATATGGAAATAAAGAGATTTTACCAGAATTACATGTGATACAAGAAGGCTCTCTAAGTGGATTTATAAGCATTAATCCAAGATGGTCTGGATTTAAATCCAGAGACTACTTTGAAGCATCTCAAAGCGTCCTTAAACCGGCAAATATGAATGCACCTGATACAATTACTGCTTCCGCCGGTTCCTTCGATTTAAGAGACTATGAAGTTGCTAGAGGACAATTTTTCTCCTCGGTTGGTCGGATTTCTGTTTCTTTTTCATATAAACAGATCTCTTTTAACAAAGATGCTATACGGAAATTTCCAAACATAAAATTTGTCGAAATGCTAATACACCCGAGCTCAAAACTACTTGCTATTCGACCATGTTCCTCTGAAACAAAAAATAAAGTGCAGTGGTCACGTCTCAAAGATGGTCAACTTATTCCAAAACCAATTTCCGGTGCTGCATTTTTGCCAACATTATACGAGATATTTAAGTGGGACAAAAAAATGCAAATATAGAATATTAGGAGTTGCCCACCAAAAAGACAATGAAAATGTCTTATTTTCAACATGGACGATACAGAAATACGAATCCCGACAAGTACCAACGAAGTATCCGCCCCCAATAACAACACGCCTGATACAATATCTGATTCTAAGAGTGTGTTAGCTTATCCTGCCGACTGGATGAATAGCTTCGGTAATAATTACTATACTCAGTCTCAAGCGCCAGAATTAACAGAATTTACAGTGGACAAAAACTGGCAAACTGCTTCAGAAAGTAAACCTTATAAAGAACCCGAGCTACAAACCACTCCCAAAGAAACCATTATACAAAATATAAAGAATATTATTACAGAAATTAAAGGAGACACCCAATGAGCGAGCAACCTATAAATCAATGGAATATGACTACAGAACCTTCTGATATGATGAAAATCAACACACCTATGCCAATAACAGTCGCACCCAGCCCCTCAAATCAAATGGAAGTCATTGACGATGATTCTTTCAGCTATGACGGTTATCAAGTTGTACGTGGCGAATTCTTCGCTCATATTTACGAACCTTCGTTTACGTTTAATAACTACAAGGTATCTGTAAATACCGCCTGCATAAAAAAGCTACCCGATGTCGAATATGTGCAAATATTAGTCAATCCCATTGAAAAAAAAACTGGCTGTCCGTCCCTGTCGAGAAGAAGAAAAAGACTCTTTTCGTTGGTGTTCCTCTGGAAAAAAGCGTTCGCCAAAACAAATCACCTGTCGAATTTTCTTTGCTAAAGTGATATCTCTCATGGATTGGAATCCTAATTATCGGTACAAGATTCTCGGCAAATTAATTCGTTCTGGCAATGAAATACTGTTCATTTTCGATTTAACTTCACCTGAAATATTTCCTCGTACACTAAAAGACAATGGAACTGTAACCACTGCTAGGACACCTTCTTATCCTGAAGAATGGAAGAATCAATTCGGTATTCCAGTGGAAGAACATCAGAAATCAATGCAAGTCAATATATTTGAAGGCTACGCAGTATTTGACATACAAGAAAAGAAGAAGGCAACTGATAAATCCATAGAAAAAGCAAAAGAACCATCAACAGCAGAAAGTGAGGAAAAATCCTATGAACAACAAACACTCTTCCCATCCACTAATATGTATTGACTTTAAAAAGAATCGTATACGAATCCACCGCAATACACTCCGTCAAATTGGTAACCCAGAATATATTCAACTTCTTGTTAATCCTGATCAAAAAATGATAGGTATAAAGGCTAGTTGTGCAGAGGATAAATTGGCACATAAAGTTAAGGATTATTTTGTCATCAATGGTAACAGTTATGAATTGTACAGCCGAGAATTACTATATTCACTTTCCCAGCTTAACCTTTCTTGGGAGAAATTTAACATTTTTCGTTTAGAAGGCAATATTTACCCAGATAAGAAAATAGCTCTATTTTCCATGGATAACATCATCACAAAACTGCCACAAACAGAATTCAAATCAGAAATAATGGGAGATGAGTATGCGCAATTATAGTATATATACATTAAAAACAAAACTAGAATTCACCAATTTGTATCAATATCTCAGTGAAAAAGATTATAAACAACTTGAGCAACAGATATTATGTCATTCCTATCACACCCCCATCTGCACATGGAATGGTATTGTCATTAATGGTATAGAAGCATATGAATTATTTCGTAAACACAGTATTCCTTTCCGAATAAAAAGACTCCATTTTTCCAGTAAAGAAGATGTAATTTCATGGATATGTACTGACCAACTTAAACGAGAGGATTTAACCAATATCAATAAAAAATACCTGATTGGGAAAAAATATGATGCTGAAAAAATTTTAGTTTCAAGACAACTTTCATCTACGAATAAATCTCATATTTCCGGTGCAAGCATCGCAGCAAAAAAAATATCCGAAGAATGTAATGTAGCAATGGCTACCGTTTACAAATATTCTGCTTACAGTAGTGCACTAGATATAATTGATGAAAAAGTTCCGGATCTTGTCAAACGAGTTCGTTCTGGTCAGCTTTGGATTTCCCAAGCTAATATTATTGAACTTTCAGGATTATCAAAAGAGCAGCTTTTAAGTCTAAATAACTACCTTCTTGCCGAAAAGATAGAACATCTCAGTTATCATGATATGAAAAGGGAATTACTGTGGAATAATTACGCCAAACCGATATTAAAGAAAGAATCTTCCGTTTCTATTCCATCTATACGCAATCTGCCACAATTTGATCCAGATGCGGAAATTGCAAGTCTTACGTTGACGATTCCCTCATGGAACAGTTCTATCGAAAGAGTATTAAAAGTTTCAGATTTTAAAATTGCATCTGATACAGCAAAATATAAGCTTAAATATCAGCTTATGTGCCTAATATCAACCACAAATAATATTTTGAAAAAATTGGAGGAAATATAATTATGGATGGAAATACCGAAGATTTACAAAAGTTTGTTCCCCAAGTGCATTTTGAGCAAATACCTATTAAAAATTTATGTTCAAATCAAGATTACCAACGTAATCTTTCTATCAAACACGTTCAGCGTGCTGCAGCTAATTTTGACCTTTATCAGATAAACCCTGTAAAAGTAAGTAGACGTGATGGGATAAATTATGTGTTCAACGGACAACACACTATAGAAATTGTCGCTCTCGTCTCTGGATCAAGAGAAACTCCTGTCTGGTGCATGGTTTATGATGATCTTGTTTACACTCAAGAAGCAGATATTTTTGCAAATCAGATGAAATATGTCAAATCGTTACTACCTTATGAAATATTCATGGCTAATATTGAAGCTGGTAATGATAGAGAACTTATTATTCGTGACCTTGTTGAATCATATGATCTCTCTATTACTTCTTCCTCTCGCCCCGGAGGTATATGTGCTGTATCCACTTTAATTAATATCTATGAAAAATATGGTTTTCACACTCTTGATCGTGTTTTACGCCTTTGCGTTGCCACATGGGAAGGCGCGCCTATGTCCTTTAGCTCCAATATGCTTAATGCTATTGCCCGTCTGGATAATGCTTATGGAGAAACAATGAAAGATGACACATTTAAAGAAAAAGTAGGACGTGTCTCTGTCAGAGAAATCAGTCGTACTGCCAGAGAACGTCGTGCCGGTTCATTAGGGTTTGCAGAAGCTCTTTTACTAGAATACAATAAAAAATCCAAGTATTCACTTCCTTTTGAGAAATTATACACTCATAAAACACCCAAAAAAGAGAACAATCAACTGAAGATGAATCCGGTCAAAGTTCCACTCCAGAAGGTCAGTTAGATTTATTTTCTACGGATCAGGACAATACTCAGGCTCTGCCAAACGAATAGCGCAGAGCCTTCAGCCTTCGTTCTATCCATACTTTCAAAAGAATACCCTACTCTAAGACTCCCTTTCATGCAAGCACTATTTTATCTTATTCCAAATTCATCATCCGCTCCATCCGCCACCTTATATATGAATATCCATTCCAAATATTTGCTTTTACCGGATACTCTTTCCTGTAAACAAATACAGTGTGATATTTAACAAAATGCATTCTACACCAGTTATGTATATCCTTCATATATATGTTATTTATACCGTTCACCCACTGTTCTAAAAACCATATGTCTTTATCTGACAATAACTCCATTATGAACAGTACATTATAATATTGAATGACACCTACTCTCTTCCTTTCCTCTATTAACCTTTTACACAATAACCTATACTTAATGTTCATATCGTTCCTATGCCTTCCCTCTAATCTATATTTTCCATCCTTATATACGTTATATATATAATTGTTATATAGTACATATAAACGCCTGTAACATATCCAGTGCTTCTTCTCCTCTGACTTCACCGACAATAATCCTCTCTGGTCGCATCCGGAGCGCTGTCCTGATCAGATCACGGATATTGATTTCGCCTGTTCCTTCTACATTTGCATTCCGTGCTTCAAGCCGCACCAGATTGGGAATCCCTGTGATCTGCAGTTCCGCGCTGTCCTCAATGGTAATAATACGTTCTTCTTTCGGAATAAAATCCGACAATACATTCAGAAAGGTTGTCTTTCCTGATCCTGTCCCTTCCGCTGATAAAAATGTTATACTTTGCCTTCACGGCCTGGATCAGCATTGCCGCCGCTTCTTTTCCGATAGAGCCTGTGTCGATCATCGTCTCCATCGTAATCCTGCTTTTCGGAAACTTTCTGATCGTAACAATCGGTCCATTAAGCGCAACCGGCGGCAGCACCACATTTACTCTGGATCCATCCTCCAGTCTCGCATCTACGATCGGTGTTGCCTCATTGACAACCCTGTTACAGCCTGCTACCATCTGCTGAACCACATCTTCAAGCTTTCCCTTTGAAAGAAACTTTTTATCGGTTTCATAAATCCCTTCCGTTACGTTCGATGAAAATCGGCTGCGTTCCATTGATCATAATTTCCGTAATCTCTTCATCCTCGATCAGCTCCTGCAAGATATCCAGCTTCCTGAACGCGTTAAAAAGCTCTCTCCCGAGAATTGCCTTTTCTCCAAGCGGAATGAACTCTTCTTTCGATTTTTCTTCCAGTATCCTGTGGATCAGTTCCAGCAGCTCTTCATCGCTTGCTTCCTTCGACAGATCCATCTGCGCCAGAATCTCCTTCATGAAGTTGTTCTGCCCTCCGCATAGAAGAACCTTCTTTTCTGTACTTTCTTTAATAACTCAACTGTTTCTTTTACTGTCTGACGCATATTTTTCCCCATATTGATATACATGGTAACGCGAACTCCAGCTCCTGATACCGCAGTACCTTCAACATATGCTGGTACTGCGCAATTTTTGCCATCGCATATACATCCTCCGCACACGGCATGAGAATCTGGTCACACAGCCTTAACAGCTGAAATACATCCTCCATCCCAATTTCCGATATCCAGAATGATCACGCTGTATACACTTTGGCTGATCAGTCTTTCAAATAGAGTTTTCCATTCCTCTGTATGCACAGCACGAAGATCTGTCCATACTTTCATTGGCGGGATATAGTCCAGATCACCCATTCTTTTTACCATGGATGCAATCCGTATCCCGATATCATCTCTTTCCTGTTTTGCATAGTAAAGAACATTTGCCAGATCAGGAGCATCCTGATCCCGGAAATATCCTCCCATGCC